>MDTC01167473.1_pt1 | contig 13331 bp, 10 predicted proteins | sample 811181 | NCBI WGS metagenome assembly MDTC01 (sample SAMN05326644, study PRJNA326480) | marine metagenome | isolation source: seawater | place: Pacific Ocean: North | collected 2011
CTTTCCGATGTTGTTCCGTATGGTATGCTATAATACTTTCCATAAGCACTATCAGCAGTCGATCCAAGGAAGGGGAACTGCGGAGATGTCCATGTAGAATATGTAGGGTTGGAATGAAAGTGTTTTCCTATTTTCTGTGTAAAAAACGATCTCTTTACTATCGAACCGAAAGATGAACCAACCGGAATATCTCCTGCTCCGTTACTGTTTGGATGGTGGAATATCGGGAAGAAAGCTAAAGATAGTCCTTGTGCTGAAGAAAACCCTTCAGGTGTTCCCCCATCATTACCCGTTCCTCCGAGTGGTCCAGAGAGTCCAGTTCCAGTAACATGTGCAGTAATACCGAATTCGGGAACATGTCCAAATGTATTACCATAACCTTGAGGTCCAGTACCGTCAAGAAGAGTAGCTCCGTTTGCATCAACACCAGTAAAACCTGGCGCAAATCCATTTGGATATAAGTCATTATTGCTGCCATTTATGGCAGTATTATTCCTTAAGTCCTGAGTGGTTCCAAATGTATATGGAGTAAAGTTTCCAATTATATGCACTTGCTCTGACTGTGCTTGACTGTGAAACGGAGTATCCGATTCCAAGTCATTTGTTAAAAGAATATCACCAAAGAACTTAAAGCCCGCAGGGTGCAAAAGTGACTTCAGAGCATCTTGGTATTTTGTTAAAGATAATTGTGTTTTTAGAACATAGGAAAATCTTTGATAGAAATCATTATCGTGTAATTTTTTTCTCGAACTAGGCTTTCCACCCTCGTCATAATAGAAACCATTGTAATCTGCAATTGCACCAACTTTGGCAGTTCCGCTTGCCGATCCGTCCCCGGTTTTACTGTCGATTACAAAGTTTGAATTCTCTGTGTAGTTCACACCATGATCAAGAATCACCACTTCTTTAATTCTACCTTGATCGTCTACTCGGTTTACTTTACCAGTAGCACCTACTCCGGAATCAGAAGAAAGAACAACTACGTTATCGCCTATTGTATAGTTTATACCGAGACTTGTCATTTCGTAAGTTGTATAAACACCGAAAGTAGTTTCATCTAAATATGTACCATCATCCAGATAAACCCTAACAGTTTGACCTGGTACAAATTCTCCTTGTATATCCCCTAAAAATAATTCAGTAACTTTATAGGGATAAGAATCATATTGAATAACATCAATTATAGTAGAAAACCCAATGGTTTGATTCTTTAATGAATCTAGTTGAATAACCTGCTGACCCTTCATAGAAAAATTAGAAGAACCATTAGTTGAAGTTACTCGAATAGATTTTTTATCTATCCAATTACCACCCGATGCATCTATTATGTCATTTCTTGGATAGTATACTTCCAATATGCTGTTGTAGAAGGCATTGAAAAAAAACTCGAACGATTTTTCTGATCCCTTTATACTGTAGAAATCTTTTATTCGTTTGAGAATATTTTTCCTATTAACTAAGTTACCCAGACTATCTGTCTCGAACTCAACAGGAAAATCTGACATGAACTTATCCTCGAATGAGGAAATGAAAGAATCTATTGTAGTTTCAATGTCATAATTATCATTAAGAAGTAAAGTTCTTTCCGTTGCATTTCCCTCTTGTTCCATCCATTCATAGTACGCTTCCAGAAATGCTACAAAATTGGTATGATCAGAACTGACAAAATCAGGAACTTGTGATTGTATAAGAGGGGATATACCCTCCATTATTTTCTTTGTTCTGGGCTCTAACGGAGTCAACTCACCATTAGTGAAAGCAAAGTTGCTATCACTGGCTTGTAGTACTGATCGTAATAGTATTGAAAGACTCATATATTATCAATATCCCGAACCAGAAGAAGAAGATGAACCACCACCTGATGAACTGCTACCTGATGAACTGCTACCTGATGAACTGCTACCAGATGAACTACTACCCGAAGAACTGCTACCCGAAGAACTGCTACCAGAGGAGCTGGTGCTAGAAGAGGTATAAGATGAAGAAGAAGTTGACGAAGTTCCACTATATCCAGATGAAACTGGTGTTGATCTACTGGAAGTTCTCACTTGAGGATTTCTAACATCTTCAACAAAAACAGTTATTGCATTAGTTTGAGTATTATCAAAATTAAGTATGACATTTTCTGGAGTGTACACAACGTCTTCTCTGGGGGTTACGGTAAAACGTATACTTCCATTAATAGAAGCACTTTGCGGTACGAATCTATTGATTGAAACTTTACCTGCGGGAAAATCTATATCTCCCACATCAGAGTATACTGTAGTTCTAACTTTGTCTACATCTTCGTATATTCTGAGTTTTCCGTGCATGTCCGAATCAATCCCAGCTAAAAATATTGTTCCATCTGGTTTTTTATATGCGAACATGGTGGATTGTACACTGGAATGATCAGAACCTACACCATCTAATGCACCATGTGCTGTATTTAAAATTGGATTGTTGAAATTTATTGAGTAATTTCTTTCCACGTTGAGATCAGGGACTAATCTTTTCTCCATCTTAATATCAACATCCACATATTGTAAAGATGGATCTAAGTTTCTACATAAATTTTCTAATTGGTTAACATACAAATTACTCCCAAACTTTGAAAGTTCTGTATTTGCATATAAGTTAACGTAAGCCAATAAAAGTGGTCTCAGTTCTGACTGTGTTTTTGATGTTACTTTTGAATCAAATCCAGATCTTAGGTCGAATGTGACATACGTGTAATCTGGATCAATTAGTTCGGGAATAACTCCGACTACGTTTTTAGATTTTAATATATCAGTTTTTATACTTTGCTTTTCGTCGTTTGTCAACACGCTTGATGTTGTGGGCTTTATCGATATAAAAACTTTTCCATATTGCGGAGGATTGGCTTCTTCTCCTCCATAAATTTTAACATCATCGACATTTCCGTACTCATTTAATATTAATGATTCGTAGTCATTTGCAGTTACTGCTCTATTTTGCGTTTGATAAAATCTTGGAGCATTTCTTCTGATTTTTGCTATTGATTCAGGCTCTGAACCCATACTAGAACTGGTTACTACACTCACGATTGAATTGGCGATAGAGGTTGTGAATGTACGGTTAGTGGAAGAATCAGTCTGACCCATTCCGTTGGCACTTATACCGCTAGTTTCTAAGTAGTCAATGACCACTAAGTTTCCATTTTCTAATTTTTGTCCCACAATACCATCACCGAATATTATTTCATACTGTCCCGTGGAATTCAGTTCAAGAAAAAACGATTTGCTAGTACTGGTGACGCTAGTAATATCAGTAACTTTAGTCCATACATCTGATCGGCCTTCACCGTCTGATGTAGATTTTAAAACCCTAACGTTGATATGATTCGTATCAACTACAGAGGAAGGTATAAGGAACTTAGTATCTGCGGTTTCTGAATTAATGTATGATATTGATTTAAAAGTGCCTTCATATATGGCAAAAGTTTCGGAGGTAAATGGACCATTTCCACTTGTATCAATAACCACAGGACTCGTGTTAACAAAGTCGTATTGGATTGATCCTACTTTACCTACAAATTTCGTTTTCGCTGGAATGGTTACTGATGACGCTGAAGAAGAAGCGAGTAATACCTGAACGGTTGCACTGGAAGATCTTCTTGAGTGTGCAGTGTATCCAATTTGCTTTGCATGTGATGCCACAGACGACCTTTTAGCAGCACTATCCAAGAACATTTCGTTTGCTACCATATTGGCGTAGTATGCTTGATAATGTGTATTGTACGCTAAAATATCAAGAAGTATTGATAAACCAGATCCCTCAAAATCATAATCTTTAAAAGTTTCCTGCGACTCCAGAAAAGTTTTAAAGTTTGATCTGATATCTTCAAAATCTAAATCGGTAACATTTTTAGTTGCATCTATTGTCATTATCGAGTCCTCTCAAGGACAAAAGTTACTTGTGCTGTTTGGTTTATATTTTTAGGTCTGAAAAGAATACTAACATCGTAAGCATTCGTGTCTTCTTTGGAATCAACAACAACGTTCAGTAATTCGACACGAGGTTCAAAATTTTCTATAGCAACCTCAATGGCATTTTTTATCCTAAGTACCGTTACAGGGGAACTCAGTTCAAACAAATATTTTCTAATACCCGCATCCATTTCGGGTTTGAATGGCCTGTCATATTTAGATGTCAATACAATATTTCTAACAGATCTCTTTAGAGCCTCCATGTCCGTGAGCATAGAGACATCGTTAGTCATTGGATGCCGAACGAAGTCCAAATTTAAATCTTTATATCTTGCCATTGTAGTATATATACCTTTTATTAGATATTGGGACTAAGACTTTCTATTTTCGATGGGAGTTGTGCCATAAGTTTTCTATACACCTTATCGAATGCGCCTGCTACACCGCTCCCATTAGCCTCACCTGATATCATAACACCACCAATAAAAATACTGTCATTTCGACCAAGGTTCTCTCGGGTATCCGGATCAATTAACGGTTCACCCAGACGGAAAACTTTGCCGGTTAGACTACCTCTAGCCAAATTGAAAACACCGTCAATGCCCTTTCCTCGGTTTATCAGATCAATTTTACCCTCGAAGATGATATCCTGGCTCGCGTTAAAATCGGAACCCGAATAAGTCTGTTTAATAGGCCGCGTCTCATTGAGCGCCTCTAGTTCTTCTTGTTTTTTACGCTCTTGTTCTATCTGTCTTTGACGCTCTTCTTCGAGCTTTATCTTCCTCGATCTTTCCTTTATTTCCTCTGCTTCTTTGGATTTTTCTTGTACCTTTATACCTTTTTTAATCCTACTTATCCAAAGTTGAGCAGAGACATTGCTGCCGTTGAATGTATCAGGTAGTGGTCGATATTCTGCAAATTCTATCGCTTCTTTTAGTTGATTCAATGTAAATGTCAACGCTAACCAGTCTGCTTCACCCCCGTCATAACCATACTCGCCCCCAGTTCTAAACTTAGAGTCTTCCTGTCGGCGAAGCATAAGGACCATGTTTGATTGATACTTAACTTCTTCGGCTTGGGTTTGTGGTTCTAATGGAGTGAAACCGCTTTCTTCAAGTGAAGTTTCTTGTTCTTCACTGGAGACTTCAGTAGTAGATGTTGAGTTCTCATCATCCTCTTCCCCTTCCCCGCGAGATTCTTCATCAAGGTTTGCAAAGAACGTATCCACATCTTTGCCAAACTCCTCTACATTTTCTGCCAAATCTGAAGCAGCCTGTTCTGCTAATGAAATTAATGCTTCGCCCGAGGCAATAAGATCTTCAGCACTTTTCTGAATACCTGCCACAAGTTCTTTACCTGCTTTCGCTGCTTCATCTACCAACTGCTCAACTGTTTCCTCCAGAGTCTCTACAATCCCTTCTACGCTATCCTTGATAGCATTTCCTATATCTTCTGGGTTTGGGATCGCTGCTGTGATCTCGTCGATACTGGGAAGTTCTGGGAGCTGTAGACTAGGTAACAGAGATTCTAAGTCGGGAGATGCAATGAGATCACTAAAAACTTTACCGATCATACATGGATCTGCTAATACACCCGAGAGTGCCGTGTTTGCTAAGGCATACTTATCAAGAAAGGCTAAAGCACCAGAAAGAAAGGCATCCTCTGAAATTTTAATATTAGCAATACTCTGTTGAACACTTGATAGATCACCCATTAAAATATTCATCTGATTCATAAAATCTGCTGCGGGAATGTTACCAGTAGAACCAGTTCCGAATTCTGCAAGTAAATTATTTACGGTATTCATTACACCTTCAGATTGTGTAATAGCATCAATACCAAATTCTTTTTTCAGACTATTAAATCCATGTGAGAAGTTATCCTTAAGAGTTTCTTCTGGATTTGTTGCAAGTGTTGCCAGTGCAGAGTTATACGCGGAACCAATTCCAAGAATCCTACCAAGATCAGGTTCCCCCTCTTTAAATCCAGTAACAACCCCACTCATTCGGTTAGTGCGTTGTTCAAAATCAAGAAGATTATCTTGGAAGTTTCCTATGAGTCCGAGATTTCCCGACGTTCCATCTCCGACCAATCCTTCGATGAATGATTTGGGAAGTCCATCTGTGGGTAATCCATCATCACCAATCCCAGCCACAGGTAAAGATCCGATTCCAGAAATTGAGTTACCTATCGCGTTCTTGACTCCAGCAGAAGCCTCTTGAATTGGATTGATGAGTGCGTCACCGCGAAGAAACGTTTGCATAAAGTCTAGCTGTTCTGGCTTTAAAATTTTCTGTAGGATAGCACAGTTGTTTAGTGGGAAGTCACCATTTCCAATTTGACTGATCGACATTACGCTACACTCACATTTGGGGACGCCGTAATTATCTTATGACCACACTGTGCTTGATCATTATGTCTGAGAATCCCCTTCCCACCCGCACGAACGGTGGGGGATCCGGTTTGGATAGGAGATTGACAAATAGTGGTGTTTCCGTGTTGATGACAAGCAATAGCCGAACCTTCGACTGCAACATCAAAATTATTGACACGGACTCCAGTTCCTGGTCCAATCTCAATTGGTGCAGGTCCATCTGTCCAGTCAATTAATATTCTAGCAGCACCGATTGCCATCAGAAAGAGCCTCCGTCTATTAATTCTTCAGTTTCGTCTTGTCCTATCTTTTTGAAATATTCTGTATTGGTCGGTAGTACACCAAATCCCCCCTGTATAACTTCATACATTTCATCATTGTACAAAACAACTTGACCAACTTGGTATATTATAAAGTTATTATCACTGCCCTTAAGTTGAAATTGTTGACTAGCTGGAGAAGATGACTCTATGCGAGGAGTAGAATCCACCTCTGGATTTTCTTGACTTCCAAAACCTTTTCCACTACTAAGACTACCTGGTCTGGGTGGGATTCCGTCTTCCCCGACATATTTATTACAATTTAATGGTCCATCCGAGTTGTAGTAGGCATCTTGTGCTTCTCTACATGCATCTCTGTTCTCTATAATATATCTGAGATCCTTGATTTGCTTAAGTCGTTTCTCAAGCTCCCTGCACATCGAATTACAATAGCCAGGATATGGTTCCCCTATTGTTGGAACATCCGGTAATTGTAGGTTGTCTCTAAAGCCGGGTATTATACCATCATCTAGATCTCTAGCACAAGAACATCCCATGCGGTGTGTTAGCATGAGCTTCGTCAAGTAAGCCGACTCCATAAGCAAAAGAAAACAAGGTAGTCTTGATTCCATCGCACAACCCATTAGCACTAACATGTACAACGCACAGCACATTGCAATCGCCTCTTCTTCATTAATACCATCAGTGGCATCTATTGGTACAAGACCATAGCCTTCACATATTTCTATATTCTCGACATCGAAATTTTCTCCCTCCATAAATTCAAAACATCTCTTTGCGTCATTTGCAAGCTCTTCAATGACTTCTTGCCAAAATCGCTCAGATCCCCTGTCCCTCGAAAAACCCAGCGAGTGGTCCGACGAGTCTGAACGTATTAACGAAGGAATGGGATTATTAGCGCCAAACATCATAAGTTTATCGTAGTTAGTTCTTATGTGATTTGCGTATGCTCGCATTTCAGGTAAAAAGGATTTTATAAAACCAATGTGTCTTCTTGCTTGCACCATATCACGAGTCTCGATAGTTTTTATAATATTATTTTCTCCCACAAAAAGATCATACATACCGTCCGCAATAGAATATAATTTCCTATCAAATGTAATTATGTTTAACACGGCTAGAATTTCTTCTGCTTGTTCTGCTGTTGCGAGAACAGGAGTCTCTGTGTTACCATTTGCTGGTGATGATAATTGTGAAGGACTCCCATACAAACTAGAAGAACGTTGCGTGGATGTGCTTGGAGAATAATCCCCATGAAACTGGGTTTCCCCCATCACTAAACCGTTGGGCATATAATATGTTGTACTGTTTAAGAAATGTGTGTGGTATCCGGCAGTCCTTTCTCCCATTCTCTTTTCCCTAGGCGTAGGGCTTGCTCGTTTTGCAGCAGAAGCTGTGGAGTATAGTGGATAATAACCACGAACCGAAAATGGTCCATCACCTTCACCGGCAGTAGGTGCGCCAGGGACTAAAAACTCTAGCGGTGTTTCTTCTATTTCTAATGGAACATCTCCCGGTTCTTCTACCTCTCCGTATTCATTAACAGGTTTAGGAATAGTAATAATCTCTTCGGTTTCAATCGAAGAGGTTTCAATCTCGGCAGATCTTTCCTCAGTTTCTTCACCTGATGTTGGTGGGGGTACAGTAGGTGGAGGTGTTGATGCAGGTGGAGGTGCAGCAGGTGGAGGTGTCGATGCAGGTGGAGGTGTTGATGCAGGTGGGGTATAATCCGATCCCCCCGACCCCGGCACACTACCTTGATTGTTATATCCGTATCCGCTCATTAGTTTTCCTTAGTTTAAGTCTATTTGTCCGCCTTGCATCACAACTTTTCCATTTTGACCCTGAAGAATTTTAACTTCATCTTTACCGCCCATCTTCATGGTTTTTCCTGATGCAAAATCAACTTCTTCCTTGGCGTTGACTTGAAACTTCTTACAGTTAACGACAAAATCATCAGCCGCATCGAAGTTGATTGTATCACTTTTTACAGTAAAATTCTTTGCTTTGATATTACAATTTCCATCTGCCGTTATATTTAGTGATCCCTTAACTAACATAAGGGAGTCTGATAGACATATGTTATAATTTTGCTTTGTTGATTTTATAACCAATTTTCCATCTGGGTGAAATTCAACGAAAGAACCTGAATTGTGGTATATATGAAGTCTCTCTGAGTTTGGTGAATCGTCTATCTCTATCACATGTCCACTGTTAGATTCATAAACAGTGTTCTGCGGGTATACTGGATTGGCTGGAGATTTGGGTTCGTTCCATTTTTGATCAGGTAAAGCAGTTTCCACTTCCTCTTCTGGTTCTTTCTTTGAGCCTGGTGTTCCTTCTTTCGGTGGACCCTGTGCTAGAAGATTTATATCAGTTTTCTCTTTATACAATTCATTAGAAACCGTATCATAAGGATCATTAAATCCTTCGTCTGCTTTATTTTCTTGTGCGTTTACGCCAGGAACTGTTCCCATTATCACGGGAGTTTGTGCTTCAACACCATCTGCAAAGAAACCAAAAACATGTGTACCGGGCAAGAATCCCGGCACAGTACATCCCTTTCCTTGTGTACTTGCACTACTCACTGGGAAAATTGTTATAGCCCAAGGAAGTTGTACAGTTGGCAGAACACTCAGATCTGGATTGTGATAGCCTACAACCCGAACTCTGGCTCTTCCCAGAATTTCTGGATCATTGATATCTTCAACGACACCGAACCACCAAACAAATTCACCATTCATATTAATCATTAGGTTCTGCCCACTTTTCAGCCCAGACTTTCCATTCTTCCAACTCTGACGCCGTATAATCTCTTTCTTTTAAGTTTTTAATTCTTTCCTCGTAAGTTTTAAATTCCTGATATTCATTAAACTTCTTCACATTGTCACTCATATCATCTCTCCTTTTTTATCTGATTGGATTCAAAACGTGACTCATTTGGAATTGGGCTTGCATAGGAATCGGAGCAAACCTCTACTACCATAGTATAACCATCTAATTTACTGATTTTATGTTTTACTGAGGTAACTAAAAATATTCCACTACGGTATTTATCTCTTAAACTTCCATCTTTTTTTTCCGAAAATTTTTGTTTATCGAATTCAACATTAACTTTATCTCCTATGTTAAGTGAACTATTTCCCGAAACAGAAAATCTAAACCTTCTATTCAGTAGAGAGTTGACTTGTGACTTTCTTTTAATAAGAAAATCAGGAGAGAACTTGCCATTATATAAATGGTAGTTGGCTAGAGTTGACGAACATGCACTTTCGAGAATAGAGGCAGGTGCTAACTCATGTTCGTTTAGGTGCGTGGTATTTGCAAACCCATCATCGTATGTGTACGAGTAATGGTTTATTGTCTTGTTCGTTACATCATATTTTGTCACGAATCCACTGTAAATACCATTTGTTATTTCATCTAGGTTATTTTCTTTTCCCAGAAACTCTACATCCTGTATGGTGAATCTAGAACTAAACAAACCAGAATCTTTTACACTCGACTGTCCTTGTGGTTTTTGTCTGTATGAATAAAATGCATCTGGTCTAATTTGTTGTGTAAACATATCAGGGAGGGAAGCAAAGTTCCAACCATCAAAATCCTCAAAGAAAAAGAAACTACACTCATATTCAGATTTCATGGCTCTTTTGCTGAGTTGAGTTATATGAGAAAATGGACTATCAAATGGCAAGACTAAGGTGTGTTCTCCCTCGGAGGTTCCACTATTGAGGGGAGCAGAGTCTGGAAAGTTATCACTCCATATTGCACCTGCAATATCGGAAATAGTACCAGTGTAAGATCTGGAGGTTTTGATTTTTGAATTTTGTATAACCTCGGGTGATATGAATTTAAGTTTATAATATGTTGTAGATCCGCTCTTGTTCAAGATTGCATCTTCTCTTGAGAAGAGTGACATCATTAAATTTACTTGTTTATTACCAGGCGAATAAAATTGAAGATTTAGAAGTTCATTATTTTTTATGGGTAAGGTTGCTAATAGATTATTAGCATCTGCGACGAGCATTTCACATATCATTGGAGTTCCAAAGAGATCCTGATATATGTAAAATTCAACGTACATATCAAGTAGACTTAATACATCCCCAGAATCTAGGATAAGATCTAAACCTAAGATCTCTTTATCATTAAACTTTTCATATTTAGTTCGGAGCATTTTATGCCTTTATTAGTCTTTCAAATTCATCAACTACTTTAGACAATTGATCGGGATGAATTAGTTTAATAATTCTCTTACTGTCATTAACTGCAATATCATTTTCAAAATTGGTGATTACATTACTAAGATTTCTTGGTCCACTTATACCCATATAGAGTCCAAGTCTAGTCTCTCGGAAAGGAGGAGGGTTTGTCGTATATGATCCAGTCACACCAGTTAGTCCAAGAGGGGTTCCGTCCAAAGCCGCTAGAGGATTCAAGTAATCCCCTGTACCCGTTTCAAAATGATGAAGACCTGTATACACATCCTCTGCAAAATGGACCTTAGCTCTAAAGTGTTGAGATCCCCTAATCATACCAATTAAAGAACCCGTAACAAAAGATTCATGTTCACCGCCATCAACACGTATTCTATTGAATGAAGGTTCATCAGAAACGACTCTTCCACGTATGTCATATTTTTCTAAAGTCAGTCCGAACCCATCTACAGTGGTGGTAGTCATGTAAATTGTTTCGTCTGGGGAAAACGTTAAACCCCGAACATCCAATGTATTGCCCTCACTAGTAAGATACAAATATCTACCGTAATTTTTACGCTTAGAATAGTTTTCTAGAGAATTGGGATCTAGTGGGAAGTCATAGTATGGATTCAATGCCTCATTTACTAGAAGAACCACCCAAAAATAGTCTGAAGTATCATACAGTCTATGGGAAATATTTTCTGGTGTGTCTCCTTCTCTTACTTCATAATCAATATAAAATGAAGATTCATCTTTACCAACTGTATTGATTTTAACACGACGTAGAATATCCGTGACTAATTTGCTCTTAGTTTTTGTACCAAATCTGTCAAGGTATTGTAATATTGGAAATTTATCAAAGTACATCAATAACCCTCTTCAATATCTTCTCTTGTGAGAGGTCTGAGTTCTTGGAAAGACATGGTAAGAGCCGTTCTGACTGGACTACCATCTGGAAAAGTTGACATTACTCCGTTTGGAGTGAAGTCTACGTTGATACCCGTTAATGCACATCTACCTATTTTATTCAGGAATAGGTTTTCTGCTGTAACGTCATTATTGAAAACCTTATAATATCGTATTTCAAACTCTGCGGGAACATTTAGTCCCGAACCAGCACCATAAGTAGATGGGTGTGAATACTTTCTAAAAGTTCTTATGATTTCTGCAACTTCTGATGCTTCTTTTTTGTTTCTAGGAGCAAATGAAAATGAAAAATCAAAAGATCTTGCTGCTACCTGATTGAATAGCATCTCTTGTCTTGGATTGATCGCCATTCCAGTGACTGCTTGTGCGGCTGCCTCTGCATTTATATCTGCACCTACCAGAGATCCCAAACTATCAACGACAGATAGTAGCTTTCTTCTTGCAAGAAACGCACCTCCTCCCACATCACCATTGATTACTAAATCTGATGCTGCTCTCGCGGCTGCAAAGTCTACGTTATTATAACTTATTGAACCATTATTTACTATCTTGTTTGGAATGTATAATGCTATTGTGCTATCTATTTTTTCGCTGGCTGGACTGAGCCTAGTTCTACTAATACCACCCGCACTTCTAGATTTTATATTCAATCCCTGATCTTTGGCATTAGCTATGGTAATTTCAGAACGATCACTTAAAAATTGATCAATCTGTGCCTCAGATTTGGTTCCAATCGAGGTTGAAAATTTATCTTTCGCAATAGATAATTTACTTTCTGCTTGTCGTATACGATCTTGGAGTTGAAGATATTTCGGCCCACCGATAATTTCATTAAAATTTCCTTGCTGCTCGGGCAAAAGTCCAAATGTTAGAATGTTTGCTGCTCCCGCCACGACTCCGGAAGCTGGTGCCAGTACCGCACTAAGAGCGCCGGCTACCGTCGCACCTCCCCGAAGGATAAGATCCATTGCTGGTTTTACATATCCCATCCCAGTTTCGCTATCAATGCCTAGGATTTCACTTAACTCATCAGCAATCAAGGAAAGTTCTGATTGTAGGAGCGTATTAATTTCCTGATCGTACCCACTAATCTCCTTTTCCAAGGATGAAATTTCTGAATTTTTTTTATCAAACATCGAAAACAAGACGAACTGATTGTATTCATCTCCGCCGAGTGAGTCTGGGTACTGCAAGTCAGATTGACTACGAGGACCACCAAAAATCCCACTTTCATTTTCTCCATCCAATCTGTCGAAAACGTTCCGTTTTGTTCTACTCGTACCGCCTGCTGATGGCATTTAAAACTCCTAAAGATATATACTAATATGAGTTATAAGGGAAGGTATAAATCTAAAAACCCTTCAAAGTATATAGGCGATCCTACCAAGATTATTTATCGTAGTTTGTGGGAAAGACGCTTTATGGTCTATTGCGATAATAACGAAAACGTACTTTCTTGGGGATCAGAAGAGGTGGTAATTCCGTATGTTTCACCCGTGGACAATAAAGTACACCGATACTATGTAGATTTCATAGTAGAAATTAAAATGAAAGACGGATCAACCTCTGTTAAGTTGATAGAAGTAAAGCCTAAAAAACAATGCTCTCCGCCCAAAAAGCA
>MDTC01124922.1_pt1 | contig 13329 bp, 13 predicted proteins | sample 811181 | NCBI WGS metagenome assembly MDTC01 (sample SAMN05326644, study PRJNA326480) | marine metagenome | isolation source: seawater | place: Pacific Ocean: North | collected 2011
AAAAGAGAAGTTATTTACAGAGATCGTGATTCATCTTCTGGTAGAATTAGGCTACACTATTCAACGAGTATCCTTATTTGATGTATTGAACTTTAATAAAGGTGCTGATATTCACGCATTAGATAAAAACGATAGACCAGTACTCATTGAGTTAAAAGCATATCATAAACGATATTGGATAACTAAAAGAGAAATTGATCAATTAAAAAAATACATGAAAAATAAAGGAATTTCTCGGGGTGTTTTCATCACCACAGCTAATAAAGCGAATCATAATCCAAAGAATATTAATATTATTAATGGTAATAAATTGATATCTCTCTTACAGAAAAATGGACTGGATAAGTATATTAAAAAAATTAAATGGGTACAGGAAGAAAAAGTGAATCATATTGCTAGAAAGATATTTCATCAAAAAAGAAGAGATGAAATTATTGCTTTTGTACTTTCACAAAAATATACTCCTTCCCAAACACAAATTGAAAAAAATTTGAGATTGAGTCTTAAGACTTACTTTGAATCACCACCTTATAGGTCTCTACTAAATGAAATAAAAAAGTTCAGTAGCGATAGTGGTCAGACTTGTAAGGCCCCTTCACGGGAACTCCAATATACTTTGCCTGCTCGGGAGTAAGATTAGTAAGTGATATCCCCAGCTTTTCCAAGTGAAGTCTAGCGACCTCTTCGTCTAAGATTTTGGGTAATATATAAACTCCAATTTTGTGATTTTCTCTCCAGAGGTTAATCTGTGCTAGTACTTGGTTTGTGAAGCTACAAGACATTACGAAACTAGGGTGACCATTTGCATTTCCAAGATTGCACAGCCTTCCTTCTGAAAGTAAAAAAATGGAGTTTCCATTGTCAAAAATATATTTATCAACTTGCGGCTTTATGTTTATCTTTTTTACATTGTCAGCTTCTTCTAACTCTGCAACCTGGATTTCATTATCAAAATGACCTATATTGCAGATAATTGTCTGGTCTTTCATAGCTTTCATGTGCTCGTATCTTATAATGTCTCTATTACCAGTAGCAGTAACGTAAATATTTGCTTCATCCAAACATTCTTCAATGGTTTTTACTTCAAAGCCTTCCATAGCTGCCTGCAAAGCACATATAGGATCTATTTCTGTTATTATTACTCTAGCGCCAAAACCTTTCATGGATTGCGCGCAGCCTTTGCCTACATCTCCGTAACCGCATACAACAACTGTTTTTCCGGCTATCATTACGTCTGTTGCGCGCTTGATTCCGTCTGCAAGGCTTTCCCTGCAACCATAGAGGTTGTCAAATTTTGATTTTGTTACAGAGTCATTTACATTTATTGCGGGAAACAGTAATTTCTTGTCTTTCATCATCTGGTACAGCCTATGGACTCCAGTAGTTGTTTCTTCTGAAACTCCTTTTACCTCTTTTACTATGTTAGTCCATTTGTTTTTGTCTTCCAAATAACATTCCTTTAAACAAGACATTAATTCTCTGAAATCTTCACCTTCATCTCCGTAGCTTTTGTCTAAAATTGAGGGGTCTTTTTCTGCTTCTACGCCTTTATGTATCATCATAGTGGCATCTCCTCCATCATCAACTATTAATTGGGGGCCTAGGCCATTTCCAAAATCCAGTGCTTTTTTGGTGCATTGCCAATATTCTTTTAGGGTCTCTCCTTTCCACGCAAAAACAGGGACTCCGGATTTTGCTATTGCTGCTGCTGCATGATCTTGTGTAGAAAAAATATTGCATGAAGCCCATCTTACTGAAGCTCCTAGTTCTGTTAAAGTTTCAATTAAAACTGCTGTCTGCACAGTCATGTGCAGGCTGCCCATTATCCTTACATCTTTAAGAGGTTTTTTAGAGCCGTATTTTTTTCTTATTGATACCAAACCCGGCATTTCTTTTTCAGCTATCTCTATTTCTTTTCTTCCAAAGTCAGCTAATTTTAAATCTTGAACTTCATAATTTTCTGTTTTGTCCATAAGGTACCACCAGAATAGACTAATTATGGATAATTTATATATTTTATGTTGATTTTTATGTATATTTTCCATATTTTTTTGAATTTGTTAGTTATTGTCCGATAATTTTATATATTATATGCATATTTTATTATTTTAAGGGTTTTTATGATGAAAATAGATAATAAGGATTTAAAGATAATTGAGATTTTAAAGCAAAACTCAAGAGAACCGATTAAGACTATAGCTAAAAAAACAGGTATAAGACCGAGTACAGTGCATCAAAGGATTCAAAGGCTGATTAAGAAGGATGTCATAGATAAGTTTACTGTGAAATTAAATGATAAGGCTATTGGTGAAAATTTTATTGCATTTTTGCTAATAAAGGGAACTACTTCTGAATATATCACTAGTAAGTTTTTAAATTCTAAAAATGTCAAAGAAGTTTTTGGAGTTACAGGAGAATATGATGTATTGGTAAAGTTAAAATTTAAAGATGTGGATGAGTTCAATGATTTTATCATAAAATTCAGGAAGGAAATGAAGGGAATACAATCAACATTGACAATGGTTGCGACTGCTAATATTAAGGAAGAGTTTTAGAATTCTCTTATGTCCCTAAATTCACTATATCTTTTTTCTATATCGTCGTTATTAATGCTCTTTAATCTTTCTACAGAAAAATCTTCTGCGTTATAAGATGCCATTACACTTCCGTAAATAATTGCTTTTCTTAAATTTGCTTCACTTAAATCCTGAGTTTTTGCTAAGTAGCCTGTAAGCGCTCCTCCAAAACTATCTCCGCAGCCTGTAGGGTCTTTTATGTTCTCTAAAGGGTAGCCTGGAGCGCTGAAATGCTTGTTGTCTGAGAATAATAATGCTCCATGCTCGCCTTTTTTTATGATGACTGCTTTTGAAACCAATTTTAAAGCGGAGTTTGCAGCTTTAATCAGGTTTGGAGTATCGAAAAGCTGTCTTGCTTCGGCATCATTAAGGACAAGAATGTCTGCTTTTTTTATTGTTTTTAAGAGCTGCTCTTTTTTATGCTCAATCCAGAAATTCATAGTGTCCATCACAATCAGTTCAGGAGATTTGATATTGTCAATAACTTCCAGCTGCAGTTCAGGGTCTATGTTTGCAAGAAAAACATATTTTGCATTTTTATATTCTTCAGGGACTTCTACCTTGTAAGTTTCCAGGGCATTCAGCTCTGTCTTTAATGTCTTTGCTTCATTCATATCAAATTCATAGAATCCCTGCCACCTGAATGTTTTGTCTCCTACTGAGATGCCTGTGGTGTCTATGCTTCTCTCATTAAGGAATTTTATATGCTTGTCCGGAAAATCTTTTCCAATAATTGACATTATTCCCGGTTTTGAGAAAAAAGAAGCTGCAATGGATGCATAACAAGCGGAGCCTCCTAATGCATCCTGAATTTTTCCAAATGGTGTTTCTAATGAGTCTAAGGCAACTGTTCCTATAATTACTGTGTCGACCATTTTGTATTGTGGGAAATATGGTATGTTTAAATAGTTTTAGAAAATTGAAATCGTATTTAAAAATTTTGGGCTGTGTCAGAGCGGCCGCCGCTTGAGAGCACGCGAGCAAGTCGCGTGCAGGCGAGTCAAAATGGGCTACCATGATTTCTTTTCGTAAAAATATTTTTGTAAACAACACGCACCATTTTGAGTTATGTCTTTACATGATTCTTCCCGCCCGCCTCCCACCGCCCGCGACGAGCGAAGCGAGTTCGCTCGCAATTCACGAGGCACAGCCCATACTTTAAACAAAAGATTTAATAATAAATATATAAATAAAGTCAGTTAAGTAGAGTATAAGTTACAAAAAGAGGTGGGTAATGGCAGATACAAGTATCAAGAATTTTGCAGCTGGTGTTTTTCTTCTTGGAGTCCTGATTGTATCTGGTACTTATGCATTTAGTGCAATAGAGGGTGTAGACCTGTTTGATTCATTATACCATGTTATATTGATTGTAACAACTGTCGGAACATCGTACAATATTGCAACTGCGTATGGCAAAATTTTGGTGATGGTACTGCTGGCTTTTGGAATTGGATTAGTGTTTTACATTGCGATATTTTTAGGAAGCGCAATTATAGAGGGCCAGACAAGGTTATTATTAGGGGGAATAAAAGGAGGCTTGGTTCGAATGAGAAAAGAAAAAAATCATACTATTGTTTGTGGTTATGGTAAATTGGGAAAATACGTCTGTAGTGTGTTAAAAGAAAAAAAGAAGAGATACCTTATAATAGAAAAAGATGCAAATAAATGCACTGGGCTTATATCTACCGGAGAAAGTGTTCTGCAAGGTGATGCTTTAGACCCTGATGTCTTGAAAAAAGCAAGGGTAGAGAAAGCAAAAGGGTTAATTGCAACATTAGCAGAAGATTCTGATAATATATACCTTATAATGAGCGCTACTGAGCTGAATCCAAGGCTTTATCTGGCAGCAAAAGCAGAGGATGAGCATGCTGTTGACAGATTACATAAAGTGGGAGCTAAGATTGTTGTTCTGCCTCAAGTTGTAGGGGGGAAACAGCTTGCAAATGCTTTTTTGGAAATTGAGAAAACGGAAGAGTTAGAGACTGTTAGCAAGAAAGATTAAAACAATAATAAGAATGCATTAAAAATTATCAATAATTAAAAAATAAATATAATTTAAATAAAGTAAAAATTGACCAAAAATTATTAAAACAGGTAAGAATTCTTTTTATTGGGTGGATAGTATTGGATGCTAATACGGACTATAAATCGGTTAAGAGTTTTATAAAAAGAAATTATAAGCATTTTAATTCTGCGGTGATTGTGGATGCAGCTGAAGCATACATTAAGCTCCTTGATTCTAATGGTAAAATGTTTGTTGTTCTGGCAGGCGCTATGTCTACTGCAGAACTTGGAATAAGTCTGGCTGAAATGATCCGGCAGGGCAAAGTCCATGCAATATGCTGCACCGGAGCAAATTTAGAAGAAGATTTATTTAATTTAGTGGCTAACAAGCACTACAGGCGCATTCCAAATTATAGGGAATTAAGTCCTGAGGATGAAAAAAAATTATTTGATGAGCATATGAACAGGGTGACAGATACGTGTATTCCTGAAGAAGAAGCTATGAGAAGGATTGAGAAACAAATATTCAAACTCTGGAAGAAAGCAGATGAAAATAATGAAAGATATTTCCCTTATGAATACATGTATCAGGTCATCAAGAGCGGTTCCTTAAAGGAATTTTATGAAATTGACCCTAAAGATTCCTGGCTGATAGCTGCATGTGAAAAAAATCTGCCAATATGGACACCTGGATGGGAAGATTCTACATTAGGGAATATTTTTGTGGCATTAACAAAAGAGGGCGGAAGGAATTATTATAATGAACAGATTAACAATATTGGCATTGTAAAATCCGGATTGGAACAGATGTCTTTTTTGATTGACTGGTACAAAGAAAATTCTGAGAGTAACGAAATCGGATTCTTTCAGATTGGCGGAGGCATAGCAGGAGATTTCCCAATATGCGTTGTTCCGTTGATACAACAAGATTTAAATGAAGAATGCAAACTTTGGGGATACTTCTGCCAGATAAGCGACAGTACTACATCTTATGGAAGCTACAGCGGCGCTGTACCGAATGAGAAAATTACATGGGGAAAATTGTCTGTAGACACTCCCAGATTTGTCATAGAATCAGATGCAACTATTGTTGCACCATTGATATTTGCTTATGTTCTTGGAAAGGAATAAATAATACGCCGACGCCCGGACTTTCATCAATCTTTTCCATCGTTCCGTGAGACCAAAGGTCTCACATTGCATACTTTTTTCTCGATTTTTTGGAAAAAAATCGTTTTGAACCGGGATACCCTTGCGGGAAATGGCTTACTAGCCCTTTTAGGCTCAAGGCCATCGCAATGCCAGGTTATGCGACGTCGGCAGTTGTGGTAGTATTATAGAAGTCTGTGTTTTATTTAAAGTTAACTGGTATGAAAGGAATTTTCCTCTTTGGACGTATTCTTTGACATTTCTATCCATACCCCAAACAGATTTAATGAGATTTTTTAAGTCATAAATTAAATTCTTACTTGCAGAATGGAATATCATATCACCTTTTCTTCTTAATCCTCCATCAGTTATCAATAGTCCTAAAAAGAAATATTGCCTATGCATATATTAAAACCTGATTTTATTTTGCATTCTCCGCTTGGCACTATAACTCCAGAAATATCAATTTCGACATACGCTTTATTGCTTACCGGGTCCATTCGAAATTCGAAAAGGTGGCCAGATATAGTAAAAACCTTCCTGTCTTCAACTGTTCCTGAATAAACACTATCTCCATAGACTGAAAAGGCGTTTGGCACTAAAACAAGCAGGAATATTATAGAAGCTACTGGAAATATACCTCTTTTTTTCATTTTAATAAATAATAAGGTTTTATGTATAAAAATGTTATTATTAAACCTTATTTCACAATAAACGCGTTTGTGGTTTTTAAGATTTCTTTGGCAAAATCAAGCTTTTGCCTGCTTTCAGAATAAATGGTAAACAGTTTATGGCCTTTTTTTACTTTATTTTTTATATGTTTGTGCAGATAAATTCCTGCGCCTTTATTTAATGGGGCGCCTGCAACTCTGGCTATCCTTGAAATTGCCCTGTTGTCAATTTTATTTACTGTTCCTGATTTGACAGCCTTAACCTCGTATTTAAACTTTCCAATTTTAATTTTTTCAGGATTGAATATACTGCCTTGCTGGGCTTTAATTATCTCCTTCATTTTATCATAAGCAAGTCCTGAATTTAAGATATCTGCAGCTTTATTTTTTCCGTTTTTTATTCCTGCCATGCTAAAAATTTCATAAGCCATGGCTATGCATTTTTTTTCTAAATCCATAGGCCTTCTTTTATCCCGCTTCAATAACCATAACACATCTCTTGCTTCCAGAGCAGGGCCTATGCCATTGCCTATTGGCTGGGAACCGTTTGTAATTATGACTTTAACATGCTTCCTGAGCTTCCTGCCTATGTTCTCAAAATCTTTCTTTAAGTTCAACACTTCCTTCCTGGTTTTTACTTTAGTTCCGTTTCCTACCGGGATATCAATGAGGATGTGGGTGCTTGATACTGAATATTTTTTTGCCATTATAGAAGCCAAAAGCTGGCTTTCAGCATCAATCTCCAAAGTTTTCTCAACAGTTATTATTTTGTCGTCAGCAGGAGCCAGATTTAAAGATCCTCCCCAAACGATGCATCCATTGGTTTTTTCTATTATTTGCTTCATCTTTTTTATTGAGAATGTTACTTTAGCCAGGACTTCCATTGTGTCTGCAGTGCCTGCAGGGCTGGTTATTGACCTGCTGGAAGTCTTTGGGATTGCTAAACCTGCCGCAGCTATTAACGGCACTAAAATCATAGTGGTCCTGTTGCCAGGTATGCCTCCAATGGAATGCTTGTCAATTATAGGGTATTTATCCAGCTTTAGAATATCGCCGTGGCTGGCCATTGCCCTTGTAAGCATTATTGTTTCATTTATGGACATCATATTTGTATAGCATGCTGCAACAAAATATGTAAGCTCTGAATCGCTCAGCTTATTATGGACAATATCCCACACAATCTGGTTGATTTCCTTTTTAGTTAAACTATGGCCGTCCAGTTTTTTCCTTATAAAATCTATGGATAATGGTTTGCGGGCCAGTTTTATGCTTACCTTATCTTCATTTTTTAATTTTAAAGAAGTTATAACCTCTTCATAGACTCCTATGCTTCCTGCCCGGACTATTTTAGAACTAGTTGCAATATTCACAACAACTGTCTCAATCTTTTTGCCTTTTTTTATTTTTATCCTGTCCATATGATGTATATCAAACATCATAGCATCTTTTTTATTGAGAATAACAACTAACGGGCCTCCACTTGCAATGTCCAGGTCCTTGATTTTCAATTTCATTTTTGAGAAAAATAATTATGATGATGATTTTAATTATTGTTCCTGTTACTTCTTTTCCTCTTCATATATTTTAATAAAAGTTACGAGCATTGCGATTATTATTGGGCCTATGATTATCCCTATAAAGCCAAGAAATTTTAATCCTCCAACAACTCCCAGCATTACAAGAACCGGATGCAAACCGGATTTGTCCCCTATTATCTTTGGCTTGAGTATATTGTCTATGGTGCTAACAACAAATATCCCATAAAGCATAAGAAGAATTCCTTTTACTACCAGGATAGATTCCATGTTAGTATAGCCGTTAAATATCAGCATTAAAGCTGCCGGAAACCAGATGATGGAGGATCCTATGTAGGGGATTAAAGCTGCAAAAATCATGACTATTCCCCACAATAATGGGGAAGATAATCCAAATATGAAGAATCCTAAGCCAGCTAAAGTTCCCTGGATTACTGCAATTATTATGCTTCCGTAAATAACTGCATAAGCCATGTCATTTAATTTTTTGAAAACGTGCTTCCTGTATTGGGTTTTCAACGGCATAATGCGCTCTATTTTGTCAACAAATATTTTTCCATCCCTAAAAAGGAAAAACATGACAAATAAAACAATGAACAGATCAAGAATAAATATCGGAATTGAAAAGAGTATATTTGAAATGTTTTCTGTTATTTTTGTTGTGCCTTCCTTGATTGTCGTATCAAGATAATATTTTATTTGCGGGTCGTTTATTTTATCGGAAATAAGATTTGAAAATTTACATATAGTTTTGTCATCAGGTTGGCATTCTGTCAGGAATTGATTGCCTGTAAGCTGCTGTCTTGACAGAAGGTATGTGGTGTAAGCCTCCTGAGATATGGTATTAAGCACGAAAAATAATGGCAATGTTATCACCAAAATCACCAGCAGAGAGGTAATTAAAGAAGAAAAATTCTTATTTGGGATTTTTTTATTGATTTTTAAGTATATCGGGTAAAAAATATAAGAAAAAACTATTCCTGTAAGCACAACAGTAAGAAAGGGTTTTATAATTAAAAATGATACTACAATCAAGACTAAAAAAATCAGGGTGAAAACCGTTTTTTGATATGCTTCTGAATTCATTTTAGTATCATATATTTAAATGGGCCCGAAGGGAGTCGAACCCTTGACCTCCGCCATTTCAATTGATTAACTGAACAAGTTTAATTCTATGTCGAGGCGACGTCATAGCTACTAGTAGCGAGCAAAGCTGCACTTCGCATATCACTAGACTACGGGCCCGCGAATAGGGTTAAGAACAGAGCATATAAAAAGATTACTATTAACTTGAACAAACAAAAATGTTTATATATCAGTTATGCAAAGGGTTAAATATAGTTTAAATAGAGGTTCTTATGAAAAACTCGAAAAGTTGCGGATGCCTGATTGGAACAGAAGTTATAGAATCAGAAAAGGCTAGAAGAAAAAATGAGTTTAGGATAAGAGAGATAACTACAAAACTTAAAAATATTAAAGATACTAAGAAAATAGCTAAGCTGAAAGCCGAAAAAAAAGACCTTTTGGTGTCTCTTAAAGGCGCAATTGACCACAAAAAAAGTATGAAAAGGAAATTTGATGATTATGTTAAAAATAGCGGCTATGTGCCGCCGAAATTGAGGAAAAGTTAAGATGGCGCATTCAAACCAAGAAATTTTAAAAAACTTCATGGGGGCTATTTGCAGAGTGGTTTCTGAAGGCACTTCCGACACTTATGCCGCAATGGTCATAACGAAATTCAGTAGAAGTAATAGTGCAAAGTTCCCTTTTGTAAAGCATATCACTTTAGATTCCAACAAAATCCAGGTAGACAAAAAAGTCAACTCTGTTAGTCCAAAATTAATCGGGGTATTTATAAAAAAAATGATGGACTCTCTTTTTTCGGATTTATTTAAACGTTTAGTAAAAAGACAGCTGGGCATAGGCCTTTTGGAGGATTTAAAAGATATAGGCGTAAAAATTTAAAAAGAAAAAAAGGTGATTAAAGATGGTTGTGGATTTAAATACTGGAATAGGTGTAAGTGTTCTGACTGATTCTTATAAGGCTGGTGCTGATGCAGCAAACAAAGCCATTAAGAATCTTGGGCAAAAAAAGGCTGATGTGCTAATGGTGTTTGCTGCGCCAAAATTTAAACAGCAAAAAATGCTGGATGGCATAAGTTCTGTCATAAAAAGTATCCCCATGATTGGAGGCACAACTGCAGGAGAGATATCTACAAAAGGGTTAAGTGTAAATTCTGTTGTAGTTATGGCGCTTAACTCAAAAGATATAAAATTCCATGTAGGAATTGGAAGGAATATAGGCAAAGGGGAAGTGAATGCCGGCAAGGCGCTGGCAAAAAGCGTGCTTAAGAAAGGATCTAAAAAAAACGCTAACACATTAGTTATGCTGCCGGATGGACTGGCTGGCGACGGTTTGGCGATTATAAAAGGGGTTCAACAAATTTTGGGAAATGATTTTGAAATTGTTGGCGGGGCTTTGGGAGACGAAGCGAATTTCAAGAATACATACCAATACTATAACGGAAAAGTTTATGACAATGTTGTTGTTGGAATGCTTATCAGCAATACAGGCAAAATAAAAACGTCGACAGGTGTAATGCACGGCTGGGAATCCATTGGCAACAGGTTTAAATGCACAAAAGCAAAAGGAGGTGTTGTTTATAAGTTTGGAGACAAAAAGGCGCTGGACTTCTATAGGGAGTTATTAGGAAAGGACAGAGGCAAGAAACTTCCGGCAATAGGTTTAGAGTACCCTATGGGGCTGATTGATGAAAGGGCAAAAATAGAAGGCTATGATTACTTCCAGATAAGAGCTCCTGTTGGAATAGGTGAAAAGGACGGCAGCGTTACTTTTGCAGCAGCTATACCTGAAGGCAAGGAAGTAACATTAACATATTCTTCCAGGTCAACAATAATTAACGGCTCTAAGCTTTCAGCTATGCAGGCTAAAAAGACACTGAAAGGGAAGGCCAGATTAATTTTGATGTTTAGTTGTGTGGCAAGAAAATTGGTGCTGGGCAGAAGAACTAATGAGGAGATTAATGTGGTTAAGAAAGTCTTCGGAAAAGATGTACCTATTTTTGGCTTTTACACTTATGGAGAAATAGGGCCTATTGACAAGAGAGTTCCTACATTAAGAAACACAAGATGGCACAATGAAACTGTGGTGATTTATGTATTAGGAGAATAGCCTTAAGCTGTTTATTAATAAAAAGAGGTAAAATATGGTACGCTTTAGATTCTATTCAAAATTTGTAAGTCTTTTTATATTAATAGGCTTATTTTTAGCTTTGGTTTTGCCTATTGAAGCCCATTTCTTAGAAGAATCTACAAAAGCAATTCAAACAAAAGAAGCAATATCCAGGTTGCCAGAATTTTCCCTTCTTCCAGATTCATTTTTTTATTTTTTGAAAAGTTTCAAAGAGAAAATTCAGAGTTTCTTTATTTTTAATATTGAGAGTAAGCTGGCTTTTCAGATGGATATAGCTAATAAAAGATTAGCTGAGCTAGTAGACTTGACTCATAAAAATCAGGAGCAGTATATAGAAAAAGCATTAGAGAGTGAGGGAAGGGCATTATTTGAGCTAGTTGAACTAATGGTACAGGCCGAAGATGGAGGGGTAGATATTCAAAATTTGGAAAAGATACATAAACAACTTTTAGATGACCATGAACTAATACTTTTGAATATAGAAGATGATGTTCCTGAAGATTCTAAAGCAGCCTATAGTCATATATTAGATGTTATTGACCAAAATAGAGACTATATGGAGCGTGAACCTCAACATGAAGTAGAACAAGTTCCTACGCAACCATTAGAAGAAAAACATGGAGAGGAAGAACACGAGCCAGAAGAGGAAGAGCGTTCTCATTAAAACAAAGCATTAGGTTACTATGTAAATGGATGAGCTAAAGCGTTTAAACAAGATTCTTAATATAGAACTTGCAGTAATTATAATTTTTATTGTAGTTATGGGGGCAGGAGTATTCTTAGTTTTTCAACAACTTACTCTTAGATTGGATGCTATAGTAACCCAAACTGAAAGCGCAGAAGCGGTTTTGGCATTAAAAGATATTATTTCCTGGCAAAGCGAATATGAGGTAGAATTTAGAACTACGGGGAAGGAAAAGTATGCTCAAAATTTTTGGGCCATTGGGGAAGAATTTGATAGTATGTGGAAAGAAGCAAGGGCCAACATAATTCTTTTTGACCCTGAAGCATCTTTCTTCTATAAATCCAATAATTTACGAGATTATCATATTGAATTTAATGCAGTAGTTTCAGAAATCTTTAGTCATACTAGAGAAGGCACTTTAGAGGAAGCAAAAGACCTTATTGAACAACATGAAACTCTTGAAGAAAAAATGGTAGAGATCACTAACGAATGGCAGGAATTGAATAGAAAAAACCTTATAAGTTTACGCAGTGATGCAACTAGGTTTACAAATACTGTTTTTGGGATTGGTTTAGTATTTGTGTTACTAATATCAGCCAGCTTCATAACAATTTCCAGAAGATTCTTTTCTCCCTTTATAAAAAATCTTGTAAGCGATTTAACAGATAGGACAAAAGAATTAGAGAGAACTAAGAAGGATTTAGAGAAATCAAAAACTGTTTTGGAAATAAAAATAAAAGCCAGAACTAAAGAACTTCAAAATCTGACCCAGAACCTAGAAGAGCAAGTCAAAAAAAGGACTAAAGATTTAGGATCTGTAAACAAGGAACTTGTTAAAAAGTCGCTAGACTTAACAGAAATCCGAGGGAAACTTGAAGACAAGAATTATGAGTTAGAGCAAGCTAATGAGGAAATTCTGGAGCTTATGAAAGCAAGGACAGAATTTATCAGCAGGGCTGCTCATGATTTAAGGACACCGATAACACCGATAATGCTCCTTATTCCAACAATTAAAAAGCGCATAAAAGACAAGGGGATTTTATATGACCTAAGCGTTATGGAAAGAAACGCAAATTATTTGAGACTTATAGCAAACAATCTCATAAGCTACCTAAAATCTCAAACTGGGAAATATACTTACATTTTCAAAAAAATGAACGTAGAGAAGATTATAGATGATGTAATTAAAGTTTATGGGGAGGCTTTCAAGCAACATAAAATATCAGTAAAAAAGAACATTGCCGGCAAGCTGCCTCTTGTTGAAATGGACGAGCTTAAGATTACCGAAGTGATACAAAACATATTCTCGAATGCGTTAAAATTCATGCCGAAAGGCGGAAGATTGACAATCAGCGCGAAAAAAATAGATAATATTATAAATATCAGATTCGAAGATACTGGCATAGGTATTACGAAAAGTGATTTGCCAAAAATATTTGGAGAGTTTTTTAAGGCTGATGTATCTAGACATGTTGAAGGAGAAGGACTTGGCCTT
>MDTC01197672.1_pt1 | contig 13329 bp, 11 predicted proteins | sample 811181 | NCBI WGS metagenome assembly MDTC01 (sample SAMN05326644, study PRJNA326480) | marine metagenome | isolation source: seawater | place: Pacific Ocean: North | collected 2011
CGTCGGCGTTCTTCATGACCTGGCGCTGGAAGGCCAGCGAGAACATCGGCTCGATGCCGCCCGAGCAGCCGGCGATGATCGAAATCGTGCCGGTCGGCGCCACGGTGCTGACGTGCGAGTTGCGCCGCGGCTTCTTGCCTTCGACCTGCGGCTTGGAACCTTCCCAAGCTTCGAAGGGGGCGCGGCCGTCTTCTTCGACCAGCGCTTCGCTGGCGCGGTAGGCGCCGTCGGTCAGCCGCTCGCTGAAGGTGCGCGCGACCTCGAAGCTCTTCTCCGAGCCGTAACGCACGCCCAGCTTGAACAGCAGATCGGCGAAGCCCATGACCCCCAGCCCGATGCGGCGCTCCTGGTTGGCGCGCTCGCGGATCTCGGGGATCGGGTAGTTGTTGATCGTGACGACGTCGTCGAGGAAGCGGGTGCAGTCCGCGACGGAGGTGTCGAACTCTTCCCAGTCGATGCGGTCCTTCCAGTCGGCCGCTTCGGGCGCGTTGTCCTTGTAGAACTTGCCGAGGTTGATCGAGCCCAGGTTGCAGGAACCGTAGGGCAGCAGCCACTGCTCGCCGCAAGGGTTGGTGGCCTCGTAGTCGCCCAGGTTCGGTACCTGGTTGTCGGCGTTCGCGCGATCGATGAACAGCATGCCCGGCTCGCCGTTCTTCCACGCATAGTGGATGATCGAGTCCATGACCTCGCCGTAGTGGTAGTACTCGACACCTTCCGTCGGCGCGCCGGCGGCGTAGGCCTCGTAGTCGGCCTCCGAGATGCGCCGGCCCTCGACCTTGCGCACCCAGCCCTTCTGACCGCTGCGCGGATTGACGATGACGATCGGCTCGTTGGGCGCGTCGACGACCTTCTGCATCCAGGCCTCGGTCACCGCGACCGAGACGTTGTAGTTGGTCCAGCGCGAGAGGTCGTCCTTGGCGCGCACGAACTCGACCACATCCGGGTGGTCACAGCGCATGACGCCCATGTTGGCGCCGCGCCGGAAGGCGCCCTGCTGGATCGACTCGGTGCCGGCTGAGAAGGTGTCGATGAAGGACAGCGGGCCGGAGGTGCGGCCGCCGCTCGAGGCCACTAGGTCGCCCTCGGGGCGCAGCCGCGAGAAGCTGAAGCCGGTGCCGCCGCCCGCCTTCTGAATGAGGGCGACGTGCTTGAGGGTCGTGAAGATGCCGTCGATCGAATCTTCGACCGGGAGCACGAAGCAGGCCGAGAGCATGCCCATCTCGCGGCCGGCGTTCATCAGGGTCGGCGAGTTCGGGACGAAGACGCCGGTCGACATCAGCTCGTAGAAGCGGCGCGCCCAGCGGTCGCCGACGCGCGGCTCGACCTGGAACTCGGGGGCGGCCACCGCCGCGGCGACGCGCCAGAACAGATCCTTGGGCTGCTCGCAGACCTCGCCGCTGACCTTGTCCTTGGCCAGATAACGGTTGGCGAGGACGGTGGCCGCGTTTTCCGTCAGCTGCGGCTCGGGCAGGTCGGCCGGGACCGAGGGGATCTCGAACAGGGCCGGCTGGCCATTGCTGGCCGGGCGGGTTGAGGAACGCTTCTTAGAAGAGGCCTTCGACCGGGTGCTGGTGCGTTTGCGGGAGGCAGAGCGGGGGGAGGATTTCTTCGCGTCCATGGCAACCCGGCCAAAGGTAGAGGCCGACTCCAAGTCGTTCCAGAAGAACCATTGGAATCCGTCCACAAGCTCTCCACAGCGCGTCCTATGAGAGGGCATGAAGCCACCCTTCCCGGCCGGGACGCAGCGGGTCCAGTTCGAGACCTGGCTGCCGTATCCACCCGATGAGGTCTGGCCGTTTTTCTGCGACCCGAAGAACCTCGAGCGGATCACCCCGCCGTGGCTGAACTTTCAGGTCGTCGACAGCAGCGGGCCACTCGGTGCTGATACCACGATTGACTACAAGCTGCGCTTCCGGGGCATCCCGATGAAGTGGCGCACCCTGCTGCTGGAGTGGGAACCAGGGAAGAGGTTTGTGGACACCTCGCTCAAGGGGGCCTTCAAGATCTGGCACCACGAGCATCGCTTCGAGGCGGTCGACGGCGGCACCCGGATGACCGACACCGTCCATTACCTGGTGCCCTTCGGCTGGCTTGGCCGGACCTTCTCCGGCTGGATGGTGGCCCGCGATGTGCGCGCCATCTTCGCCTACCGCGAAAAGGTGATCCGCGAGATCTTCCCGGCTCAGACCGCGAGCGCAGACGAACGCTCGAGCGCGGCGCTCAGTACCTGAGCCGAGTCCAGGTCGACGCCGCAGCGGAAGTGTCCCTCCGGGCACTCGGGGTGGCCGTGGATCCCGCACGGACGGCAATCGAGGCCATCCACCTCGAGCACCAGGTCGCGCGGGCCGCGCGGGGCGAAGCCGAAGGCGGGGATGGTGCTGCAGTAGACCGCGACCACCGGAATCCCGGCCGCGACGCCCAGGTGCATCGGCGCCGAGTCATTGCTGACCAGCGTGGCGCAGCGCTCGAGCACCGCGGCGGATTCGCGCAGGCTGGTCTGCCCCGCGAGGTCGAGGCAGGGCGCGCAGCCGACCGGAAGCTGGGCGGCCGCGCGGATTTCGGCGCACAGGGCGGCGTCATCCGGGCCGCCGAGCAGGACGGTGGGCCGTCCGGCCCGAGCCATCCCGCCCAGCAGCTCGGCCCAGCGAACGGCCGGCCAGCGCTTGGTGGCCCAGATCGAACCCGGGGCCAGGGCGACGGGAGCCGCAGGCAGTTGCGCCAGCAACTCCTTAGCGCGGGCGCGCTCGGCCTCGCCGGGATACATCCGCGGGGCCTCCCAGGGACCGCCCCCGATCAGCTCGAGGTTGCGCTCGACCTCGTGGAGTTCCTTGCGGTAGCGTATTCGTTGCGTGTACAACCAGGCCGCGCTGGCATTGTGAAAGCCGACACGCAGCGGGATTCCGGCCCAGCGCAGCAGCGCAGCGGTCCGCCAGGATCGATGGGAACAGATCGCACGGGCATATCGTTGCTGACGCAACATTTTTGCCATCCGCCGCAACCCGCCGAGGCCGCGATCCGCCCCCCGCTTGTCGAAGACCCGCAGCTCGCGGATCTGAGGATGACCGGCGAGCATCTGGGCCCCGCCCGGCCCGGCCAGAAAGTCGACGGGCTCGTCCGGCCAGCGGGCAGCCGCCGCCCGGACCAAGGGCTCGGCGCACAACACATCTCCCAGGAAGGAGGTGTCGACCAGCAGAGTGCCCCGGCGTTCGCTCACCACACGGATTCTAGAGAGACTGCCCCCCTTAAGTGGGCTTTTTTGCCCTAAGTCATTTGAAACAAGTGACTTAACGTTTATTTTCTCAGCTGAGGGGGCCGAGCTGAGAATTCACCCCGAAGTTACTACTAGGAAGTGATTTAGGACCGCGCGAGCACACTGAAAGGGGCCAGATTCTAGTTGCGCGGGGCCAAGTACTCGAACAGCGAACCGGCCGGAAGGCGCAGCATCTCGCGGAGCGGAGCCTCGGGGTGGTCGGCGTGCCAGCGCCGGGCGGCGAGATAGCCCAGGAAGTAGCCGGTTCGGTCCGGATAGCTGCGCGGTCGGCGCGGTTCCTCCGGCTCGGCGCGGGCCTGCGGGCGCACCCGCAGTACGAACCACTCGCTCAGGTCCTGCTGGGAGGCGCGCGCCGCGAGGAAGTCGGCTGCGGCGAAGTCCTGGTAGGCCTGCGCGGTCGCGTAGTGCTCTGGGGTCCACATCAGCAGCTCATGGGGCTTGGCCTGGGGAAATACCTGGCCGGTCAGATAGACCGCCACGCCCTCGATCAGCATCGGATCCTGGGGCAGCGAGCCGAGCATGTCCTGCTGCAGGCAGTGCAGGAACTCGTGCACCAGCGCCATCCGAAACAGCTCCTTGCTGGGGAAGCAGGCCAGATTCATGACCACGCGCGGGCGGCCGGTCGTCAGATCATCGCCGACCGTGCGCGCGTTCGTGGCCTGCGGACTGTCCAGCAACAGGAAGACCGTCGGCGCCGGGCGGCGGCCGACCCCGAAGCGGGCCTCGAGCGCCTGGTAGGTCGTCACGACCAGACTGCTCAGGTTCTCCTCGCGTGCCCAGGACAGGACCGCTCCCAGTTCGGTGCTGCGGCCACTCTGCAACGCGAGCAGTCGTTTGCGCGCGCGCTCGAGCGGCGACATCCAGGTGACCCGATCCAGCAGGTTCTGCTCTTCGCCGTACCCGGCCAGCAGACGGGCCGCGAGTTCAGCGCGTTCGGTGCGCGCGAGGTCGGCCGCGACCACGCGTGATTCAGGATCGAGGATCGCGAGCACCGCGCTGGCCGGATCGTGAACCAGCGGGCGGCGGATCCGCTCCAGCTGCAGCCGCTGCTGCATCGGCCAGCCCCAGTCGATCAGGATCTGACCCTCGCGGATCACGAAGTCGCCGACCTGCGCCACGTTGACGCTGGTCGTGAAGCACTGAAAGACTGCGTCGTCGTCGAGGCCGGTGAAGACGCAGAAGGGTGAGCCGTCTGCCCCGCGTCCGCCGTAGACCAGCCCGATCCCCGGCTCGAGCGGGCGATCCAGAAAGGAGGCCTCCGAACCCAGCTCGGGCAGCGTCAGCACCTTGGCGACTAGGTTGTCCTGCAGGTTGCCGACCACGAATAGCGGCCCCTGCAGCGTCTGCACATCCACTTCGCTCGCCGCCAGCTTGCGCCACTTGCGCCCCTGCAGATAGACCTCGCCGATGCGATCGATGCTGAGCTGACCGTACTGCTCGGTCTCGCCGTGGATCAGCGTCCAGATCGGTTCGGCCTCCTGCGCCGCCGGACCGGGGTCCTGCTGCTGGCCGCGCGCCAGCGCAGGAAGCGCCAACGCCAGCCAAAGGGAAAGCGTAAGCAGCGGAACGCGGAACACGGATGGCTTCACATCCGTCGATCCTAGCCTGCCCTCGCTGCTTCGAACCGGGTAGAATCCCTTCCGCGTCCGAGGTCCCGGAGAGAATCGATGAACTTCTAACCCTGCCCCAGCGGGCATCAGCCCGCCGCCTTTCCGCTTCCTATTTCGGCCCGGGCAGGGCCACCGATTCACTCTCCGTTTGACTCACCCCACCACGTACGCCCCCGGTTCGCCGCGCCAGGTCCTGCACCTCGCCTGGCCGATCGGGGTTTCGATGATCTCCTTCACGCTGAAGGGCTTCATCGACATGCTGCTTGTCGGCCGCCTGGGCATCGAAGCGCTCGGCGCCGTCGGCCTGGCGTCGGTCATGGCCTGGACGCTGATGTCCTTCCCGCTCGGCATGCTGCGCGGGCAGCGACCGCTGGTCAGCCAGTACTTCGGCGCCGGCGACCGGATCGCGGCCTACTCCTACGGCATCCACGCCTTCTACCTGGCCGTCGCCTGGGGGTTGCTCAGTCTGCTGCTAGCCGGGCCGGTGGCGGTGCTGGTCATCGACCTCACCGGCAGCAAGCTCACCGCGGACGCCCGCGGCTTCGCCGTCGCCTATCTGGAAACCCGCCTGGTCTGGGCGGGCGCCTGGCTGATGAACGTCAGCGTGGCCGAGTACCTGCGCGCCACCTCGCGGCCGCGTTACGGCATGGCCGCCGACCTGCTGGCCCACCCCACCAACGTCGCGCTGTCGTGGATCCTGATCTTCGGCCTGTTCGGCATGCCGGCGCTCGGCGTGCAGGGGGCGGCGCTCGGCACCGGCCTCGCCGACCTGCTGGCGCTTTGCCTCATGATCTGGCTGGCGCGCCCGCGCAAAGCCACCGAAGGCGAGCCCTGGGCCTACCGCTGGCGGCGCATGAAGAAGGTGCTGGCGACCGGCATCACCGGCGGCGTGCAGTTCGTACTCGAGTCCGGTGCCTTCGCTCTGATCACTGCCATGATCGGCCTGCTGGGCACGACGGCGCTGGCGGTGCACCAGGCGGCGATTCAGCTGGTCCACCTGTCGATCATGCCGGCGATCGCGATCGCCGACGGCGGCGCCACCTTGATCGGCCAGTACATCGGCGAGAAGAAACCCGACTACGCCGAGCGTTCGCTGCACTCGGCCTTGCGGATCTGCGCGATCTTCATGGCCTGCATGGGCGTGGTCTACTTCTTCTTTGGTGAAGAGCTCGTCTCGGTCTTCCTCAAGAAGGACGAGGTCGACTACGAAGCCGCGCTCGCGCTCGGCGGCAAGGTCATGCTGGCCGCCGCGCTGTGGCAGCTGGGCGACTCCTATCAGGTGGCCTTCCGCTTCGGCCTGCGCGCCGCCGGCGACCACCACTGGGTCATGTACACCGGCATCCTGTGTTCCTGGGTGCTGTCGGTGCCGCTGGCCTGGGCGGTCGTGCACATCTTCGACGGCAACCTGGCGCACGTCTGGTTCAGCTGGACGGCCGAGATCTTCCTGGGCGGCGCGATCTTCTGGTGGCGCTGGAAGTCCGGGGCTTGGCGCAACAAGCGCTTGGTCGAGGACGAACCCGCGGAAGCCCCCGCCGAGGTGCTCGCCGAACCGATTGCCCCGCTCGCCATGGTCGAGCCGCGCCCGCTCGCCAACGAAGAGGAGCGGCAACCCTAAGGCTGCCGCTCCGGTTTCGATGTGAACCGAGACTAGCTGTCGATCTTCTCGAGCTTGTCGACCAGTTCCTTGGCGATCCGCGTCGCTTCGTGGCCGTCGTGGCCGCGGTAGCGAATCTTGAAGTCGGCATCGAGCACGACAATCGTCGGCCAGCCGCGCACCATCCAGTCATCCGAGATGGACCTCTCCCATCCCTCGGGGCTGTTCTGGAAGCTGCGCCAGTTCAGCTTCTCGCGTTCGATCGCCTTCTTGGCATCCTCGACGCTGTCACTGTTGATTCCGATCAGAGCGAAAGGACGACCTTTCATTTCATCCACGAGCGACCGCTCGTGCGGGTACAGAGCCCGGCAAGGGCCTCACCAATCGCCCCAGAAGTCGACGAAGAGCACTTTGCCCTTGTAGTCGCTCAGGCTGAACTCCACGCCGTTCAGATCGGGCGCGGTGATGTCCGGCGCGGTCATGCCCATGCCGAAGACCTCGAGTACGGTCACTTCGCTGTCGAACGCGCGCTGCAGGCTTTCGTCCTGCACCTTCGCCAGCAGAGTCTGCATCTCCTTCTTCGCCAAGCGGAAGGCCTCGGTCTTCGGGCCGTTCTCCTTGAAGATCGGAGTCAGGCGCACCCAGGTCGCCCACGCGCGCACGAGCTCAGAGCTGGACTCCTTCTCGAGCTTGGCGACCATCCCGGCAGCCTTCTCGGGGAAGATGTAGCTCATCGAGCTGAGCATCGGGCCGAGCGGCTCGAGCCCTGCGCTTGCGGCGTGCCGATCGAGCAGCGTGTTCCACGCTTCCGTCGCTTCCGACATCTGGCTGAACAGGCCGTTCTGCACGACCCAGACCAGATAGGGAACCGCCTGCTCGGTGCCCGCATGCTTGTTCGCGCCCTTCAGGAAGCGCGGCATGAAGTCGGCGAACGGGGGATCTGGATACTCGGTGACCGTCTCGCCGTTTTCCGCCGCGTCGGCGAACAGCTTCTGGACACCTTCCATCCAGGCCTGGTAGGCGGCGTCGTACTCGGCAGCGAGAACCTCGTAGTGCGTCTGCGCACTCGGCTCCTGCTGCGTCGCCACGGGCGCCGCGGGCTCCTGCCACGGCGCAGGCTGTGCCGCGAGGAGAAGGAAGGAGAGGGAAATCATCCCACCATCCTAGTCGGATGGCCCGGCGACGGATTCTTCGCGCTCCGTATCCGGCTGCGCCGCCTGCTCGAACCAGAACTCGCGCAGGCTCTGGAACGCCTCCACGAGCTCCGAGAAGTCCCCGGGCTTCACCAGATAGAAGCTGGCGTGTAGGCGATATGAGTCGGAGATGTCCTCCGGCGAGTCCGAGGTTGACAGAATGATCACCGGCAAGTCCATGGTCCGCTCATCCGCCCGTAGGCGGGCCAGGCAGGCCTTGCCGTTCAGCCGCGGCATGTTGAGGTCGAGCAGAACGAGGTCCGGCCGCGGAGCATCGGAATAAGGAGGTCGGCGAAACAGGTAATCGAGAGCACGCTCGCCGTCGCCGACCGTAGCCAGGGTTCCCGGCAACCCAGCCTCTTCCATCGCAAGGGCTGTGAGGCGAGCGTCGGCGGGGTTGTCTTCGACGAGAAGGACATGATTGGCACGAAGTTCGGACATCGTCTCGCTCAGCATGTGGAGGGACTCGCTGCGGGGCCTGCTTGCTGCTCTTCGGCAAGCTCGCTTAGGCGTGGAATCCGCACGCGGAAGCGCGCACCCTGCTTGTAGTCGGGATCCACCTCGATCGACCCGTGATGGTTCCGAGCGATCCGGCGACAGATCGCCAGGCCCATGCCGGTTCCTGCGTCTGGCCCTTTGGGATGCAGGCGACGAAACAACTGAAATACCTCTTCATGGTAGGCGGGCGCGATGCCCTCGCCGCGATCGTCAAAACGAATCTCCACCTCTCCGTCGGCGTCACGCTCCGCAGTGATCCGAATGAACGCAGGCTTCCCGCCGCGATAGCGCAGCGAGTTGCCGATCAAGTTCTGGAATAGCTGAAAGAGCTGCGCTCGGCTTCCAAACACCGCGACCTGCAAGTCGAGCTCGACTTGGGCTTCTGCCTCGGCAACCGAATCAGCCATGCCCGTGAGCACCTCCTCAGCGAGCTCCTGAAGCAGCACCCAGTCCGGGCGCGCTTCGTCGGAGCGGAGCCGCGAGTACTGCAGCACACCGGCCACCAGCGCACGAGCTCGGGTCGCGCCGTCGACGGCGACATCGACGAACTCCTTCGCTTCGGCATTCAAGGAGTCTCCGTGGCGACGCTCCAACAAAGTGAGATAGCTCGAAATCGTCCGCAGCGGCTCCTGCAGATCGTGGGACGCGATGTACGCGAACTGCTCCAGCGCCTCGTTGGAAGAGCGCAAATCTTCGGTCCGCTTCTCGACGCGGGATTCCAGCTCGCGATTCAGCTTCTTAAGCTCTGCTTCGAGCTTCTTCTGCTCCGCAATGTCCTGGATCACCGAGATGAAGTTATGCGGCTCACCGTTCTCGTCGCGAACGAGCGAGACGGTCAAATTGGCCCAGAGATAGTGCCCATCAGCGTGGAGGTAGCGCTTCTCCATGCTGTACCGGTCGATCTCGCCGACGAGCACCTGGGCCACGCGCTCCTCGTCGGGCCCCAGGTCATCTGGATGAGTGATGTCCTGAAACGTCAGCTGACGCAGCTGCTCTGGCTCGTAGCCGAGCAGATCGGTGACCGCGCGGTTGAAGCGCAGCCAGGTGCCGTCCAGGCCGATGTGGGCGATGCCCACCGCGGTCTCCTCAAAGGTAACGCGGAATCGCCACTCGCTCTCGGCGAGTTCGCGCTGCAGCTCACGCTCCTGCGTGACGTCCACAAACACACCGGTCATGCGAACTGGTCGGCCCGCTGCGTCGCGGCGCAGCTTGCCGTAGCCCTGGATCTCCACAGATGGATCCGAGGCGAGGCGCAAGGTCGGCGTGAAGGGCACGTCGTTGCGAAAGGTGTGCCGCAGATGCTCGCGGGCTCGCTCGCGCGTCTCCCGCGTGATCAGCTTCGCGCCCGCCTTGGCGGTGCCGCCGAAGGAACCCTCGGGGACGCGAAAGATTCGCTTTAGGGCGGCGTCCCAATGCACGCGTCCGGTTTCGACCTCCCATACCCAAACGCCTGCTTCGAACGAACGCAGTGCCTCGTGCAGGTCCTCCGACTTTGCCTCACAATCAAGCCGCGCCCGACGACGACGGCGCGCGCGCAAGAGGAAGCCCAAGCCTCCGCCGAAGGCGGCGCCGAGAGCGACGGAGAGGACGTCCATGGCACTCAGGCTGGCTGGTCGAAACGGAGTAACTGGTGAAGGTCGAGGGCCAAGGTGTCCAAGCTCTCCATCGACTTCGAATAGGCCCGATAGGGGAGCTGTCGCGGAACCTCGCCGCTCAACACGTAGATGGGCGTTTCCGCAGCGGCCTCTTTGAGAACCCCCAGATGGACGGTTCCCGATCGATCCGGCAGCCCAAGATCCGTGACGACCACGTGAAAGGAATGGGAGCGCAGCGCGTCGGCGGCCGCCTGGGAATCGCGCACCCAATGCATGCGCAAATCGGGCATCTTCTCGCGGACAATCAGCTCGACCAGACGCGCGTCCGACGGGTTGTCTTCCACCAGGAGAATGGAGTGCATGCCCAAGCGACCGTTGCCCTACAATGAACGGAAAGGCCAAAGAGAAACAACCGGCTTCTCTTCTATCGGCACGAAACGGGCTGAATTTGCGGACAATTGCCCTTTCTCGGAACAGCCGAGGCAGCGGCTTGCCTCGTTGTGAGTCGCCGCAGCTACGCTAGGCCGGCCGAGCGGATGCGCTCTTCGACTTCGCCGGGGCGCGGGAAGCGGTCGCCTTCGGCGTGCTTCGAGAACAGCAGCTGACCATCGACCGTGACGTCGAAGATGCCGCCGCCGCCGGCTTCCAGCTCGGCGTCGACCCCGAAGGCCTTCTTCAGTTCGGCCGCCAGACCGGCGGCTGTGGGCTGGTAGTTTCAGACCGAGCAGTACTTGATGTGGACCTGCATGCGCCCACCTTAAGCCGCCCGGGCTACTGCTTCACCAGCGAGAAGGTGCAGGCGCCCCAGAAATAATGCAGCAGGGAGCCGCTCCAGACTTCGGTCACCGGACTGAGCGGACCCTCGAGTTCGATCGAGTCGCTGCCCAGCTGCGAGAAGGTGTCGTCCAGGCTGGCCGCAAAGCTGCTGTAGACCGCAGTCATGTCGGCGTCGCCGGCCACCAGTTCGACCGGGGTGCCGCCGAACTCGCCGAACTCGCCCGCGATCACCAGACCGGTCGCGTCGAGCTCGAGGGTGAAGCTGGTCTCGCCGAAGACCGGGTGCGTCGCGGTGCCCGACCAGGCCCCGGCGATCTCGGCTTCGGTGCGCGGGAAAGCAGCCAGGTCGCGGCGCAGCACAAAGCTGCCGCTGTCGAGCGCGGAGCCGCCGAGGAAGGCGTCCTCGTAGCGCCAGGTGCCGCTGAGCGCGGTGCCCTGCGGGTTGAGCCCACCGATGAACTCATAGCGACGCAGCAGCGCGGTGCTCGCGACTTCGATCTCGAGCATCTCGCCGGCCACGCCGACGGTGAAGCTGTCAAACGGCAGTTGGAAGTTCCGTGCGCCGACCGCGACGAACTGCGGCGCGCCCGCGCCATCGGTTTCGAAGGAGGCCGCGTTGAGCGTGAGGTTGCCGGTCGAGAACAGCTCGCCCGACCAGGGGCCGACAAAGTCGAGCGTGTTCGGCACCGGGGAATCGGGGGTGGCCACGAAGGTGCCCGAGCCCACCAGCACGCCGCCCTCGCGGCGGGTCCAGCTGCCGGAGATGCGATCCTTGTCTTCGTCCATCTGCGCCGTCAGCGCGAGGCGCTGGATCCCGTTGCTTTGCGAGACCGTCAGGCTGAAGGCACCCGTGGTCGTCGCGAAGTCATCGGCGATCCGCACCGCGTACTCGCGGTAGCCCTCGCCGGCGCGCAGGAAGTTGCCGCTGCCCGCGAAGCGCAGGCCGAAGGCCAGATCGGCCTGGCCGCCGCCCTGATGAAACAGGGTGCCGCGCCACAGACCTGCGCGATCGGTCAGCGAGAAGGGATCCTGGGTCGATCCGCCGCCGCCGGAACCACCACCGGCCCGGCTGCTGCCCCCGCCCCCGCACGCTGTGAGGGAGAGGAGGACGAAGAGAAGGAGAATGCGCGACAAGGGAAGTGGATTGTGACACCGCCTCGGGCGTCCCGAAGCGCTCAAGTTTACCTCGGTTTTGGCTTTCGGTTGCCGAGCCTTCGGCCGAGACCCTGCGATCATGCAGACGTGACGGCCAGCCGCATCCTCTCCGCTTTTCTGCTGCTCGTTCTGCCGACCCTGGCCATCTCCGCGCCGCTCGCAGCCCAGGAACTGCAACTGGAGGCCTTCCCGAAGGATGGGCAGCTCTACCCCCGCCGCGCCGATGGCTGGGCGACGGTACAGATCGCCGGAGCGGTGCGGAGCCCCGGGTGGTCGCAGCTGGTCCTGCGGGTCGAGAAGCGGCAGGGTCTCGTCGAGGAGCAGGTGATCGACCTGAGCTACGCCGCCAGCGGCGCACCCTTCTCGACCACCACCGAGCTGCGCGCCGGCCTGCGCGACTATCACTTTCGGCTGGCTCTGCGCGGGGGCGGCGGCGAGCTGCCGGTCGCGGAGGCGCGCTCGGTCGTGGCCGGCGATGTGTTTCTGATCGGCGGGCAGTCGAACGCCGTCGCGCTGGACTACTGGAATGAGCAGCTCGCCAATCAGGATCAGAGCTGGTGGGTGCGCTCCTTCGGGACGCAGGCCCTGGGCGCGGTCGAGAGCCGCAACGATCAGACCTGGTACCTCGCCGAGGGCGAGCGACAGCGCAGTCGTGCCGCGGTCGGCGCGTGGGGTCTGGCCTTGGGCGCCAAGCTGGTGGAGCGGCTGGAAGTCCCGGTGGCGATCATCAACGGCGCCGTCGGCGGCACCGGGATCGTCGCCCATCTGCGCAACGACGCGGACCCGACCGACACCACGACCATCTACGGCCGCATGCTGTGGCGCGCCGAAGCCAGCGGGCTGCGCGAGCACGTCCGCGCGATCTTCTTCTACCAGGGCGAATCGGACGGTTCGCGCGCGGCCCTCTGGGGGCAGCGCTTCGACAAGCTGATCGCCGACTGGCGCGAGGACTATCCGCGCCTGCGCAAGATCTACCTGATGCAGGTCCGCCAGGGCTGCGGCGTGCCGGCCGACAGCCTGATCTTCGAATCCCAGCGCGAGCTCCCGCTGCGCCATCCCGAGATCAGCCTGATGTCGACTTCAGCGCTGCCCGGGCACGACGGCTGCCACTACTTCCATGCCGGCTACGAAGCCCTCGCCACGCAGCTGGCGCGCCTCGCCGCGCGCGACTTCTACCGCCGCCCCTTCGGCCCCGAGATTCAGCCGCCCGATGCGATCGCGGCCTGGCGCGCCAACGCGGCAGGCGATCAGCTGCTGGTCGAGTTCGACGCCGCCGCCGTGGGGCTGCAGGCCCCGGCCGGAAGCGCAGCAGGCTTCGTGCTCGAGGACGGCGCCCAGGTGATCAGCATCCAGGTCCAGGGCCCGCGCCTGCTGCTGCAGCTCGACCGCCCGACCGCCGCAAGCTGGATCCGCTACATCGGCGTCGTCGGCTCCGGTGAAGTGATCCGCAACCACCTGGGGATCGGCGCGCTGCTCTTCGAGCTGCCGCTGAGCTAGTCGGTCACTTCGCGGCTTTCTTGACTGACGGCTGCGCATAGGGCGGCTCGTCGAACAGATTGCCGCGCAGGCGTGGGTCTTCCCAGCGCTCGAGCTCGGCGAAGAGCTGGCGCCGCAGCTGTTCGCGCAGCGCGTCGAA
>MDTC01012981.1_pt1 | contig 13327 bp, 13 predicted proteins | sample 811181 | NCBI WGS metagenome assembly MDTC01 (sample SAMN05326644, study PRJNA326480) | marine metagenome | isolation source: seawater | place: Pacific Ocean: North | collected 2011
ATATATGCAAGAATTATCATCTAGTGTAGCTTCAGGATTATAACTACATGAACTTTCATCAGTACAACCTTCAATTTTTACCGCTGTATTATTATTAATAACTTGAATACCTTGACCTTCAACTATTTTGTAAGTTGAGTTGGTTTCTAGATTATAATAAGTCTCTTCTCCACTACTAGGCCAATGAACTGTTATACTTGATATATTATCATTGACTGAACCTCCAAAATGAATAGATTGAATGGACTGATTTTGATATCCTGACCCAGTATATTGTCTAACTTGACTACTACTATCTTCAAAATTTATTTCTATTATTGAGCCTAACCCATCTCTATTAGAAATAGTCCCTTCTAAATAAATCTTTACCCAGGAACCCAAAACACTTTCAGTATAATAGGTGTCAATAGATTTATTTTCCCATAAATTAACGTTAAGATTAAAATCTGTTACAATTAAATCAAGATCACCATCATTATCGTAGTCAAATGAATTAACAGATCTACTTTTCGACATTAAAGGTGGATTCCCTGAAAAATCTCCATAGGTGAAATTATTTCCAGAATCGTTTATAAAAAACCTATCATCCTCTGGATTAAAAAATCCATTTGCTACGTAAAAATCCTCATATCCATCATGATTAAAATCAGAAAAAGTCACTCCCCAAGCCCAGTCAGTGTCATATAAGTTTACTTGTTCTGAATAATTTGTGTAAGGCAAACTACTATTGAAGACATCTTTTGCGTATAAACTGTTTTCTTTAATATTTGTAACAAAAAAATCAATATTTAAATCATTGTTAAAATCACATGTAGTAAGACCCATACCATCAAAAGGATCTTGAACACCATAATCAAATGCCATTTCAACAAATCCATTTCCATTTTGATTAATCAATAACTGATTGAATTGATCAAAATCGTTTGCGATATATATATCAGGATACATATCATCATTTGCATAGATTGGTAATGCTGAAAAACTATTGGCATTATCTAAATACTCTGTAAGGTCAATTTGCTCAAAAGTTTCATTGCCTAAATTTCTGTATAATTTACTTGGTGAAATTTGATTATAGTCTGATAAAAATATATCCAAATAACCATCCAAATCATAATCAATCCATAAAGCACCTGCTATGTAACATTTTTCACAATATGTTTGAAATCCAGCAGATTCTGTAATATCTGAAAAAGTTCCATTTCCGTTATTTTTATATAATTGACTCTGAACCGCATTTCCTAAAAATAAATCAGGATATCCATCATTATTAAAATCGCCCCATGATGCAGAAAGTCTATCTCCATGCTCAATAGTATCAAAACTAAACTCACCGTCCTCGTCATAATTTATTAAATCAATTTCGTGATCAAAATCTTGAACAATCCCTGAGTTCTCTGTTACATCAATAAAATTACCATTATTTGTATTTTGGAGTAAACGACTGATAGATGTCTCGCCATTCTCAAATCTTGCGTAAACAATAAAAATATCTAAATCACCATCTTGATCATAATCAGCCACAGCGACTCCATTATTACCAGTGAAACCATTTAAATCTGAAATATTAGTAATATTTCTAAATTGCTGAGAATAAATAATCTGAGAAATAAAAAAAATATATAGAAATTTATATTTCAAAAGAGTATGATTAAATTATCTAATTAGTTATCACGTTTGTCAAATTTTTCTTTATCAGTTTGGTTGACTCTGTTGATAATTAACCAAATAAATAAAATTATTACACCAATCCAAATGAAGATACTTAACATAATTTTTATTTTAATGAAACAGCCGTTCCATAGGCTAAAATCTCGGATGTTCCTTGAGCAATAACTGATGTTGTAAATCGGATATTTAAAACTGCATCTGCATTAAGTTTATTTGCGTCAGCAATTAATCTTTCTAATGCTTGTTCTCTAGCATAAGCTTGTAGTTTTGTATACTCTTCAATTTCACCACCTATAATATTTTTAAGTTGAGCAACAATATCTCTTGCTACATTTCTTGATCTTACAGTTGAACCTCTGGCAATTCCAAGAATCTTATCTATTTGTCTATCAGGAACAAATTCTGTTGTTGTTAATATCATTTTAAATTTATTTATTAATTTGTTTAGTTTCAATCTTAAACATGGAAGACAATAAAATTATTGGCTGCCATTGTTTTGAAGCAGTACAATAAACAGCATGCTCTGTACTTTTTGGCTCAAGCAAATTTGGACTATGACCAACATTAACAATATAGTCCTTACTCAAAGGATTCATTTTACCTGTTCTGATTGATTCGCTTGTATAGTCAACAAGGGTTACTGGTGCTTTAGTGAAACCTAATTCTTTTAAAGCAAAAAACCTGTGATGACCGTCTATAATCAATAAACTTTTGTGACAACATACAATCGATGAAATTATGTAATAATCCTCATATGATTTAATAAATTTTGCCAAAGAAGTTTTCTTTTTTTCAATGATTTCTTCATGTGGATTTAGTGTATTAATATCAATTAATTTGACACCTTTAATTAAATCCTTATCAAAGTCAATAGAGTACATCCGTTTATTTTAGTTAAAGATAATAAACTTTCATAACCTAAGATTTGTAAATTTATAATATGAAAGTAATATCAATTTATCTATTAATTGCTGGTAGTTTGTATTTAATTACAAAACCTTACAAAAACAATATCAACCAAATACTAAACTCAATAAAATTATCAACTTTTGACGCTCTATGGCTATCATATGTTGAAGGAATGGCTATTGGAGGTATCATTATGCTAATTATTTCATAATTTTGTATAAGATGAAAATTGAGCAAATATACACTGGATGTCTTTCTCAGGGCTCTTATTATATCACTTCTGGAAACGAAGCAATTATAATTGACCCCCTTAGAGAAACTCAACAATATATTGAAAAAGCTAAAAAAGATAATGTTAAGATTAAATATGTTTTTGAAACTCACTTTCATGCTGATTTTGTTTCTGGTCATATTGATTTGGCAAGAAATACAGGAGCAAAAATAGTTTTTGGACCAAATGCAAATACCGACTATCCAGTACATAATGCAGAAGACTCTGAAGTTTTTAAAGTTGGTGAAATTTCAATTAAAGCAATTCATACACCTGGGCACACGCCAGAATCAACCTGTTATCTTCTTGCAGATGAAAATTCAAAAGATAAAGCCATATTTACAGGTGATACGTTATTTATAGGAGATGTTGGTAGACCTGATTTAGCCACTAGCTCAGATATTTCAAGTGAAGATTTAGCTGGAATTTTATTTGATTCTCTAAGAAATAAAATCCTACCTCTTGACGACGATATTATTGTATATCCTGCTCATGGAGCCGGATCTTCATGTGGTAAAAATCTTAGTACGGAAACATTTAGCACATTGGGTATGCAAAAGAAAACTAACTATGCTCTGAGAGAAAGTATGTCAAAAGAAGAATTCATTTCTGAACTTCTAGATGGCATGCCAGTTCCTCCAAAATATTTTAGAGATAATGCGATGATGAATAAACTGGGATATAACCCGTTTGAAGATGTTATTAAAAAAGGCAATAAGGCTTTAGAAATTGATGAGTTTAAAAATTTAATAATCAATCCTGATATTATATTACTTGACGTTAGACATCAGAAAGATTTTATAAGAAAACATATCCCAAATTCAATATTTATTGGCTTAAACGGAAGTTTTGCACCATGGGTTGGAAGTATTATTCAAGACATAAATAAGAAAATTATTTTAATCACACCTGAGGGAAAAGAAAGTGAAGCAATAACAAGACTCTCAAGAGTTGGATTTGATAATTGTCTTGGATATTTAAAAGGTGGAGTTAAAAAATGGGAAAAGGAAGGGAATATTATTTCTTCAATAAAGACCATTAAGTCAAAAAACTTTGTTGATATACTAAAATTGAATAAAATAAATATTCTAGATGTTAGAAAAGAATCAGAGTATTCAAGTAAACATATTGAAGGTGCTTTCAATATACCGTTAAGCACAATAAGTGAAAAATCAGATCAAATTAAATTTGAAGATGAAATATATGTACATTGTGCTGGTGGATACAGGTCTGTGATTGCAATTTCAATTTTAAGAAAAATGGGGTATGGTAATATGATTAATATTACTGAAGGATTTAATGAAATATTAAAATGTGATCTTAATGAAAATTGTTACAATTCTGAACATAATGTTAGTTGCGATAATACCTAGCAGCAACCCAATCATTTTTCATTTTATAATCTGTAAACTCAAATTTAAATTTAGTTAACAGTTCGCTTATATAATTTAAATCGTCTTTATAAAATCCGCTTAGAATTAAAATTGTATTTGCTTTTGATATACTGTTGAAATTTTCAAAATTTTCAACAAGACCATTTAAAGTAATATTTGACAATATAATATCATATTTATTTCCTAATAGCATTTCTGATGAAGCATGAATTGCATTAATTTTTTTACAGGAATTTCTTTCAATATTATCTAATGTGTTATTGTAAGAGTTAATATCTATATCAATCGCATCAATTTTTTTGACACCTTTTTTTTCAGACAGAATAGATAAAACCCCTGTTCCACACCCAACATCACATAATGTTTTATTTTCTAGCTCCTCTTCATAAATAAATTCTAACATCAGTTTAGTTGTTTCATGATGACCTGTTCCAAAACTCATTTCAGGCTTAATAATAATGTCGTAGAGTTTATTAGAGGGTTTATGAAAAGGTGCTCTAATAATACAGTTTTCATTAATATCCACAGGATCAAAATTCTGCTCCCATTGCTCATTCCAATTTTTGTTTTGGATTTCCTGAATTTTATATGAGATTTTAAATTCATTTGAATTAAAAATTCTAACATTATTCAATATACCGTCTTTATAGGCTGATTTTTTAATATATGCAATTACGCCTTCAATTTTCTCTTCAAACATTTCAAAAGATAAATAACTAAGCTCTGCAATCAATATATCTCTTCCAGAAATTGGGCTAACCTTAAAATTTATGGCTAGATAGGAATCACCCATTTGCAGCTTTTATAATAGTAGAAAAATCAGCAAAATTTAAAGAAGCGCCTCCAATTAAGCCTCCGTCAACATCTTGTAATGAGAATATCTCCTTAGCGTTGTTTGGCTTTACACTTCCTCCATATAAGATTCTAAGAGATTCCGATGCGGCAGAATCATTAGTACTTTTGTTTCTTAAATGATCAAACTTATCTTTTACAAGTTCTCTTATAAACTCATGCATCTCTTGAATCTGATTGCTGTTTGCAGTTTTTCCTGTACCAATTGCCCAAACTGGTTCATAAGCTATCACTACTTTATTAATTTCATATACATCCAAATCAAATAAACCAATCGAAATTTGATCTTTAATGACATTAAAATGATTGTTGTTTTCTCTTTCCGATAATTCCTCACCAACACAAAATATTACACCTATGTTATATTTAATTGCTGTTTTTACTTTTTTAGATAAAATACTATCAGTTTCGTTAAAATATTTTCTTCTTTCGCTATGACCAATAATCACAGATTTAACACCAATACTTTTTAACATTTCAGCTGATATTTCACCCGTATATGCTCCTCTTTCTTCAGAATGAATATTTTGAGCAACAACTTCAATGTATTGACCATTAGATGATGAAAACTGACCAAATAGGACCGCATTATGAAGATTTGTAAAACTTGGTGCAATTTTAATTTCAACATCATTTTCCGAGATTGATTTTAACTCTTTTATAAGACTATTAGATTGGTCCATTGTCATATTCATCTTCCAATTACCAACCACTATTTTTTTTCTCTTCATTTTAATTTATTTTAATTCTTGGGTCTAATTTGATATAAATTATATCTACCAAAATATTTATTAATATAAACATAAATGCGATAACTAATACTGCACCCATTATTACGGGTAAATCCAAGAGAGTTAATGCATTTACTATTTCCTTCCCTAATCCATTCCAGCCAAAAATAAATTCAACAAAAACAGCACCAGCCAAAAGAGATGCAAACCATCCAGAAACTGCAGTGACAACTGGGTTCAATGCATTTTTTAAAGCGTGATCTCTTATAACAATAAAATTAGATAAACCTTTTGCTTTTGCGGTTCTTATATAATCTTGACTTAAAACATTTAATAATTCATTTCTAACAAGTTGACTAATTACAGCTAAAGGTCTGATCCCCAAAACTATTGATGGAAGGATTAAATTTTTCAATTCTAAATGAAATGACTCTCCATAATCATCCAATTCAAATAAACTACCTGTCATTTCTAAGCCTGTTAAATCTTTTAATAGAAAGCCAAATATCCATGCAAAAATAATGGCACTAAAAAAGGATGGCACACTCATACCAATTGTGCTAATAAATTGAATTAATATATCTATTATATTTCCTTTATTTAATGCGGAAATTATACCAAGAATCAATCCTATAAAAATCGCAATAAGAATTGAAGATATAGCAAGAACAAATGTATTAGGTAATGTTTCTGAAATGATTTTTGAGACTTTTTTTCCTTGATTTACAAATGATGTTCTCAAATATGGATATTTAAAACTAACCGAAAAATCTTTTATATCAAACAATTCAACCCCAGTGTATTTGTTTTTCCCAAAATAGGAATAATCTTCCTTATTTTTAGAATGAAGAGAAATTGGAGATAAATCATTTAGATATAAAAAATACTGATTGACTATTGGTTTATCAAATCCATATTTTTTTTTAACTATCATTAGTTGATCAGAACTTTCGTTTTGACCCAGCATCATTTGAGCTGGATCTCCTGGCAAAACATTAAACAAAAAGAATATTACTGTTACCACTCCAAACATTGTCAAAGCAGAGTATAATATTTTATCTAAAATATAGTTAACCAATTAATTGAAATTTAGATCACTAAAATCGTTGTAATGTTTTTTTTGTTTTACTGTTCCTCTATTTAAAACAATAACACCTGGATTTGATCTGACCACAGTCTTTAAGGCTGTTTCATCACATGTATAAAACTCAAAAAATAAATTATTATTTTTAATAAAACTGTTTCTTTCTTCAGTAGAAGATGCTGTCAAACCAATTATTTTATATCCACTGTTTTTTGCTTCTGTAGCACTACTAAACATTTTTTCAATGGCTGAAGATGAAAATTTTTGCAAATCGTAAGAAATATATATTACTAGTTTTTCTTCAGATAAGATCTCATTTGTCAAATCATTGTCATTTACCTCAATGGTAAAATCATAAATTGAAGGCTCATAACCCTTCTGAATTAACTTTGTTTCAACACCAATAAAATCTCCTGATACTTCAGGATATTCACCATTAGTTATAATTTTTCTTTTTTCATTTCCATCAGTAAATTCCCATTCATATTCATATATGTCTTTTGGAGCATCATCAGGAATAGCCATGTTATCTAATAAATTATCTCCTATTTTATATGCGCGAAAATCTAAAATTGGCAAGTGATTTAAAACTTGATAAGTAATATAGAAACAAAAAATAAGCGAAAATCCAATAATATATTTTTGACTATTAAAATTAAATATTGGATTTATTAAATTTTGTTTTACAAAAAGGAAACCAATCATTATTAGAAGAATAACATCTTTAGTAAATGATTCCCAAGGAGTCAATTTTATAGCATCTCCAAAACAACCACAATCAGTTACTTTATTATAGTATGCCGAATACCAAGTAAGAAAAGTGAAAAATATAATCATTAAAAGTAAACTCCAAATAGTTAACTTTTGCTTATATCCCAGAATTAGGAAAACACCTAGAACAACTTCAAATATTACAATAAAAATAGCCATTGGAAGTACAATGGGGATTAAAAAATCTATATTAAAAACTGTAGGACCAAAATATTCCTCCAGTTTAAAAGAAAAACCAATTGGGTCATTTAATTTAATAAGTCCTGAAAAAATAAATAGAACACCTACAAAATACCTAAAAAGACTAGTAATTATTCTCATTTAATATTTAGATGAATTAACGCAAAAATTGCATAGTTTATAATATCTGTATAATTAGCGTCTATTCCTTCACTAACTAAAGTATTTCCCTGGTTATCTTCAATTTGTTTAACTCTCAATAATTTCTGCAATATTAAATCCGTTAGAGAACTAACTCTCATTTCCCTCCAAGCCTCTCCATAGTCATGATTTTTATTCATCATTAAATCGCGTGTTTTATTCATCATTAAATCATATAATTCAATACATTTTTTAGCATCTAAATCTGGTATTTCGGACACGCCTTTATCAATTTGAATTAAGGCCATAATAGAGTAATTAATTATTCCTATAAATTCATCGGATTGCCCCTCATCTATCTTTTGAATTGAATTTTTTTGTAAACCCCTAATTCGTTGAGCTTTGATAAAAATTTGATCTGTAAGAGAAGATAATCTTAAAATTCTCCAAGCACTACCATAATCATACAATTTTTTTTCAAAAAGTGATTTACAAATAGATGTAACATTATCGTATTGCTTTAAAGTTTTTTGCATAAATAGGTGTAATTTTACGTAAATTTCGATTAAATATCTTTAATCATCAAAGAAACATCTTTAAATTTTTAAACATCTTTAAATGACTATAAAAATCAAGGGTGAACTGATAAATTTTTCAGTTCCAAAAATAATGGGAATTTTAAATGTTACTCCTGACTCATTCTATGATGGAGGTAAATACAACTCAGAAAAAAAAATTCTTGATCAAGTAGAAAAAATGATTAGTTCTGGTGCTGATATAATAGATGTTGGAGGATATAGTTCACGACCAGGTGCTAAGGAAATAAGCATTGAAAATGAATTGTCAAGAGTAATTCCAATTATTCAATTGATTTCAAAAAGATTCCCAAATATTATAATTTCTATTGATACTTTTAGAAGTAAAGTTGCTAATCAAGCTGTCAATTCTGGAGCTCATATGATTAACGATATCTCTGGAGGAAATTTAGACTCTAATATGTTTAAAACTGTTTCAAAATTAGATGTTCCATATATTTTGATGCATATGCGCGGAAGTCCTAAAAATATGATGAACAATACAAATTATGATGATATACTAAACGAAATAAAAAATTACTTTTCGGAAAGGATCTCAAAAGCTAAATTAGATGGAGTTAATGACATAATTATCGATCCCGGTTTTGGTTTTTCAAAAACTAAAGAGCAAAATTATAAGCTTATGAATCGTTTAGAATTTTTAAAAGAATTTAAAACTCCAATTGTTGTTGGGATTTCAAGAAAATCGATGATATATAAAACCTTGGATACAACTCCTGACAAAGCACTTAATGGCTCTACGATATTACACACAATTTCACTATTAAAAGGGGCTAATATTTTGAGAACTCATGATGTATTAGAGGCTGTGGAATGTGTAAAAATAATTAGGCAACTTAATCTCTAAAATTATTTAACCCTATATTTGCATTAACGAATCATGGATTTTTTCAGGGAAATACTTAATTTTTCTATTGTTGATGTACTTGACATAATACTAGTAGCCACCCTTTTGTATTATGCCTATAAACTACTAAAAGGAACCGTTGCAATTAATATTTTTACAGGAATAATTTTAATTTATATCCTTTGGAGAGGAACAGTCTTTTTAGAAATGGAATTACTCTCTAGTATCATTGGTGGATTTATGAGTGTGGGAATTATAGCATTAATTGTTGTTTTTCAACCTGAAATAAGAAAATTCCTATTAATGGTTGGATCCGCAAATTTATCCAAAAAAGGATCTTTTTTTGAAAAAATTAAATTTTTCAAAAATCAAAAATTAGAAAGAGATACTACTGATATACATTCTGTCGTTTTAGCTTGTTACAATATGAGTGAAACAAAAACAGGTGCCTTAATAGTAATTGAAAGAAGTAATAATTTAAATTTTCTTGGAGATTCAGGAGATGAAATGAATATAACTGTTACTCAACCAATTTTGGAAAGTATATTTTTCAAAAACAGCCCACTTCATGACGGCGCAATAATTATTTCAAATAATATCATTAGGGCTACTAGAGTTGTTTTACCTATTAATAATGAAACTAAAATATCTGGTAAATTTGGACTTAGACATAGAGCCGCAGTTAGTATAACTGAAAAAACCGACGCAGTTGCAGTTGTAGTTTCAGAAGAAAGTGGTAAAATTTCTTATATTAAAAATGGAGAATTTATTGATTTTGCTGCTAAGGAAGATTTGATAAAAGTAGTTGAAAAGGATATATCTTAAGCGAATTCAATTATTTCTTTTTTAAGTTGTGCCTCATACAGTTTATTATAGAACCCTTTTTTATTTTTTAATAATTCATCGTGTTTTCCGACCTCCACAATTTTACCCTTATCCATCACGATTATATTATCTGCTTTCATAATGGTACTTAGTCTATGGGCAATAATTATAGATGTTCTGTTTTTTGTAATTTTATCAATTGCTTTTTGAATTAATAATTCTGAGTCTGTATCAATGGATGATGTAGCCTCATCAAGGACCAATATCTGAGGATTCTTAATATAAGCTCTCAAAAAAGAAATTAATTGCCTTTGACCAGTTGATAAACTAACGCCTCTTTCTCTAACATTATAATTATATCCGTCTGGTAAAGAACTAATAAAATCGTCCAACTCAATTTCTTTTGCAGCCTCTTTAACTCTTAAAAATGAAATATTTGTATTCTTTAAGGTTATATTATTTAAAATGGAATCAGAAAATAAATGAACATCTTGAGATACAAATCCTATATTTCTTCTTAACGATGAAATTGAATAATCTTCAATTTTTATATCATCTATATATATAAATCCATCATCTAAATCATAAAATCTATTTAGAAGTTTTATAATTGTAGATTTACCTGACCCTGTTGCTCCAACAATTGCATTTGTTGACCCTGATTTTATCTCAATATCAAAATCATCAATGACTTGTTCTCCTTTTTTGTAAGAAAAATTTACATTTTCATATCTGATTTTACCCTTTATATTATCGGCACTTTTAGACCCTAAATCTTGTATTGAAGATTCGGTATCCAAAATTTTGAAAACCCTTTCTGCTGCAACCATTCCCATTAATAAGGTATTAAACTTGTTAGCAATTTGATTTAATGGCCTAAAGAGCATGGGTATCATCATAATAAAAGCTGTTAACTGTCCAATAGACGCAGTATTATCTAATATGGTATTCATTCCTCCATACCAAACAACTAAACCAAGTGTAAGGGATGAGAAAATTTCTGCAACGGGAAAAAAAATTGAATTATACCAAACAGTCTTAAGCCATGCTTTTTTGTGTCTTTCATTAATTTTTTTGAATTTATTATACTCTAATTTTTCCCTTGCAAATAATTGTAAAACATTCATTCCAGTAACCCTTTCTTGGACAAAAGAATTTAAATTTGCAACCTCATTTCTAACCTCATCAAAAGCAAGTTTCATATATTTTTGAAATATTTTTGTAGCCAATAAAATAAATGGTAATGAAATAAAGACAATTAAACTAAGTTCCCAATTCATATAAATCATAACAAAAGCAACAATTAACATCTTAAGTATATCACTAAGAATCATAAATAATCCCTGACCAAAAATATCAGCAATTCTTTCCATATCAGTCACTGTTCTAGTAATTAATATTCCCACTGAAGATTGGTCATAATACTTCATTTTAAAATGTTGAATGTGATTAAAAAGTTGTACTCGAATATCTTTGACAACAGATTGACCAAGCAGACCAGCATTGAAAATAAAAGAGTAATTACTTATTACTTCGAAAACAAGTAAAGAAATCATAATAATTATATACTCAGCAAAAAAATCGTAATTAGAAGCAGTTAAATTTTCATCAACTATTTTTTCTAAAATAACTGGCCTTAATGCACCGAATATTGATAGGCCAAAAACAGAAATAACCGAAAAAACAAACACACTCCTGTACGATTTTACATAAGCTAGCAATCTTTTAAAAAGCTTAAAATTATATACGTTTGTTTTACTTTTCATTTTTGAAAATATTTTTTGGATATTCTACCTTTGTTAAGAATAATCCATGAGCAGGAACAGAAGGACCTGCATATATTCTGTTTGACTTATCAATTATAATTTTTAAATCATCATTAGAAATTTTTAATAAACCAATATCTAATATTGTTCCAATTAAAGAACGTACCATATTTCTTAAAAACCTATTAGCACTAATGGTAAATATTAATTCTGAATTTTTTAATTCATAGTTGAAATCATATATATCACAATTGTAATTAGTTACATCAGTCTTTGACCTACAAAACGATTGAAAATTATTGGTTTTTTTTAAAATATCTATTGCTTTATCAATTTCAATCATATTTAATTTTTTTGAAAAAAAATATTTAGTTTGAGAATTGTAAACATCTTTTGTTTGAGTTATAAAATATTTATATTCTCTTGAAATAGCATCAAATCGAGCATGTGCATCATTTAAAACCCTATTAATACTTTTAATCACAATATTTTTATCAAGAAAACTATTGAGCTTAAAAATGAAATTAGGAATATCAATTTCTAAATGATAGTCAAAATGAGCAAACATTTGAATTGCGTGAACTCCTGTGTCAGTTCTTCCAGCACCTGTTATCTTTAACTTATCTTCGTCTAATAAAATTTGAAGAGAATTTTCAACCGTCTCTTGAACACTAATTGCGTTAGGCTGGTATTGCCAACCATGAAAAGTTGTACCATTGTAAGAAAGCTCAATAAAATATCTCAATCTATTTGTAAATTAGTATAGCAAATATATAGTTAATAATTATTTAAAATTAATTTGAAAAAAATTCTTCTACTTTCTGACACTCATAGTCACCTTGATGAAAAAATATTAAAATATTGTAAATCAGTAGATGAAGTATGGCATGCAGGGGATGTGGGGGATATTCAAATAATTGATAAAATAAATGAATTAAAACCAGTCAAAGGGGTATACGGAAATATTGATAATCATGAGATAAGAAAAGTATTGCCTTTAGATTGTAAATTCAAATGTGAAGAAATTAACGTATGGATAACTCATATTGGTGGTTATCCAAACAGGTATACAAAAAGAATTAAAGATGAACTAAAATCAAATCATGTAGATCTTTTAATTTTTGGCCACTCTCATATTTTAAAAATTATTTTTGATAAAAAATTTGATTTACTACACATTAATCCAGGTGCAATTGGAAAGCATGGATTTCATAAAAAAAGAACCATGGTAAGATTTGAAATAAATAAAAATAAGATTGAAAATCTTGAAATTATTGAATTTGATAGAT
>MDTC01265769.1_pt1 | contig 13327 bp, 12 predicted proteins | sample 811181 | NCBI WGS metagenome assembly MDTC01 (sample SAMN05326644, study PRJNA326480) | marine metagenome | isolation source: seawater | place: Pacific Ocean: North | collected 2011
TTAATTTATAAACCTATCAAAGAATTTGGAATTAAATTTTTAGAATATTTTTTAAATGAAGATGAATGGTTACCGAAAAATTTATAATAAAATTAATTTAAAAACTTTAACCCCTTTAATTCTGTCCATCCTTCAGATCCATTTTGAATTCTTATTTTCCCCCAATTATCTAGGCTTTCCAAAACCATAACTTTTGTTCCTTCATGTAAATTAAATACTTCATCAGATCTGTAATTTGGTTCTTCTTGTATATTAATTTTTTTATCAAAAATAATAGCAAATTTTATTTTTTCACTTTCATTATTTTTAGAGTTTCCTATTAAAAAAGAGGAAAGAAAAGAAAGAAAAAAAAACAATCCTAAAATAAAAAACAATCTCTTTGTCTGAGGCCTATTTTTCCAAATATATAACCCAAACAAAATCACACTAAACCAACTTAGGAGAATTGTAATTTTTGTCCATTGTTCAATATTGAAAAAATCTTTAACCTGAATTTTAATTAAATTCAATTGAGACTTAGGTAATTCCTCAATTAAATCAATTGTCATATTGTTTGCAAACCTTATATTATTTAAAATATCTTTATCATTAGGTGAAAGTTGTTTTGCTTTTTCATAATAAAAAATGCTTTCAGCTATACTTCCAATTTTGTAAAATGAATTTGCCATGTTAAAATAAACCTCTGAACTATGGAAATCATCATCTATAATCTTTTGGTAAGACTCTATAGCCTGTTCATAAAGACCATTATTATATAAATCGTTTCCCTTTTTAAATAAATCTTCATTGCTATCATTAATTATTGTAGCGTTACAAAATAAAAATATTAATACTACAGCAAATAATATTTTTTTTATTTTAAAATAAAGTTTAGATGTTAAACTCATAATTATATTTGTTTATCAATTCGAGATATAGCATTAACTGCATTATTATAATCTTCCTGTATCCTTACAGAGGTGCTAGGGGAATATCTTGCTAACTCACAATCTTTTAATAATGTAACAAAAAGTTGTGCGGTTTCTTTATCAATAGATTTGTTAGTTAATAGCCCCCTTATTTTCTCTTTATTCAAATCAGTGGTTTCAATATTAAGTTTTGCTTTTAAAAAATTGTGAAGAGCCCTCTCCAAAGCCTCATAAAAAAGATCCTTTTCTCCAATTGTTTTTTTAGCTGAAATAAGATATTTTCGAGCTAATTTATTCGCTCTTATCACTCTATTTAATGACCTATCCTGATTTCTTTTTTTGTAAATTAAAACTACACTCCCAAATACTATAAGTAATAAAAAAGGAAGAAGTAAAATAAAATTAAACATATTTGAACCCCAAAAAATATTTCTAAATACAGGTTCTAAGTCAGTCTCTAATTTTATAAAATTAAATTTACTTTCATTAATAGTCGTTGATTTTAATTTTTTACTATTCTGATTAAAAGTACCTTGAGGGTTAATATAATCTGGGGATTCTAAAACATTTATTATAAATTTTTCAGATTTAAGAAATACATAATCTTCTGTAATAGGATCAAAAAAAGAAAACTCCACTGAAGGTATTGGAAATTTTCCTTGATTTTGAGGTACAATTGTATATATATTACTAATATCTCCCTGCATTCCCTTAAGGTTAGTCTTAACATTTTCATTATATTCTGGCTCATACACCTCAAGTGATCCTGGAACATTAATTTCTGGTAATTTAAATAATTTTAAATTTCCTCTTCCTGAAACATTTATTTTTGCTTGAAAAGATTCTGATGCATTAAGCTCAGTTTTATTCATTGAAACATTTAAATCAAAGTCTCCTACTGCTCCACTAAAATTTTTTGGTTTACCTTTTTCAGGTAAATCTTTTACATTAATTATCTTCTGCCCTGCTGTAATAACTTTCGGGACTTGTTGATAAAGCCTATTTCCGAAAAAATCTCTTCTATTTGTCGGAATATCTACTGAGACATTTAAGGTTAATGGAGCAATAGTCAATTTTCCAGTCTTTTGAGGATATAAAACAGTTTTATGCCAGGTAACATACTTATATGGGCTTCCTTTATATAGACCCTGTTTTGCTTCTAATCTTGGGATTTTAATAACATGACTCCAAAAATCGGGATATTTTGGTCGGTCTAATTCGTTAACATTTGAGATTCCAACTTGATCAGAATAATATAACTTGTAAACTACTGTAAATGCCTCATTTAAATATGGATTTTGATTTGATACCTCAGCGACTAAATGGATATTATTATCAGCAATATAATCAGCATTATTGCTGTCTTTAGATGCATTTGCAACTGCTTCAGTTATTTCAATATTAACTGGTGATGTTTTGTAAACTTCACCATTTATTTCAACTTGAGCTTGACCAATAATCAAATTCCCCTTTATCTTAGGAGCTAAAAAATATGTTAGTTTTTTTGAAAAAGTTCTTTTTCCATTAATCCATGAATTACTTACAGACTGATTAGGCCCTCCAATAATTCTAAATCCATTGAAATTAGGTGGTATAAAATTATCACCATTCTCATTCATTTCAAAAACTACTCTTAACCGCTCATTAATCCCCAATCGATTTTTACTCACAGAAGCCTCAAAAGATATTTGAGAAAAAATCCCCGAACAGAAAAAAAAACTTACTATAAAATGAATTATTTTTTTATACATATTTTTTTATAAAACTATTTTACCAATCTTTTTGATTATTTAATGGAGATATTTTTATTTTCTTTTGATTTACTTTATCCTGAACATCTTTTTCCTGATTGTCCATTGCATCTAGTAGGCTTCTAATTTGCTCAGGAGATAATTCTCCTTGTTTACTAGAAGGTTTTTTTTGATCATTTTTATTTTTTTTATTCTTATCATCCTTTTTATTTTCATCATCTTTTTTATTTTCATCATTCTTATCCTTATCCTTTTTATTTTCATCACCCTTTTTATCATTCTTATCCTTATCCTTTTTATTTTTATCATCCTTATCCTTTTTATTCTCATCATCTTTTTTATCATTCTTATCTTTATTATCCTTTTTCTTTTTTTCCTTTTTCTTTTTTTCCTTTTCTAATAATTCCTTTGCTAAAGCATAATTATATCTTGACTCATCATCAAATGAATTATTCCTAAGAGCATTCTTATAGGCCTCAACAGCTTTTTCATATTCTTTCTTTTTCATAAAAGTATTTCCCATATTATGAAATGCTTTATGCTTATCAATCTTTGAATTAGATGACTTTTGACTTTGAAAAAATCTTTGTGAAGCAGCTTCAAAATCTTCAGCTCTATAATGAGTATTTCCAAGATTATAATAACCAGTAGTTTTATTTTCATCTAAAGAAATTGATTTTCTATAATTAGACTCCGAATTTATAAATTCTTTCTTTTCATAAAATTTATTTCCATTATAGATGTTGTTATCTAAATTATTAGTTTGACTATGACTAAGTGATAACTTGAAAAATATAAAAAAGATTAAAAACATTATATTCTTTTTCATTCTTTGTCTTTTTCATTAAACAAATTAAGTTTTTGTATCCAAAAGGTTTTGGTTTCAAATACAAAAATATCGATTATAATAAATGCTAATCCTAAAATCAAAAAAAATTGAAACTGATCTTTAAAAGAAATGAATTTTTTAGCTTCAAATTCTTTTTTATCTATCTCCTTTAATTCATCTCTTATAAAATCAATAACTTTCTGAGTATTATTTCCATCAAAATACTTTGCACTTGTCAAACTTGAAATTTCTTTGAGTATAACGGGATTTCTTTTTGTTATTATAACGTCACCTTTTTTATCTTTTTTATAGGTCTGAACTACTCCATTTTCTTTTATTGGTATGGGAGCTCCTTGTTCAGTTCCAACTCCTAACGTAAAAATTTTAATGCCTAATTCATCTGCCTTTTTAGCTGACTGCATTGATAACTCTTCATGGTCTTCTCCATCAGAAATAATAATTAGAACTCTATTGGTTTGATCTTGATCATCAAAAAAACTTTTACCTAAATTAATAGCTGCATCAATAGCAGTTCCTTGAGAAGAAAGCATCTCGGTATTGAGAGATTTTAAAAACATTTTAGCGGAAGCGTAATCTGTTGTTATCGGTAACTGAGGGATAGCTTGGGCAGCATAGGCGATAATTCCAACACGATCACTTACTAATTCCTCTAAAATAGCAAAAACTAATCTTTTAGCTTTTTCTATTCGATTTGGAGCTATATCCTCAGCTAACATACTCTTTGAAACATCTATAGCAAAAACAATATCAATCCCCTCTCTTTTAACTGTTTCTAATTCAGTTCCAATCTTTGGATTAACCAATCCAATAATTAAAAAAGCGATTGCAAAAAGAAAAATTATTAATTTAAATAAAGGTTTAAACGAAGATTTTTTTGGACTTAATAAATCTAAAATTTTATCTGAAGAAAACTTCTTTTGAGCATTTATTTTCCATCTAATCAAGAATAAATATCCTAAAATTATTAAAGGAATTACTGAAAAAAAGTAAAAATAAATTGGTGAATCTATTTGATACATATCTAAATAAAGCTTTTATAAATTGTATTTTTAATTATCCATTCAAAAATTAACAATAGAAAAGCAATTAAAACCAATATTCTATACTTTTCATTATAATTATAATATTTAATTTCTTCAATTTCAGTTTTCTCTAACTTATTTATTTCATTATAAATATCTTGAAGTCTTTTTACATCTGTAGCTCTAAAATAAATACCTCCTGTGTTTTTTGCAATTTCTTTAAGTAAATCTTCATCAATTTCCACTTTAGTAATTCCATATTGAAACTCGCCATTTGGTAGAATTCCAATTGGCGCTCTAGCATTCCCATTACTTCCTAATCCAATAGTATATGTTTTTATTTTATACTCAATAGCTAGCTCAGTAGCGATTTTGGGATCAATAAATCCTGAATTGTTAACACCATCAGTCAATAAAATAATAACTTTACTTTTGGACATACTTTCTTTTAATCTGTTTACTGAAGTAGCTAAACCCATGCCAATTGCTGTCCCATCTTCAATAACTCCATCATAAAAAATATCTAGTAAAGATTTTTTTACAATTCCTTTATCACTGGTAATAGGAGTCTTAGTATAACTTTCTCCAGCATATACGACTAGTCCTATTCTATCATTAATCCTGTCATCAATAAAATTACTCGCAACTTTTTTTAAAGCACTTAATCTATTAGGTTTTAAATCCTGAGCTAACATACTAGAAGATACATCTATAGCCATAACAATATCTATCCCTTTATTCATTTTTGTTTTTGTTGATATATCAACTGTTTGAGGACGAGCTATAGCTAATACTAATAAAATAATAGCAACCACTCTAAAAACCAAGAGAATTGGTCTAATTTTGGACCAAAATGAAAATTGATTCCCAAATCCTTTCGTAGATGATATTTTAAGTATTGCCTGAGATTTATTGTTCATTATTAAATACCACATTATGCAAGGAATAATAATTAACATTAACCATAAATAACTTGGATTAGCAAAAATAACTTCCTTAAACATCTTTTAAAGTTCTTTAATTAATTCTAATGATTCAATTATCCTTTTCTCTATAACCTCACCATATCTATCTTCTTTATCATAAATCATCTTTAATTTAATAAAAGACTGATTTAAAATAAAAGCAATAGTAAAAAATTTACACCTTACAGATTCCCCTTTATTGTTTTCCAAATTCAATGATCCAAATACTTTCAAGGCCTCAATGCCGCCTTTAGTCATTATAACTTCATTTTTTGGAAAAATATTTGTTGCACCCTCTTTTTGATACCCTTCAACAATTTTATTAATAATTTTTCTTCCCAAATCATCTTTCTCCTCCTTAGTCAATTCATTGTCTTTTTTTGAACTAATCGGAGGACTAAATGTCAACTGAATAATAAATGGATTATCCCAATCCCCAGAAAAATTAAAAATTTTATTTTTTTTATCTAAAGATTTATTTCTAATAAGAACTTTAGGTGTTTCTAACTGCAGTGGAGGTGAACCATATTGACTTTTCACCCAATTTCCACTAATTATCTTTTTTGTTGGATACCTAAATAATTCATCTCTTACTGGATAATATCCATAAACGCTAATGGCTAGAACTAAAGCTAAAATACTTAAAATGACTAGTCCTCCTAAAGCTATAAAAATTCTTTTTTTTCTTTTTTTTAAAATCATATTGTACTGAAATTGCTCAGTTACTTTTATTTCCTCATAAGTTGGTTCAGGAATGGCTTCTTTAGTTTTAACAACAACTTCTTCAACTAAAGTTCTATCTTCTTTAGCCACTATTAAATTTGTGGAATGTTTTGCAAATTTTACTAAGTCTGCTTTTTCTAAAACTTTTTTTAGATTTAAAATTGTTTGATTTTCAAGCTCCATTTTTCCAGCTTCTTTTAGTAATTCTAGTTTACTTAATAATTCTTCTGAAGTACTTTCTAAAGCAGAAACTTTTACTTCCTCCTCTAAATATCTTCTAACAATTTCAGTTAATCTTGAATAATAAACTTTATATTCCCTATGTTGATTCAATTTAACCTCTTGCAACTTTTTTAATTCAAGTATAGCTCTATCAAAAGGCAATATTTTTTCTTCAATTTTAAATTTTCTTTTTTCTAAATATTTATAAATTAAAATGGATATAAGAAAAAAAACTCCTAAAAAAATAAACCAAAAAAATACTGCCAAAATATCCTTATTATCTCTTTTTACTTTAATAATAGGTTTTATATCATATAAAGGCTGCTTAAGAGTATCTACCACTATATTATCTATATCAACTTTAATTGAGTCAGTAAAAAAACTAAATCCATTAATAATGATTTTTTGTTTTGGAACCCAGAATGAACCCGATTCAAAATTTATTAGTTTGAAATTTTTAGTTAAAAGAAAATTTGAATCTTTTTTTAAAGTGTCTAAATCTAATTCCTCCAAAATTTCAAAAGGTAAAAATGAGAACTTTTCAGGGAAAAGAACTTTATCAATTTTTTCAGATTTAATTTGAATTTTATATTCAATTTCCTGTCCCAATTTAACTTTTGATGAATCTATTTCAGATAAAACTTCAATTTGAAATTGACTAAAAGAACTTATAATAATTGAACAGAAAAAAAAATAAAATAATTTAGTCTTCATTATATTAAATTCTAGCTTTAAAATATCCTAATAATTTTTTAACATAACTTTCATCAATTCTTGAATTAATTATTCCTGCTCCATTTCTTTTAAAGATATCTTCAAAATAAGTCACGTGTTTAGTATAATTTTTTTGAAACAATTTTCTAACTGAATTAGAGCTAGTATTAACCCATTTTATAATATTAGTTTCACTATCAATCATTGGAACAAATCCTAAATTTGGAAAAGCAGTTTCTGTTTTATCATAAATTCTAATTCCAGTTAAGTCATGTTTTTTACCAACTATTTGAATTGTTTTTTCATATCCTTTATCCATAAAATCAGATAAAATAAAAACAATTGCTTTTTTCTTTATAACACCCAATAAAAACTCCATAACGTTTGATATAGAAGTTTTTTTACTTATTGGGTCAAATTCTAGTAATTCTCTAATAATCCTTAAAATATGAGATTTCCCTTTTTTTGGGGGAATAAAAAGTTCAACTTGATCTGAAAAAAGTAAAACACCAACTTTATCATTATTTTGCATAGCAGAAAAAGATAAAGTTGCAGCAATTTCAGTAATTACTTCTCTTTTAAATTTTTCATTTGTACCAAATGATTCAGAACCACTAACATCAATTAATAAAATCATAGTAAGCTCCCTTTCTTCTTCAAAAACCTTTATAAATGGCTCATTATATCTAGCTGTTACATTCCAATCAATTGAACGAACATCATCTCCGTATTGATAATTCCTTACCTCGCTAAAAGTCATACCTCTACCTTTAAATGTTGAGTGATATTCTCCACCAAAAATATGGTCACTCAATCTTCGAGTTTTTATTTCAATCTTACGTACTTTCTTTAATAGATCTTTAGTATCCACTTGTTAAACAAATTAAAAACATGAACTAAAATTTGATAGGTTTTCTATGGGACCTCTACCTGATTAATAATTTGACTAATCAAATCTTCAGCTTTAATATTTTCAGCCTCAGCCTCGTAAGTCAATCCTATTCGATGCCTTAAAACATCATATATAACAGCCCTTACATCTTCAGGTATCACATAGCCTCGATGTTTAATAAATGCATAACATTTAGCAGCAGTTGCCAAATTAATACTTCCTCTTGGTGATGCTCCGAAATTAATAAAGGGCTTTATTTTTCCTAACTTATAATTTTCAGGATAACGAGTGGCAAAAATTAAATCTAAAATATATCTTTCAATTTTTTCGTCCATATATACCGATCCAACTGTTTCTTGAGCTGCAATAATTTGCTTTGTGTTAATAACACTAGATATTTTAGGCTTATTATGATTTAAATTAGATCTGACTATTTCTTGCTCATCTTCAATTTTAGGATAATCAATTATTGTTTTTAACATAAATCTATCCACCTGTGCTTCAGGTAAAGGGTAAGTGCCTTCTTGTTCAACAGGGTTTTGAGTAGCCATAACTAAAAATGGTTTTTTTAAAATAAAAGTAGAATCACCAATAGTAACTTGTTTTTCTTGCATGGCCTCTAACAAAGCTGATTGAACTTTAGCTGGAGCACGATTTATTTCATCTGCTAGTATGAAATTTGCAAATATTGGCCCTTTCTTTATAGAAAAATCATTTTCTTTAATATTATATATCATTGTTCCAATTACATCCGCTGGAAGTAAATCAGGTGTAAACTGAATTCTACTAAAAGATGCCTTCACAGACTTGCTTAAAGTATTAATTGCTAAAGTCTTTGCTAATCCGGGGACTCCTTCGAGTAAAATATGTCCTTTGCCTAATAATCCTATCAATAATCTTTCAACCATGTCTTTTTGACCAACAATCACTTTACTAATTTCAAGTGTAAGTAAATCAATAAAAGAACTTTCCTTTTCTATCCTTTCATTTATTGCTTTTATATTAATATTCGTATTATTTTCCATAAAACTTTTTTTGGATCACAAAAATGAAAAAATATTTTATACTTTGATGTTAATAATTGGTTAAAAATTAAAAGCTTAAATATTAAAAATATTCTTAAGTTTCTACTTCTAAGAGTTATTTTTATAAAATGGATACTTCAAAAATTATTTCTGGGACAATGTCATGGGGTGTTTGGGGAGCTAATTTCAAAACAACAGAGATGACTGATTTAATTGAGAAATCGGTTGAAATTGGAATTACAACTTTTGATCACGCAGATATATATGGTGGTTATACTACGGAGGCCTCTTTTGGTGAAAGTTTCAAATTATCTAGTATTTCGAGAAATAAAGTGCAATTTATAACAAAATGTGGTATTCAATATATTTGTGATAAAAGGCCTAACATCGTAAAACATTATGACTATTCGACTAAATATATTGTTAAATCAGTTGAAGAATCATTAAAAAATTTAAAAACAGAATTTATTGATATTTTACTACTTCATAGACCGAGCCCATTAATGAATCCTGATGAAATAGCAGAAGCCTTTTTCAAATTAAAGAAGGAAGAGAAAGTTAAATCCTTTGGTGTTTCTAATTTTACTCAAAGTCAAATTGATCTATTATCTTCTGAAGATTTAATAAAATGGAATCAATTTGAATGTTCTTTATCTCGGCCTGATACTTTTTTTAACGGTTTATTGGATTCTATGATTAATAATAAAATTAAATCTATGGCATGGAGTCCCTTGGGCGATTATTTTAAAAAAACTTCTAAACAAAATGATAGAATTAAAATAATTGTTACTAAGTTATGTAAAAAATATCAAGTAAAAGAAAATCAAATTTTGTTAGCATGGATACTGAAACATCCAGGGAATATAATTCCAGTAGTAGGCACAACTTCCCCAAAACGACTAAAAGAATCATATGATGCTGTTAACTTAAACTTAAATATTCAAGATTGGTTTTTATTATTAGAGGCCAGTTTGGGGTATAAAGTTCCATAAAAATTCATTTCAAAAATTTTCAGGATACAGATAATGATTATATGGAAATCTTGTTAAATAAATTTTTCTAATAGTATCGTATACCTTTTTCTTAAATAAATCTATATTATCCTTTTTAAGAGCTGAAATAAAAACTGCATCTCCGTTCATTTTTGACATCCATGTATTTTCCCATTCCTTTATGGAGAAATTTTTTTTTGATCTTTCAACAATTAAGTCATCTTCATCAAAAGATTCTGGATTATAATTATCAATTTTATTAAAAATCATAATAATTGGTTTATCTAAACATTCCATTTCTAAAAGAATTTGATTTACTGTAGAAATATGTTCTTCAAAATTTTTATGGGAAATATCTACAATATGCAATAATAAATCAGATTCAGTTACTTCTTGTAAAGTGCTTTTAAAAGATTCAATTAACTGAGTGGGAAGCTTCCTAATAAATCCAACTGTATCAGTTAAAAGAAATGGCAAATTCCCAATTACTACTTTACGAACAGTTGTATCTAGGGTAGCAAATAGTTTGTTTTCGGCAAATACTTTTGTCTTGGATATAACATTCATTAAAGTTGATTTTCCAACATTTGTATATCCTACTAAAGCTACTCTAATTAATGAACCCCTATTACTCCTCTGAGTTGACATTTGCTTGTCTATACTCGAAAGTTTTTTCTTTAATAGTGAAATCTTGTCTCTAACTATCCTTCTATCAGTCTCAATCTCTGTTTCTCCTGGTCCACGCATCCCTATTCCTCCTTTTTGTCTTTCTAAATGAGTCCAAAGCCCCTTTAATCTGGGTAAAAAATAATTATATTGAGCTAGTTCAACCTGAGTTCTAGCATAACTTGTCTGTGCTCTTTTGGCAAAAATATCCAAAATTAATCCAGTCCTATCTATAATTTTACATCTTAGAATTTCTTCAATATTTCTCTGTTGGGCTGGACTTAATTCATCATCAAAAACGACAGTTGAAACATTATTCTTTTTGACAAATTCCTTTATCTGATTTAATTTACCAGCCCCAATAAAAGTTTTTGGATTTGAGGTTTGAATTTTTTGGGTATATTTATTTATAACTTTACCTCCAGATGTTTGAGTTAAAAATTTTAATTCATCTAAATATTCATTTGACTTTATCTCATCTTGATCAGAATTAATAACCCCAACCAAAATAGCTTTTTCTACTTCAAGACTTTTTCTTTCAATCATGCTTTTTTCATCTCATGAGTCTTCAATTCAATTTTATTTCCATCAAAAACAGCATAAGTAAAGTGAGAAATCCAATCACCTAAATTAATATATTTTGACCTTTGTTTTAAATCAATATTTATTGGTAAATGTCTATGACCAAAAATAAAAAAATCTCTGTGCTTTTCATTTAATTTTTTTTCACAATATTTAATTAGCCATTCTTTCTCTTTCCCTAAAAATTTTGGTTCTTGATTCCCAGAAATTAACTTATTTTTTTTTGACAAAAATTGTCCAATTTTAATTCCTATATCAGGATGAAGAATCCTAAAAAGGAAATTAGTAAATGTATTTGTAAAAATACTTTTAAGAAACTTGTAACCATTATCGAAGGGGCCTAATCCATCTCCATGACCAATAAAAAACAACTTATTATTAAATCTAAATTCTTCTGGCTTTCTATAAACATTGAACCCTAACTCTTTTTGAAAATAATCCTTTGTCCATAAATCATGATTTCCAACAAAAAAATTAATCTTAATGCCACTGTCTGAAATTTCAGCGAGTTTTCCTAAAACTCTTACAAATCCTTTGGGAACAACTTTAGCGTATTCAAACCAAAAATCAAACAAATCACCAAGTAAAAAAATCTCAGAAGCATCTTTTTTTATAATATCCAACCAGCTAACAAAATGTTTTTCTCTTTTCAAGCTCTCTTCAAATGAAGGAGCTCCCAAATGATTATCAGATGCAAAATAAATTTTATAACCTTTTTTTAATTCCATACATAAAAAATGAATTCTTTATATAAAAAAGTCATTGAATAGCTTGACTTAGATCTTTAATTAAATCATTTGAATCTTCAATACCTATACTTAATCTTATTAATGAATCTAAAACTCCACTTTTCTCCCTTTCTTTTTTCGGAATTGAAGCATGAGTCATACTAGCCGGATGACCAACAAGACTCTCAACACCTCCTAATGATTCGGCAATAGTAAATATCTTAAATCTTTCAATAATACTTATAGCATTTTTAAAACTAGATTCTTTAGGGATAAAGGATAACATGCCTCCAAAATCATTCATTTGAACTTTAGCAATTTCATGGTTAGGATGATTCTTAAATCCAGGCCAAAAAACTTTTTCAATTAAAGGATGACCATCTAGAAAATCGGCTATAGCCTTTCCATTTTCACAATGCCTTTGCATACGAACATGAAGTGTTTTAATCCCCCTTAAAGTCAAGAAACAATCAAAAGGGCCTGGAACCGCTCCACTAGCATTTTGAATAAAAAATAATCTTTCAGCAAGAGATTTATCATTTACAACTAATGCTCCAAGAATAACATCACTATGCCCTCCTAAATATTTGGTTGCAGAATGCATTACAATGTCAGCCCCATGATTAATAGGTTGTTGAATATATGGAGATGCAAAAGTATTATCAACTGCCAAAATAATTCCATGATTTTTAGCTATAGTTGAGAGTTTATTAATATCAATAATATTCATCATGGGATTAGTAGGAGTTTCAACCCAAAATAATTTTGTTTTATCATTTATAAATTTTTCTACCTGCGAAGGATTATGCATCCCGATAAAGTTAAACTTAACCCCATATTTTTCAAATATTTTTGTAAATAATCTATATGATCCCCCATATAAATCATTTGTAGATAAAACTTCATCCCCAGGTTTAAGAAGTTTAATAACAGCATCAATAGCTCCAAGTCCTGATCCAAAAGCAATTCCAAATTTTCCGTTTTCAATAGAAGCTAAAGACTTTTCTAAAGCTTCTCTTGTAGGATTATGCGTTCTACTATATTCAAACCCCTTATGCTTTCCAGGGCTTCTTTGAGCATAAGTTGAAGTTTGATAAATTGGAGGCATTACTGATCCATATGCCTTGTCTGGATTTTGACCACCATGAATAGTTTTAGAGTTAAAATGAAGCTCTTTTTTCATTATAATTTTTTATGCTTAATATGCAAAGTTAGAATTTTAGGTTGATTTTATTATGTTATTATTTTTTTTAAAACAAAATGATTTTAATTTGTAATAAAGAAAAA
>MDTC01001952.1_pt1 | contig 13326 bp, 14 predicted proteins | sample 811181 | NCBI WGS metagenome assembly MDTC01 (sample SAMN05326644, study PRJNA326480) | marine metagenome | isolation source: seawater | place: Pacific Ocean: North | collected 2011
CGTTTGAATCACCATCAGAAAGTATGAAACAACGTATCATCTATCATATTGAAGCGATGAATTTGCTAGCAGAAAAAGGACCTTATATAGAAGGTGTAATTACAAAAAATTATTCTCCAAAAGATACATTTAATGTACAACAAGGTGAAAGATGCTTTTATACACACGAAAATGCTCTAATTATTGATACATTACGGAAATATATTAATGATAATGTTGAACCTGAACTATTTGCTTATTGTATTTCTCCTCTTTTAATTAAAGCAAGTATTCATACAAATACAGGAGGTGTTTTCAAAGGTTTCTATAAAGATAAAGAAACTGGACTTGGTTCATTTGGTGGTTCTCAAGTCGATGATGTGAATCGTATTACAAAACAGATTAAACTTGATTTTCCAGTTTGGAGTGAGAATACTTTTAAAAGTGTCGTTCATAATCAAGATATTAATGTTCTTATTGATGAATTGCCCGATGATTTTGATCTAACATATTTAGATCCACCTTATAATCAACATCCATATGGTTCAAATTATCATATGTTAAATACAATTATTCATAATCGGTTGGATGATAATATAAGTAAAGTCGCAGGTATTCCAAAAGATTGGAATCGTTCAGATTATAATTATGAAGAAAAAGCAATCACAGCAATGAAAGATCTTATCCAAAAAACAATTCAAAAATCAAAATTTATACTTCTTTCCTATAACAATGAAGGAATTATTCCAATGGAAAAATGGGATCAAATATTCAGTAATTATGAAGTTCAAAAATTTGAGATCGAATATGATGCTTATAAAGCATCTAGAAATCTAAAAGATAGAGCTAAAAAAGTAGTTGAAATTATGTATTTAATTTCATCAAAATAAATTAAATTAATATATTAGTAAATATATATGGAATTTTTATTTATAATGATCATTTTAGGTGTTTTACTATTTGTAATTCAAAAATGCCTACCTCAAAAACAAGAGCCAAGAATAAAAGCACCAGAAATTGTTCCAAAAGCACCTGAAGAACGTTTTGTTGAAGCTTTATCAAACATTTCATCGGCTGATAAAGTTGTTCTTAAAAATGTAAAAGAAAAATGGAGTTTACGAAGAAATTTAATTGATGATAATAATAATTATAAATTAACAAAAATAGCAAAAGATGTAATTGATAAAACAGGTATCAACTCAGGAAATGAATTTTATATCAAAAATATAGAAAATGTCTACATTATGAAAGACAAAGATAATAATTTTAGAGCTATTATGGACTTTTTTGTTTATGATGTTCATAATTTCCACACAGTAAAAATGATCCTTGATGTTGTATCTATCGAACAAATTATTTATATCAATCATATTGATATTGATGAAAGTGGTATTAAAAATGTTATCAAAAATTATGATATTAGAACTGATTCTCACGGGATTTTATCCAACTATAACATGTTTGATGAAGATACAAGAATTATGTTAGATAATTATTATCATGAAAACTATAAAGTTGTTAAACTTGACAAAGATGACTATTTAACTCAAAGAACAAATTTATTTACACTTGATCAACTTGTGGATGATTATTTACCAGCAAATGTCCCGGTTGAAGATTCTCCAATGTTTTGTAAAGGAGGGAATTGTGCTTTTGATAACCCGAGTTATGAACCTTATCCAAATACACCCTATGATGCTCCCGGAGTGGTTACAAACAATGTTTATCAAAATGGTTTCGATTGGGCATTTGATTTAGATCGAGGATTAGTATAAAAAAAAAATCTATATTATTTTATAAAATGGGAATTGTTGAAGGATATGCGAACATTGTTGTTAACACACAAATTACAGAAGATGAAAGAAATTATCGTTTGAAATTTTTCACATTGATTATTGTAATTAAGCTATTACTTGTTTTATTTGTTGCGAAAGTATTATGGCCCAGAGTCATGCCACAAATCTCATCGAGTGTGAAAACAAATCCAAGCTTTATGGCATTGATTGGATTAATTGTCATCTTTAACTTATTATTCTAAACAATACAATGGTTTTTATCACAGTATTTAATCCATTTTTCACACGGTTTTTTTAATTTATAATAACTGTATAAAGTATCCCAACTATCTATCGCATTTAAATTATTCACAGAAAAATATCGATAAAATTTTTCAAGTATTTCGTCTAATGATAAATCATTAATATCAAACCTTAGAATCAATTTTTTTCCTAAATCAATCATTCGCAATTTTGTAATGAATTTACCTTGTTGACACAAGACTAAATACATAAACTTTTCCATTAATTTATAATGAATATCTTTTAACTCAATTTTATTATGTTGATAGCAGTAACCATTGTTTAATAATTTACATTTCCTTTTACAAACTGTTCCTTCCTTTGTTATATGAAAACATCTCTTTTCCTTACAAAGTAATTTAATATTTTTCATATAATTATCTGTCGGCTTTTTTACACATAAATTTAATCTTCGACATAATGGACAATTTATATATAAATTATTATCTCGATAAACAAGGTCTAAATAACATTGTAAATGAAAGATATGATTACAAGATAAGGTCTTTATTGTATCATTTTCATTAATCGCAGATAAACAAATAGAACACTCCATTTTTAAAAATTTAGTATTAGTATAATCAAATTTATTTTTTATTTTGTTTCAAATGAACACCACAAAATTCATATCCTAATCTACAATTTTTAGAACACATTTTCCCTTTATTTGGACCTTTTTTAAGAATCGCTTTACATTTTGTTTCCATTAAAGATAAATCACTACAATCATGAATTTTATAATTCACTTTTTTTAATCCAGTCACAATTGGCAATACATTATTTTTTGAACGGCAATAAGGACAATGTTTATGTTTTAAATCATTCTTAAATGACAAATATAAACATTGATAATGAAATGTATGCCCACATTTTAATGTATGTAAATATTCATCATTCTCTTCTCCACAAATTGAACACAGTTTATCCTCCATTTAATACTTAAATATAATAATATATATTAAATTGATCGTTTAAATGATTTTATTTCACAAACAATATGATATTGATATCAATAATTTACTTTTTAAGAAAAAAAGAATATACTCTGATAAATTTACATTTATCCCTATTATGTATGATAAAAAAGATCTTATTGTTCAAACACCATTACTATTTGTCCCATTTACAATTCGAAAATATTCAACAACTTCATCCAATCAATATTTAGATTTATCATTTCAAAATCAGGAAAATGATGATTTTCTAATATTTCTGGATCAAATATATAAAACAGTACACAAAAAATATTCAAATGAATTTCAAGTCGAATCATTTATCAAAAAGAGCGAATATTCGCAATGGATGCGTTTCAAATTAGATAATGACTGTCTTTTTTTCAATCAAAAAAAAGTAAAGATTGATCAATTTGATTCAAAAATGTTCGGAAATTTTTTGATTCATCTATCCGGATTATGGATCATGAATCAAAAAATTTGGTTTAATTGGACTATTTTACAAGCAAAAATACATATTCCTTTAAAACTACAAGAATATATGTTTATTGATGAAAATGATTCTTCTCCACCCCCACCTCCTCCCCCACCTCCACCTCCACCTCCACCTCCACCTCCACCTAATAGATATGATAAAATGTTAAAATTAGGTATCCCAAAACATGCGGTCGAACAAAAGAAACAGATTGATCGAATTCAAGCAAAAGACCTACAAAATGTTATCTTAAAAAAAACAAAAACAAATACAAATACAAATGAAAGTAAAAAGAAATCAAATGACAATTTTATACCCTCTGTAGATGAATTAAGGAATGCATTACAATCATTACAAAAAATTGATATATCGTAAATTAATATATTGATAATTATATAAATGGCACGAAGGGTTAAATCATCGCGTAGAAAAATGACAAGAAAATCAAAGTCTAAACCAAAAAGAAGAAAATTATCATCAAGAGTAAAAAAAATATCAGAAATATTATCAACCACACTCGAATTACCCAAGATATCAACTAAATCTAAGAAATCTAAGAAATCTAAGAAATCTAAGAAATCTAAGAAAACAAAGAAGGGAATGACATATAGAAGTTTTGTGAAAGCAAATTTCAAAAAAGTACAAGCAGAAATGCCCGGCTCGCCTGCTCCAGCAATTATTAAAGCAGTCGCGGCGGAATGGAAAAAGATCAATACCGATGGTAAATCATCCGTTCAACCAGCTCCTCCAAAGAAAACAAAGAAAAAGAAGAAATCAAAAACAAAATCAAAAACAGATGATAGACCCGTATTTAAACCTTAATCTTCAATGGTAAAATCTCCCTTAATTGAGTAAATTGTATCTTCATCGTTCCAACCATTCATTTCCATCGTTGATTCACGATATGTATCATCCTCATCATAAATAGTTGATTTTATCTCTTTTAATTGTTCATCTGTATATTCTTCTTCATTTTCTATCTCAACAAAAAGTTCGCAAGGATCATAAATATCATGTATTTCATAATCATAATCTGATAGTTCAATCCCATCTAATCCTTCAATTTTATTTTTTTCATCTTCAGTTAATGTTAGATGAAATATAGATGATCTCCACATAATTGTAATGTTCACCCTTACTTCTTTTTCAAAAATTTTTGTCCAAGATTCTTTTGTAAATGTTATTTTATTACGAGATGGTTTGATAGTATACCTTTTACTCATATTTGTTAATTATGATAACAATAGTTTTTAAATATTAAAGAAATAAAAATAATATACTTTTAATAATATGTATGCGAATACGTTTGAAATGATAGAAACGGATTCTTCTGAAGATACAGATTATGAATCTTCTGAAGATGAAGCTGAAGAAAGTTTAAAAACTAAAAATTTTTTAAATATGACAACACTCGAAGAATATGAAAAAAATCGAGATCAATTATTTACCAAAGATATCTTAAGAAAAAGAATTGTCATTGATTCCCACAATTACTTTCAACCTGAAAATTTTAATACCTCTGATTTTACAGTCGTATTTGATTTTGAAACAACAGAAGGGACATCATTAGTAACTACTAATTATGATATTTATCATAATGTTATTGGATTTCGTTTAGTCAGAACAACTATAAGAACACCTCCTTATAATGTCAATTCAACAAATAATGTCATAAGATATAAAAGAGGAACAAGTGATACAATTCATACATTTACAATGAATCCAGGTGTTTATACTATGGGTGATTTAGCATCTGTCTTTCAAAAATATAATGGGGCTTTGACAAAAAATGCTGAAAGCACAGCAGAAACATATAATACAAATAATTTAGCTCAATTTGGAACGTATTCAGATTCAAGTACTACTGCTGGTTCTTATGATTCAGGAGCGGGTGTATTTACCGCGGGTGATAATACAATAACACTTACTTTTCATCGTGGTGATTCTACAACTACAACATCAACTACAAATACAAAAGGTATGATTTATGATTTAACATTTAAAAGTAGTTCAGAAGAAATAACAATTTTATGGGATTATGATAATATCACCCGTGGTGCAGCTAGATTGTTTGGATTTTTACCCAAAGAAACATCAACTGTATCACAAAGAATGTATTCAAACAGAACACCTGATGTATCATCTCATTTTGTTGATCTCGCAATACCCCAAATTCCAAATATCGGTTGTAAAAGAAATTCATCCGGTAGAAACATCATTGAAAGAATCCAATTAGATAAAGGACACGGTGAATATCTTCACTATAAAGCTCTTTCCGATGAAGGACAAACTCAACATTTCTTTTCGCCAATTACACTTCATCGCTTAAGAATACAGTTATGGGCTGTAAATAATGTATTGTACGATACAAATAACTCAGATACATCGTTTGAGTTTGAAATTACAATGGTGAAAAACAAAAAATTATTAACTTAATATATCAGATAACACATTTATTATATAACCATCCATATGATCATTTTTAGAATATTGTAATATCCTTAAAAAATTCATAATGTCTAAATACCGAAAATACATCTTATAATCACCAAATTCCCGATTCATTCTTTCATTCATAAAATCAAATATCATAGATAATCTATGTTTATCATATGTCTCTTTGTAAGTTTGAAAAATATACCCATATACTATATCCTGTCTTATTTTTATAATATCAAATAAAGGTGATTCAATAAAATTATCTAAAAAATCAATAAAATAGACCTGATCACCATAATCTATTAACATATTAGAAAATGTTAAATCACCATGACATCTCCCAATTGGTATTCCATTACGAAAAATAAAAAGATTTTCCCTCAAATACCTGAAACATGATTCGATTATTTTTTCTTTCCTAAATTTTAATAGATTTTTTTCAATTGTATTAATCTTCGTTTGAAGTATCTTTACATCTATTTCTTGAACTATACTTTCTTTTATTTCACGATGAATGAAAGAAAGTATTTTATCAATATAGTCAAATATATGATAAATTGACTTTACATTTAGATAATTTATCATATCATATGATCGTATGTATTCAAAAATATATTTTGATTCTTTTTTATCGATAATATCGGGTTTATATATCACAGTATCGATAAAATTCTCTTGTTTTTCAATTTGTTTCTTTAAACGTTGAGATTCATCTTTTGTGAAACTTTCTTTAACAATATAGAATTGATTTTTATTATCAATAACAGATACTTTATAATTCGAATTACCTGATATCTTGATCATATTATTTAAGAATATTTAGTTTAATTATTATAAACCAATGTCATTAATCATACCTTGCGCAGGATCATCATCTAGATTTCCTAATATGAAACCAAAATGGATGTTAACTACACCAAAAAATAAATTAATGATCCAAGAATGTATTGAAAATATCAATTTAGATACTATCAATGATATCTATCTTACATTCTTGAAAGAACATTTAGATACATATAATCTTACAAATTTAGAAGAATTATTTAATTTTACAAATAAAAAGATACATATACTTTTATTAAACCATAAAACAGAAAATCAACCAGAGACAATTGTAAAAACTATCAATCATTTTAAGATCCAAGGTCCTATATTTATCAAAGATTGTGATAATTCTTTTCAATTTAAAATTATTCAAGGAAATTATATCTGTACATTAAAAATAGATGATAAAAATAATGTCAATAAACTATACAATAAAAGTTTTGTTCAAATTAATGAATTGAATGAAATTATTAATATTTCAGAAAAGAATATAATTAGTAATCATATCTGTATCGGAGGATATAGTTTCACAAATGCGGAAACATTCGTAGACCTTTATAATGGAATGAATCATAAAGATGAAAATTTATTTATCTCACATTTAATCTTTCAAGCAATCCTACAAAATTTTAATTTTAAATCATGTGAAGTATCCAATTACCATGATTGGGGAACATTCGATGATTGGAATAATTATAAAAAAAACTTCAAGACATTATTTATTGATATCGATGGAACTTTATTCCACAATTCCAGTGAATATTTCTCTCCAAAATGGGGTGAATCAGAACCGATTATTGAAAATATCAATCATATCAAAAATCTTCATAATCAAGGAAATACTCAAATAATTCTTACAACCTCTCGAAAAGAAGAATATAAAGAAAAAACAATCCAACAATTAATGGAACATAAAATACCATATGACAATATCATCTTTAACCTCTATCATTGTAAAAGATTTCTTATTAATGATTATTCTCCAACAAACCCCTATCCAACAGCAGTATCTATCAATCTTAAAAGAGATGATAATACATTAGAAAATCTACTATAATCCATCTTCATGCCATCTTTCACCAAATTTTTCTTTTTGTGAATGATAAGGATATGTTTTCCAATTATATTTATACCATTCCAAATCAATTCCTTCTTTCGGAAAGGATTTAAATATCTGTGGTGTTAATTCATCACTTAATATTTTTGTTTCTCGGTAACATTCTGATTTATCATAAAGATATTTTTTAGGATCTAATAAATAATAATTTATCGTTTGATTGAAATTTGCCAAATAATGAGCACCAATATATGTTTCTGTGCGTATAAAATGATCATAATACAATGAATAATCTTCTGGTTGAATAAATTTAATCTTATCTGTTATCTTTCCTTTTTCTAATGGAAGTGAAAATAATTCAAGTAAATCTTCTCTATTCCCCCAAAATAAATGATCTCGAGGATGGAAACTAAATTCTTGAAAATTTCCAGATACACATATTCGATTTCTTGGTTTTTGTTCATCATAATAATACGATAATTTCCGTTCTTTGTATTCTTCATAAAAACGATACATATTTATCATTGATTCTTGTGTATATCTTTGATCATTACGTATTTTAATCACAAAATCAGTTGTAGTCTCCTTGATACCCGCTAAACTAGATACGATTTGTAAATTTCTTTGTCCTATTCCAGGATTATCAGGTATTTTACTTTGAATTACTTTTATTCGATCATTCGTAATGTTAGGTATATCATCTCCATCCCAACATGATATGATAATCTTATTTACAAAATCCAATTCTAAATAATATTCTGCGATAAATAAAACATTATCATTATATTTTCCTTGTAAAACAATATCTAATAAATGATCATTATTCACGATATCTAATTTAGAATTCTTAAAGATGAAGTCTTGTTCATATTCTTTTGATATTTCTCCATAGGTTGTATTAATTAGTTTAAAATTATTATCATTCATATATTTTGTGACTGCTTCTTTTGTTGAACTTCCTTGATATAGTTGTTTGAGTTGAACCTCCATCTGAATCGTATTTACTTTCTCTAGATACTTACCTAATGATTGAACAATTTTTAGATCTGTTCCTTGTGTATCTACTTTTAAATAGTCAATATGATCAATATTATATTTATCAATTAATGTATCTAATCTAAATGTATTCACTTTAACCTTGTCTTTAAGATTATCAAAACTCTCAACATTTTTTTCACAAAAATTATAAAATTCTCCCTTTTTATTGAAATCTAACAGGGATGAAAATCTTCCATTTTCATAACAATTTAATATTTCTTCTCCATCTTTATCAGAAATAGCACATTGAATTGGAATGATTCTCTTATCATCCTTATATTTTTCTTTTAATATATTAAATTCTTCAGGAGAAGGTTCAATCGCATAAATTAAATCATAATCTTTAAAATCATCAATCGTTTCACCAATACAAGCACCTACATCGATTCCTATTTTCTTTGATGTTATACACGAATAATCTATTTTAGGCAAATTTTCAATATTTGATTTTATTAATTTTTCATATTCTTTATTTACTTTTTTATCATTAATTAGTTCGCTATATATAATGTATGCTTCTTTAATTTTTCCTTTATGATATCCACTATAAGCTTTTTGAAATTTTAGTTGATATTTATCAAAATAAGGGAACTCTTTTCTAAATGAATTATATTTTTTATCATTTGACAAACCATTACAAGCAAACATATATGATTCTAACCATTTTTCTCTATAACTATAATATAAACTCATTAAATAATTTGCTTCAGGTCTTTCGGGTAGTAATGATAAAGCATGTTGAATACATGTTATTTCCATTGTTTCACGATTACCTTGTTTACTTAAACATAAGGACATTCTTAATAAACATTCATATGCTAAATCGTCGTTTTTTGTGAATTCCGCACATCTCAGATAATAGGATAAAGCAGATGCGGTTTGTCCAATCATTTCATAAGAGTATCCTAATTCAAAATTATTAATGTCGTTATAAGGATCATTTATAAAATCGAGTAATAACTTTTCCATTTATAAAAAATAAGATTATATTAACTAATTTAAAACTTATACTATCTCTTTTATTAATTTACTTAATTTATCTATATTAATCTTTATAATATATGATGAATTATCTTGAAAACCAAATGTGATTAATATATCATCTTTATATTGTGCTAAACCAATACAAAATTCTATTTTCGCTGTCATAAAATTAAATTGTTCCGATATTGTATCAATCGTAAAGTCGTTATTAAATATAATAAATCGATGATAATAATCAGCATCTTTATGGCCATTTTGATTATGAGGTCTATAATCTACATCGTGACAAATACAAAGATATTGATCATCATTCCAAGCTATTAATGGTGTTCCACCACGAATTTCATATGGTAGATTTTCTTTATGTTCACTTAAAAATATCCTTTCCGATAAATTATCATTTAAATTCGCCCTTATAATCTCTGTCGGATTTGTCCATTTTACAAAATGAAAAGGTTTATCTATGATTGGCATCCAATTTTTCTCACAATATGATTCTTTATCTGGAACCTCGATTCTATTTCTATTTATTTCCTTAACAAAATTATCATTTATTTCTATTTCGGATAATTCCATTCTTCCTTGACCATTTGGTGTAGTATCTCTCCTTACACCACAAAGGTAATATTTATCATCCCATTTTACCAATCGAGCATCTTCCAATCCAACAAAATCCCACAAAGGATCTACATCTAATTTTGTTGTATCTATTTTATGATATTTCTGTATCGATAAATTATCATTATCTAAGATACAGTAAAAATTATTGGTTTTTAATGTTCTACAATCTTCACGATGGTAATATGATAAAGGACCTTCCCACACTGTTTGATATTTTTGATCTCCTTCACTGTGATAAAGTGTATATTCGACATGTCTCATAATCAGATGAATTGTATCACCTTCAACTAATAATGAACTATTACATGTGCCAGTACCATTTGTTTCCTTACTTGGTAATATCAATGGTTTAATAATACCATTATAATCATTAATTATTGTTTTTACTAAATTTTCATACATATTTATCTTATAAATGTAAATTAATATTATATTATAACCCTATTGATAAGAATCACCGCCAATCCATAATACAAGACTTTCACGTTCCCCTTTTAGAACCTGTGTTACACGATGAAGAAAAAAGGAAGGAAAAAATAATACACTTCCTTTTTCTAAAGGGACTTTTTCGGGATTTTTTTTGATCCAATATTCAAAATCACCTCCTTCAAAATCACTAGGATCATTTAAAAGTATAGAACAACTTAATTTCCTTAGATTATTTTCATTTTCACCTATATCAATATGCCAATCATATTTTCCCATTTCACTATATTTTGAATATTGAATACTATCTTTCGAATAATATAATTTAAAATTAAAAATAGAATCATTTGCTTCTTTCGCATATCCGTAGATTTTTTCGTATAACCATTCCGTTTCAGGATTACATTCAATCCATTTTATACGACTATCCCTTACACTCTTATCACTCCCGGAAAAAACAGTACTTTCTTGAAACTCTAATTTTTGAATATAATCTTTTACTTTTTTGATATCTTCATCATTAAAACCATTTTTGAACCAGTAATATGTTGTTTGATTTGTTTGTTTATCATTTGGAAAAATATAACGATTCATTTTATATACCAATATCCTAATTCTTTAATACTCTTTTCTTTTTTTAAACCTGTTTCAATATTAAAATGTATAATGTAAGGATCTATCGTTTCTAAATATTTACGATAATATCTTTCAATTGGAAAATTTTCTCGCCGTAAGCATTTATAATTTATTTTATCTTTATTTTTATTAATATAATCTTCGTCGCAAATAAAATCATTCATATCTATATTTTTATCATTAAATAAACCCTTTACATTATCAGTTGACCTGATAAACATAAATCCACAACATAATGTATCACCTTTATTTTTTTGAAATAATATTTCTTCATCCTTTATTTCATTCATTAAATAATCTAATAGAAGATCATTTTTTATGATTATATCTCCATCAATGTATAAAACGTAACCATTTTCAAATAATTCAGAATAAATACATTTTATTTTATTAATCACAAATTTACTCCAACCATCTTGTAAATATTCTTTAATTCCTTTCGTAATATCTTTATCAAAATACTTTATTACTACAATATTACCATTTAATTGTTTTAATTCATTATATGATTCCTCATCAATACAGTATACCTTTAAAGGGATTATAATATTATACATCTGTAATGATATTATTAAATTTTTTGTATAATTTATATACTCATATGTTGTAAATGTGATCATTGATATTTTTGAATGATCATATTTTTCTACATTCTTTTTAATCTTTACTTCAATCTGATTCCAATTAATTATTTTTAAATCAGATATATCTATTTTAAAATTTTCTAAATGATATAAATTATCTTTTAAAATCTGATATGTTACTCGTTTTATAAATTCGTTATGATAAATTAATAATAAAAATACAACTATACAAGAAGATATATCATCGAATGATTTCTTTATACTATAATTTACACTTTTTACAAATTTGGCCAAATAATATTTACAATCACAATTAAGTTTCTCATACTTTTCATGATTATATTTCAAAATTTCATTTATTTTTTTATCATTATCAATACATTTAATTAAATCTAAATCATTAAAAAATATCGATTCAATCAAATAAGAAATTGAATTTTCTTTTTTAATAATCTTAATTTCATATTTATTCATAATTATTATTATATTTTTTTAAATACCACCAGATCCTCCACCACCACCACCACTAGCAGTAATATCTTCATTATTCCAATCTAATACAAAAACAATAGTAGCCATAGTATCTCCGGAACTAGAAGAACTAGCAACATCCTGTGAAATTGATAATGCTTGACCCGCAACAAAGGACCAACTACTCCCCCCACTAAATTTATAAGGTGTATCGTCAGCTGACATATTAACCGTTACAGAATGAGAGGCAGATGTAGATGGATTTTCAGTACCATCGCTTGCTAAATGTAACCCGACAACGGTATTTCCATGTGCTGTTTCTGATCTTATAATTACATAATCTACATATCCATTACATGGGGTTACAAATCCAACATATTCTGTATATGTTGATGTAGATGTTGTATCAAATGTTCCTCCATAACCAATCGGTAAAAACACTTTTGATGATGTAGTCATGCTATAACCACAATTTATTACATGTCTTTGCTTTCCTGTTATTAAACCACTAACAGTAACAGTTGTTCCTGAAAATGTTCCAGTCGGCCCCTGTGATCCAGTTGATCCCTGAGATCCTGTTGAACCTTGGGAACCGCTTGGACCTGTATCACCATCCTCTCCATCATCCCCAGTTGGACCAGTTGAACCAGTTGGTCCTTGACTACCAGTAGTACCAGTTGGTCCTTGACTACCTGTTGAACCAGTCGTTCCTGTTGGTCCTTGGCTACCTGTTGAACCAGTTGGTCCAGTTGGTCCTTGA
>MDTC01132343.1_pt1 | contig 13326 bp, 7 predicted proteins | sample 811181 | NCBI WGS metagenome assembly MDTC01 (sample SAMN05326644, study PRJNA326480) | marine metagenome | isolation source: seawater | place: Pacific Ocean: North | collected 2011
AAGGATGTCTACCACCTGATGTCCGACCTTCACCGCCACCATGAGGATGGTCGATTGGGTTCATCGCAACTCCCCTGACAGTAGGTCTGATTCCTTGGTGCCGCGAAACGCCGGCTTTACCTTTTTTGACCAAATTGTGCTTTGGATTGGATACTTCGCCGATTGTTGCTCGGCAGGTTAGCAAGACTTTTCTTACTTCACCTGATCGTAATCTTAGCACTGCATACGCGCCGTCTTTCGCAACAAGCGTTACTGATGTACCAGCTGATCTGGCAATCTGAGCGCCCTTACCTGGCTTCATTTCCACTGCGTGAACAATTGTACCTTGAGGCATTGAGCCTAGAGGCATACTGTTTCCTTTCTCAATTGGCGCAGAGTCACCGGACATGATCTGGTCACCCGCCAGTGTTCCATGAGGTGCTAGGATGTATGACCACTCACCATCTGCATAAGAAAGTAAAGCAAGATGTGCTGTTCTGAATGGGCAATACTCGATTCGAGCAACCTTTGCAGGCACACCGTCTTTTACTCTTCTGAAATCGACTGTTCTATACAAGCGTCTCTTACCAAGCCGACCGCTTTTGTGACGTGTTGTGATACGACCGTTGTTGTTTCTACCATATTCACACTTGTGATCACGATCAATAAGGCTCGCCATGGGACGACCTTTGTATAAGTGATCATGAACAACAGACACTTTACCTCTTTGACCTGGAGATGTCGGTTTATGTTTTCTTACTAGTGTAGCCACCTTTTACTCCTCAGCGATGCGCTTGTTAATATCAATATTTGCGGATTCGGGTAATCGAACCAAGGCTTTTTTGTAGCGCTTTTTAACTTTAACACCACGCATGTTCTTTTTAGCAACAGGCTTGTAAATCATCGTTTTCACTGATAAAGGCTTTACTCCGTAGAGAAGCTCACAAGCTTTAGCCACGTCAGCTTTAGTCGCTGACATATCAATTTTGAATACGTGAATATTATTTCCAGACATTCTCATTGTTTTCTCAGTCACGTGAGGCTCGACGAGCGTGCTGAGTAGTGTTTCATTTTTGATCACTGTCATGATAAGTTCTCCGTTATACGCTCCAGCGCTTTCTGGGTTACAAGAACCATTGGCGCTTGGAATAATGTCAATGGATCAATCTCGCTTGGAGAAATACAACGGACATTAGGAATATTGCGTGATGCTAGATAAAGCGGCTGCTCGATATTTTCGGTAATCATGAGCACTCCTTTTGCTTCTAGCGGCTTGAGTAATGCAATAAGATCTTTTGTTTTGTTCGTGCTGAGAGATAGATTATCAACGACCCTTAAAGTCTTTTCTGCAACGTGTCTTGAAAGAATACATTTTATGCCCAAACGATACACCTTACGGTTTAGCTTTCTTCCGGAACTGTAATCATAAGACTCTTTCGCGAACGTGTGTCCACCACCAACCCAAATCGGGCTCGAACTTGTTCCAGCTCTGGCACGACCGGTTCCTTTTTGTCTCCATGGCTTTTTACCACCGCCACTGACCATTGTACGGTTCTTTGTCGCTCTACTGCCCTGTCTTGATCTGGTTTGGTAAGTTGTTATAACTTGATGAACTAAACCAGCGTTGTTTTCAACGCCAAATATGGCTGGCTGGAGATCAACTTTTCCAAGTGATTTGTACTTGCCGTCTGAGAATGATTGCATTTCTAGTTTCATCACAACTCCTATTGTACGGATTCTTTTTGTTTCTTAATAAACACTACAGATCCTTCATACCCTGGTACCGAACCCTTTACCATGATTAGACCGAGTTCCTCATCGATTTTCATAACTGCCAGACCACGGATTGTACGCTGAACTCCACCAAGACGACCTGCCATCTTCTTGCCTTTGATGACGCGCCCAGGGTCTTGACATTGACCAATTGATCCAGGAGCCCGGTGAGATAGTGAGTTACCGTGGGTTGCTCTTTGCATACCGAAATTCCAACGCTTGACGCAGCCTGCAAACCCTTTACCAATTGATGTCCCTGTCACTGACACGAGACTGGCTGAGCTCATCAGGCCAACATTAAGTGTTGTGCCTACTTCGTGCTGTGCCCACTCTGCATCTGAAAACATGAATTCCTTGATTCGTTTTTGCTCGGCAACTTTCAGCTTTGCAAACACGCCTGCTTCTCTCTTACCAAACTGTTTATTGTTGGGGATACTCGCTAATTGAAGCGATTTGTCGCCATTCTTTTTGGTCGCGTATTTTCCGGTGACAATGTTAGGGAATACCTTTATAACTGTCACTTGGTCGACACCGCCATCATCGTTATATAACCGACTTGTTCCGCATTTTATTCCAATCAATCCTGACATTTTAGTTATCTCCGTGCTCAATACTAATTTGTATATCTATACCTGATGCAAGATTCAGCTTCATCAAAGCATCAATGGTTGATGCGTCAGGCTGAAGAATATAGACAACCCTTGAATGTGTGCGAATCTCTATTTGATCACGCGCATCCTTGTTGACGTGCGGTGATTTAAGGTAAGTAAACTTCTCGACCCGTGTTGGCAACGGCACTGGTCCACAGACTCTAGCGCCAGCACGTTTTACCGTATCGACAATCTTTCGAATGGACTCATCCATTAACTTGTGATCATAAGCCTTCAGCTTGATTTGTATTTTCTCATTTTGAGCTTGCACAGCGGACATAAAATCTTCCTCTAGTTACTTTCTGACTTAACACGGCCTTTAATAATCATATCAGCGATTTGTGATGGGACCTCGTTATACTTTTTGAACTCCATTGATGATGAAGCTCTACCCTGACTCATCGAGCGTAGATCTGTTGTGTAGCCGAACATCTCAGCGAGAGGCACTTCGGCTGTGACAATTTTACCCATAGGACTCTCATCCATGCCTAAAATGACACCACGTCGTCGATTTAGGTCACCAACCACGTCACCCATGTAATCTTCTGGCGTCACTGCTTCAACTTTCATGATCGGCTCTAGCAGCACAGGGCTGGCTTTTACCGCACCAGCTTTGAGGGCCATTGACCCAGCAATCTTAAACGCCATCTCACTGGAGTCAACATCGTGGTAAGAACCATCATAAAGTGTTACCTTGATATCTTCTAAAGGATACCCAGCAATAACACCGTTAAGCATCTGCTCTTTGATTCCTTTCTCTACAGCAGGGATGTATTCTTTAGGAATAACACCACCAACAATATTGTTGACAAACTCGAATCCGCCGCCTTGATCAATTGGCTCAATGGTAATATAAACATGACCATATTGCCCTCGACCACCTGACTGCCTGACGTATTTCTGCTCCTGGTCAACTTTCCCACGAATTGTTTCTCTGTAGGCTACTTGCGGCTTACCAATATTGGCTTCGACATTAAACTCTCTTTTGAGTCTGTCAACCATGATGTCAAGGTGTAGCTCTCCCATACCATGGATAACTGTTTGACCAGTCTCATGGTCTGTGCTGACTTGAAATGAAGGATCTTCATTTGTAAGCTTGCCCAGCGCTAGAGCCATTTTTTCTTGATCACCTTTGGTTTTTGGCTCAACTGCAATCGAAATGACAGGATCTGGAATATTAATCTTCTCAAGAATAATTGGCTTGTCTATCGCACATAGTGTGTCTCCAGTTGAGACTTGCTTCAAGCCTACTGCTGCGGCAATATCCCCAGCTTTCACTTCCTTGATTTCTTTACGGCTGTTGGAATGCATTTGCACCATTCGGCCAACACGCTCCTTCTTCTGCTTGAGAGAATTGTAGATTGTATCGCCAGTCTTGAGTACACCGGAATAAACACGAATAAATGTGAGGTTCCCAACGAAAGGATCGGTTGCAATTTTGAAAGCCAGTGCTGAGAATGGCGCATCGTTGGATGCAGGCCTGCTCTCTTCAACATACTCGTCGCAACCTTTGATCGCTGGCACGTCCAACGGTGACGGTAGATAGTTGATCACGGCATCAAGCACGCATTGCACACCTTTGTTTTTAAACGCAGAACCACAAAACATTGGGATGATCTGGATGTCGATTGTAAGCTTACGAATTCCATCAATAATTTGTTCTTCAGTGAGATCACCGGACTCAAGATAAACCTCCATCGCCTCGTCGGACGCTTCGGCAGCTGCTTCGACTAACTTTTCACGATACTCTGCTGCTTTGTCTTTCATGCCCTCGGGAATATCTTTGTATTCGTGTGTGACCCCCATGTTGGATTGATCCCAATAGATTGCTTTCATCTTGATAAGGTCAATGATCCCTTCGAAGTCTTCTTCTTTACCGATTGGTAGCTGGAGTGCAACTGGCCTTGCAGCGAGCCTATCTTCAACCTGGTCCACAACACGATAAAAATTGGCGCCAGCTCTATCCATTTTATTGATAAAGCCGATTCTCGGCACTTTGTATCGATTTGCCTGTCTCCAAACTGTTTCACTCTGAGGCTCAACGCCACCGACCGAACACAAGACAAAAACTGCACCATCAAGCACACGAAGTGATCGCTCTACCTCAATGGTAAAGTCGACGTGCCCTGGTGTATCAATGATATTGACGTGATGCTTTTTGAACTGCTCGTCCATTCCTGACCAGCTGATTGTCGTTGCCGCAGAGGTTATTGTGATGCCTCTTTCTTGTTCTTGCTCCATCCAGTCCATGACCGCATTACCGTCATGCACCTCACCGATTTTGTGTGTGATACCTGAATACAATAAGATACGCTCAGTGGTTGTTGTCTTACCTGCATCAACGTGTGCTGAGATCCCAATATTTCTGTAGAGTTTTAAATCAGACACAACTATCTCCTTGTCCCAGAATAGACCGCGTTTGCTCTCGCCATCTTGTGAAGGTTTTCTTTATCAACGAGCGTTTGCGCGCCACCACGAATCACATCAAGTATTTCTGCTGCGAGCGCTGATGCCATAGACTTTGCGTCTTTACCTTTCCGCTTCCGCGCGTTTCGAACGACCGCTCTGATTGCAAGCGTTGTTTTTCTACCCTGCTTCACAACGACCGGCACCTGAATGTTAGCGCCGCCAATTCGCTTACTGATCAGCTCGAGCTCAGGACCAGCACGCTCTAGCACATCGCAGAAGATTACTACGATTGCTTCTTTTCTGTCCATTTCTTGAAGGTTGAACTCTTTCTTGACTTCTTGCTCTTCCCTCTCCTGTTGAAATCGATCATTGCGTCCGCCACGCCGATCACTTTTCTCCTGTGTATCGTTGCAACGGTAAAGGCCGTTTTTAACTTGCGTATCAAAAACTTGGTTGAGCGCCTTCTTAACGATTTGACAGGCTTTTTGATACTTACCGTGTTGAACGATAAGTCTATTCATCATCTCGACTTCAATACTATTGAAATATTGATCAGGGTTTTTCTTCCGAGCTAAATCTGCGGTTTTACGTCTTGGCATATTCTATTCCTCTACTTACTGTCTTTGCTCTTGGGCTTTTTCTCGCCGTATTTGGAACGGCCCTGTCTACGCCCGGACATTCCAGAAGTATCCAATTGACCTCGTACTATCGTGTAACGCACACCCGGCAAATCTTTTACCCGACCACCACGCACTAACACAACAGAGTGCTCCTGTAAATTGTGACCAATACCAGGAATGTAGCACGTTACCTCAAAGCCACTGGTCAACCTCACCCTAGCAACTTTACGCAGCGCCGAGTTTGGCTTCTTCGGTGTTGTTGTGTAAACCCTTACGCAAACACCTCTTCTTTGAGGGCTATCCTTGAGTGCTGGAACAGCACATTTTTTTCTACGCGCTAACCGAGGCTTGCGACTTAATTGACTAATTGTAGGCATTTCTATCCCTTAACTTAACGTTATCGATAATTAATACTAAGATCTAACGTGATCGATATTTTACTGTTCTCAACATGCTTTGTCAACCTAACCTCCGCTATTAATCGAAAGTATCCTGGTTCTTTCTTGAGATTTTTTCTTTTCTAATGTTAACAGCCCAAATGAGCACTGATCAAAGTGCTCATTTGGGCTGTTTTTAGATCTTTATCAAGATTATGCAGCGGTTGCTTCGCTTTCTGATGACGCTGCGTCATCATCAACGATTTCATTGCTTACAGCTTCTTTCGTTTTGAATCCTGTTCCTGCAGGTATCAATCGTCCAACAAGTACATTTTCCTTGAGCCCGGTGAGTGTGTCTTTGGCACCACTAATAGCTGCCTCAGTAAGTACACGCGTGGTCTCCTGGAAAGATGCGGCGGAAATAAAGGACTCAGTTGACAATGATGACTTGGTGATCCCAAGCAATACGGGCTGATACTCCGGCAGTCTAGCATCAGGGTTGCGCTCGAGCGCCTCATCGATTGCTGTCATTAGAGATGACTTTTCAACTATTTCATCTACCAGATAGCTAAGATCTCCACTCTTTGTAATGATCACTTTTTTCAACATCTGTCGAATAATGACTTCAATGTGCTTATCATTGATAGTAACACCCTGTAGTCGATAAACATCTTGAACTTCATTGATGATAAACCTTGCCAGCTCGATCGTGCCTTTTAGCTTTAAGATGGCATGTGGATCATCAGGCCCATCGACAATTACTTCACCTCGCTCCACAGATTCACCTTCAAATACAGTGATGCTACGCCATTTTGGCACCAACTCTTCATGACGATTTCCTGAGACATCGGTGATACCAATTCGCTTTTTATCCTTGGTTTCTTTACCCATGCTCACCACGCCTGACACTTCAGCTAAGATTGCTGCATCCTTAGGCTTACGTGCTTCAAATATATCCGAAACTCTAGGAAGACCTCCGGTAATGTCTGTTGTCTTGTAACCCTCTTTTGGAATCCTGGCAATCACATCCCCGACATTGATTTCATGACCAATTTCAAGGTTCACAATGGATCCTGCCGGTAGGAAGTAATTTGCAGGAACACTGGTACCAGGATGATAAACACTGTTGCCTTTGCTATCGAGTAGTCTGACCATAGCTCGAGCATCTTTTGATGATGCCTGATCATGCAGTACCGTGATTGTGGACAACCCAGTTAGCTCATCTGTTTGACGCGTAATTGTCACGCCCTCAATAAAGTCGACAAAGTCTACTTTACCAGATACCTCAGCGATGATCGGATGCGTATATGGATCCCACTCAGCTACTGTCATACCTGACTTCACTGTTTCATCGTTTTTGACTTTAAGTATGGTTCCGTAAGGCACCTTGTACCTTTCACACTCGCGACCTTGAGAATCAAGTAGCGCAAGGATTCCTGATCTTGAAATCGCAATAAGCTCTTTGGTGTCATGGTGTGTAATCGTCTTCATGTCGTGTAGACGAATCGTACCACTTGATCTAACTTGGATACTATTTTCAGCTGTTGCACGAGACGCCGCACCACCGATGTGGAACGTACGCATCGATAGCTGAGTTCCAGGCTCACCGATTGATTGTGCAGCGATTACCCCTACGGCTTCACCAATATTAACCTTGGTACCGCGAGCAAGATCTCGACCGTAGCACATCACACAAATACCATTCTTGATTTCACATAGGATTGGTGAGCGCACATACACTCGGTCAATACCATGGTGCTCTAGCAACGTTATTTCTTCATCGCCGAGCAGTGTATTCCGACTCAATAATACCTCGTCATTATGCATGATATCTTTAGATATAACTCGCCCACTAACTCGCTCTCGTAGCCCTTCGACGACTTCTCCGCCTTGGATGTGAGGAAGCATTTCAATTCCCTTTTCGGTGCCACAGTCTTGAGCAACAACAACAACATCTTGCGCAACGTCAACTAATCGACGCGTCAAATAACCTGAGCTTGCAGTTTTAAGCGCTGTATCAGCGAGACCTTTTCGTGCACCGTGTGTCGATGTGAAGTATTGCATCACGTTCAAACCTTCCTTGAAGTTTGAGGTTACAGCTGTCTCGATAAAGCTTCCATCGGGCCGTGTCATCAATCCCCGCATACCAACGAGCTGTCGCATCTGATTAACAGATCCCCTAGCACCAGAGTCTGCCATTACATAGATTGAGTTGAACGAGTCTTGACTGACTGTCTTGCCTTCCTTGTTGACTACTTTCTCAACTGAAATTGCACGCTTCATGGCTTTTTCAACTTCGAGACCAGCATGCGTCCACGTATCAACAATTTTATTGTAGCGCTCACCGTTGGTCAGCAGTCCTGTTGAAAATTGATCTTCGATCTCACGAACGCTCTTGTCGCTTTCTTCAACAATTTTAACCTTTTCGTCGGGAATCATTAGGTCGTCAATACCGATTGAAATACCTGATTTTGCTGCGAACTTAAACCCTAGATACATAAACTGATCAGCAAATACTACCGTCTCTTTTGGTCCTAGCTGGTGGACACAAGCATGGATCAGATTGGACACATCACCGCTCTTCATGACTTTGTTGATCATCGAGAACGGTAAGCCTGAAGGAATAATATTCCAGAAAATCATCCTACCAGGGGTTGTTTCAACAAGCTCATCTGTCAGATCGCTCTTTGAGTCATTAGGGTTCATTCTAACCTTGACTTTTGCATGGAGGGATACAAACCCAACGTAGTAAGCTCGCAAGCACTCTGCACTGTTATTGAAAACAAGACCTTCACCGAGCGCATTCACCCGCTCTTTTGTTAGGTAGTACAACCCAAGCACGACGTCTTTGTCGGGCACTATGATTGGTTTTCCATTGGCTGGTGACAAGATATTATTGGTTGACATCATCAAGCATCTTGCCTCAAGCTGTGCTTCAATTGACAGCGGCAAGTGCACTGACATGGTGTCACCATCGAAGTCGGCGTTGTATGCCTTACAGACTAACGGATGTAACTGGATAGCCTTACCTTCAACCAATATTGGCTCAAAAGCTTGAATACCAAGCCTGTGGAGCGTCGGTGCACGGTTCAGCATGACTGGGTGTTCTTTAATGACTTCATCCAATGCATCCCATACCGGACCCTCTTCATTTTCAACCATCAATTTCGCTGACTTAATCGTCGTACAAATATCCAAGCGCTGTAGTCTAGAAAATATGAACGGCTTAAATAATTCAAGCGCCATTCTTTTGGGTATTCCACACTGGTGCAACTTCAATGTTGGACCAACTACGATTACTGACCGACCTGAATAGTCTACACGTTTACCGAGTAGGTTTTGTCTAAATCGACCAGATTTACCTTTGATCATATCGGCAAGTGATTTCAATGGTCGCTTATTCGTTCCGGTAATTGCCCGCCCTCTTCGACCATTATCGAATAGTGCATCGACAGACTCCTGTAGCATCCGCTTTTCATTACGCACGATGATTTCTGGTGCAGCCATCTCTAAAAGTCGCTTTAAGCGATTGTTTCGGTTGATGACCCTTCTGTATAAATCGTTGAGGTCAGATGTTGCAAACCGCCCGCCATCGAGTGGTACCAATGGCCTTAGATCTGGTGGTAATACCGGAAGCTCAGTCATGATCATCCAGGATGCTTTGTTTTCAGATTTTGAAATAGACTCAAGGATTCTAGCGCGCTTGATGAGACGCTTCAATCGTGTCTCCGATGAGGTCATTTCAATCTGTTCGCGGATTGTTGTGATCTCTAGTTCAAGATTCATTTCATCTAAAATCTTTTTAATGGCTTCTGCGCCCATCATGGCAACAAAGTCGTCTCCATATTTTTCTACTGCATCAATGTATGCATCTTCCGTAAGGAGCTGCTTGTGCGCGAGATCGGTCATACCAGGATTCACCACAATGTATGCTTCAAAGTAAAGCACACGCTCGATGTCTCTTAAGTTCATATCTAGCAGTAAGCCTATTCTTGACGGCAGTGACTTCAGGAACCAAATATGGGCAACTGGACATGCGAGGCTGATGTGCCCCATGCGTTCACGCCTTACTTTGGTCAGGGTTACCTCAACGCCACATTTCTCACAAACGACACCGCGATGCTTCATTCTTTTGTATTTTCCACAGAGACACTCGTAATCTTTCATCGGCCCAAAAATCTTGGCACAGAATAACCCGTCACGCTCAGGTTTGAACGTTCTATAATTGATAGTCTCAGGTTTTTTAACTTCGCCATATGACATCGCTTTAATTTTCTCAGGTGAGAGAATATGAATAGATAGACTATCACTGTTCTCAGCAGTGTCTTCATTGGCTGACATATCGAAAATATCAACAACCTTAGAAACTTCTTCGTGGTCAAAGCGTATGTCTAGACCCAGCGATCTTACTTCTTTTACCATAACGTTGAAAACCTCTGGTGTTGAAGCATCAATGGTCAAATTGTTATCAATGATGTTTTTGTACATTCTTGTTCGACCCATCACGTCGTCTGATTTTACAGTGAGCATCTCTTGTAATACGTGCGCAGCACCGTAAGCTTGTAGTGCCCAAACCTCCATCTCACCAAACCTTTGCCCACCGCCTTGTGCTTTACCACCTAGAGGCTGTTGCGTGACAAGACTGTAAGAGCCTGTGGATCTGGAGTGCATTTTCTCATCGACAAGATGATGTAACTTGAGGATATACTTGTACCCAACGGTGACTGGTCGATCAAAAGCTTCGCCTGTTCGGCCGTCGATAAGCGTTGTTTGTCCAGACTCTGGAAGCCCTGATAACTTCAGTAGCTTTTTGATTTTATCCTCTGATGTCCCATTGAACACCGGAGAAGAGAATGGAACACCATCTCTGAACCTTTTTAATGCTTCATCTGAATATCGTTGTTTAAGTCCTTTTCTTGTCTCGCCTTTGATACCAATAATTTCATCGACTTTTGCAAGCATATCATAAGCTGAGTCGGTCTTTCCCGCATCGAGATATTGTGAAATCTTGGCCCCGAGCTCTTTACCTGCCCAACCAAGATGTGTCTCTAATATCTGCCCAACGTTCATACGTGATGGCACACCGAGTGGGTTGAGGATAACATCAACGACTCTTCCGTCAGCCATGTATGGCATATCTTCTTCAGGTACAATGACAGACACACAGCCTTTGTTACCGTGTCTTCCCGCCATTTTATCACCTGGCTGTAGTTTACGCTTGGTGGCCAGGAATACTTTAACAACTTTGATCACACCTGGTGCTAAATCGTCTCCTTTCTTCAAGCGCGCTTCGTAACGCTCAATGTCCTCATCAAACTGTTTTTTGGCTGCGATAAAGCCTTCATTAATTTTACTTAGCTCATCGATTATATCTTGGTTTTTAACTTCTAAATTAATGATTTTATCTAGGGCTAATCCCTCAAGGATTGCATCGTCCAATACTGTATCCCGCTTGAGACCGTGTTGTGATGAGAGTAGTTTTTGACCAGATAAGAGCTCACCGGCTTTCTTTCGAATACCCTGATTGGTTAGTTGGAGTTGCTCTGTTCTATCTTTGATATAGTCTGCTAAAGACTCCTCGACGATGGCGTTATAACGCTCATCCCGCTCAACGCCCTCTCTTGAAAAGATTTGTACGTTTGTTACGGTTCCGTAAACACCTGCAGGCACCCTCAAAGAGCTGTCTTTGACATCAGAGGCCTTATCACCAAAAATAGCTCTTAATAACTTTTCTTCAGGTGAGAGTAGCGACTCGCCCTTAGGCGTAATTTTACCGACAAGAATGTCTCCTGGCACGACTTTCGCACCGATGTAGACAATACCGTTCTCGTCGAGTTTTGATAATGCTGATTCGCTAATATTTGGAATATCTGCTGTGACTTCTTCAGCACCTAGCTTAGTGTCTCTTGCTGTCGCTGAAAGCTCTTGGACATGAACTGATGTAAATCGATCATCAGCAACAACGCGTTCAGATATGATAATTGAATCCTCAAAGTTGTAACCGTTCCATGACATAAATGCCACAAGTAAGTTCTGTCCTAACGCCAACTCGCCAAAATCTGTGGAAGGCCCATCGGCAATGATATCACCCGCGTTTACATATGCGTTTTCACTGACGATGGGTCTTTGATCAACGCATGTGTTGTTGTTTGATCTTGAGAACTTTGTCAACTTATACACGTCAACTGGATTGCTCACGCTGTCATCATCAGCACAGATGATGATTCTTGACGCATCGACTGACTTCACAATACCTGAGCGCCGGGCAACCATGGATACACCTGAGTCTGATGCGACTACGCGCTCCATTCCAGTTCCAACAATTGGCTTTTCAGGCTTGACTAGAGGAACAGCTTGTCGTTGCATATTCGACCCCATCAACGCTCGGTTAGCATCATTGTGCTCTAGGAACGGGATGAGTGAAGCAGCGACTGAAACGATCTGTCGTGGCGATATATCCACTGCGTCTAGTTTTGACGGCGAGACATTCACAAAGTCTCTCATGTATCGACAAGTTACAAAATCATCGAGTAGTTTACCACTTTCATCCATATTACAACTACTCTGCCCAATGTAGTAGTCGCCTTCTTCGATTGCGGATACATAGGATACTTCGTCAGTGACTTTACCATCCTTAACCTTTCTAACGGGCGTTTCTATGAACCCGTAGTTGTTGATTCTTGAGAAGATCGCAAGCGAATTGATCAAACCAATGTTCGGACCTTCTGGTGTCTCAATTGGACAAATTCGACCGTAATGCGTGTGATGCACGTCCCGTACTTCCATACCAGCACGATCACGTGATAACCCGCCTGGGCCAAGAGCAGTAACTCGACGCTTGATTGCTAACACAGATAATGGATTCGTTGCGTCCATAAATTGACTCATCTGACTTGAGCCAAAGAACTCGTGCAGTGCTGCGACAACTGGCTTGGCGTTAAACACTTCTTGCGGTGAATAGCTTTCTGAATCAGGGTAACCAAATCGATCGAGAACGGATCGCTTAGTTCGCTCTAACCCAGATCTAAACTGATTTTCTACCATTTCGCCAACGCGTCTGACTCGCCTGTTGGCTAGATTGTCAATATCATCAATCACGCCTTTACCATTTCTAATATCAACAAGCTCTTGGATTGTTTTGATGATATCGTCTTTGGTCAATACGCGCATGTCATAACGATCTTCAATGCTCAAGCGTTTGTTGAACTTCATACGACCAACTTCTGATAAGTCGTAACGATCGCTGGAGAAGAATAAGTTTTGAAATAAATTTTTTGTAGCATCTGCCGTTGGGGGCTCGCCTGGGCGCATCACACGATAAATCTCAACCAACGCATCCGCTTGATCTTCTGTGTGGTCTACTCTCAATGTATCTGAGATGTAAGGTCCTCTGTCCGTGTCATTGATACTGAGCACTTTCAATTGTTTAATATTCCCAGAGATGATGTCAGCCAGCACTTCTTCTGAAATAGTTGTATTGACTTCGTGGAGCTCTTCTCCTGTTTCTTTATCAAAAGC
>MDTC01233937.1_pt1 | contig 13326 bp, 7 predicted proteins | sample 811181 | NCBI WGS metagenome assembly MDTC01 (sample SAMN05326644, study PRJNA326480) | marine metagenome | isolation source: seawater | place: Pacific Ocean: North | collected 2011
AATATTACTATGTTCTACAGCTCCACTAGCTATCTTTTCACTGAATATAGGTTGTTCTCTTTCTTCTTGAGCTGCAAATAAAGCATGTTCATACATCTTGTTTAAAGCAGATGCTGTTATTGCAGAACCTGCTTGGAATGTATGCCTGAGATCCCCAGGAGTTGCTACAGCAGTATCTCTATAAACTCTTACAGTTACTCCACTTTTAGGAGCACCATCACTCTCTTGTAAATCCGTATCAATACTAGTATTATTGAAAGTGATTCTAGTTGGATTGCTTGTACTATCAACCGTGTATTTAGTTGTTGCTTGTGTAGAACCATTGAGAGCTACTTTAACCTCTTCATTGGCTCCAGCACTTGATGTTTCTTTAATTGTTTGAAATGTATAACCAAACCAAAGGTGGGAACCATCTGGAGTATTGGTATGGTTATCATTATATGTAATTGCCATGTTTGTATGTTAATAGTTATGGCGGGTGGTTATTTGAACATTTCTAATGTTTCTTCCATAGGTGTTTTTTCATCATTATATAAAGTATCTAAATCACCTATTTCAGTATTAAACTTCCTATTTAATAATCTGAATTCTCTTGCTTGTATATTAGCCCACATTAATTTTTCTGTTTCATTACCATCACGTAATGTATCTTCAGCTAAACGTTTACTATCATTATATGCAGAAGTTATATCATCAAAGATTCCAGCATATTTCTTAGTATTTAATATTTCAGATGATACATTACCTTTTCGAGCAGCTCTTAGAATTTCTCTAAAGCCTTTGTAAGTTACACCTGTTTCATCAGTATAACTAAGATTTTCAGCTCTTTGTTTGATCTTTGAAAGCTCTTCTTTGTAATAACCTTGTTTACCTATAATACTATTAATAGCTTCTATTTCTGGTTTCTCTAATAATGCACCTCTATTACTTAAGTTCATTGCACTAGACCCTGTATACTCAATATCAATTAACCATTGATTAGTAGGGCTTGGTTGATCATTAAGTTTAACAGCATTCTTAGAAAGTCTTTGATACCAACTTAAATCATTTACTGGTTTACCATCTACAGGATCAACTACAGCAGGAAGTTTACGAGATGGATCAAACATATCTAACCATGCATTCTTATTTCTTAATGCATCATCAAGTCTAGTCCGTACTTCACGTAATTCAGGATACATCATCTTACCAGCCCATTGTCTAGCAGAACCCATTGGTAACATATTATTCAATAGATTACTTTGCCATCTAACAGCTGCAGCTCCATTACCTTGCATTACATCAAATAAAGGTTCTAGTTGAGTTAAAACTTGTTTATCACTAAAATTAGCAGCTCCTATAGTCCATATCATTTGCATGAAATTTTCAAATTGACCAGTACTTAATGTATCAGCATTATCACCAAGATCAATTGCTAAAGATAACCACTCACCTATTGGACCCATCCATTCATAACTTATTACTTGATCGGTACCTGGTACTTTACAAGATTTTTTCTTCCAACCTAGTTTGTTTCTTTTACTTTGTATTGCTTTATTAATATGACCTGTACCAGTACATCTATCATTTATACCAGCCATCACGGCAGATGTTGTTAAGATGCCACTTATCGCTGCTTTACCTCTAACTTCATGTCGTAATGTTTTAAAAGTTTCTCTAAAATATTCATCTACAGGTTTACCTCGTTTAGTTAAAATTTGAATGATTGCTGGATCATCAAACTCATCAATACTCTTCGTACCAAACCTTCCAAATAGTTCTAACCAATCACTTGAAAACTGACCTGCTGGACTCCATTTAGTAAAAGTATCAAGTACGTTTGCAGTAGTTCTAGGAAACCAAACAATTGATCTAATTATTGGGTATTGCCTTATCATATTATTCATCAAATCAACCATAGGAGAATCAGCATTAAGTGCGATTTCTCTTGCATTAGCATCTATAGCTTGATTAGATAACATCCCATTAGAATCAAAGAAACTATTATATACTTCCTCATGAGCTTTCTTAAAAGCTTCGTCAGTTAATTCTGTACCTTCTTGAGTAGCTTTCCATAATGCTCGATATTTAGCTTCAGAACTGGCTAAGACTGATTTAGAGAAACCATCAAGCCCTGACATACTATTAGAACCCCATCTTAATAAAGGATCTTTAGCCATATCTTCTAAATCATCATGGATTCTTAATAAACCATTAGCTCCATATTCTCCCTTAGTAGCAGCAGCATCACCATAAGCTCTTAGTGCACCTATTCCTTGTGACTCTTTAAGTGCAATATCACTACGCATTGTATAACTTATGTCCTTTGGATTAGTAGCTGCTTTTCTGAATACTAATCTCATATGATTGAAAGCTTTCTGTAGAGTATCATCTAAAGAATACCAAGCTGTCATAGCTCGTTTTGCAGCACCAAAATCACCTGAAACAACAGCACCCCATATTTGAGCTTGTGATTTACCAAATAGACCAGTTAAGTTACCTATCCCAGCTGCTATAGGTGTTGTAGGAGCTGAAAGCATAGAGTTAAATAAATTAGACATTATGGCTTTATTTATAATAGAAGGAACCGCAGGGTTTCCATCATAAATCATTTTCTGCCATATACCTAAATTCTCTTGAGCCCACTTATGTAGTTTAAATAATGAATCTACATCTCCATCAGCTAATTCACTAGCCATTAATAGTGGCTTTAGGAATTCAGGGTTTTCTCTTGAAACAGTTTTAATTGTTTGAGCCCATTCTTTAGCATCAGGTATTATATCTAATAGAGCAGATTTATTATGATCTACAAGAACTGCAGCTGCTTGCTCAATAACTTCTTTATCCCCAGTAGCTACTGCTTTTTTCCAAGCATCCATGTTTTGTAACATAGTACCAGCTTCAAAATTAGCTAGACCTTTTTCTACCATTAATACTTCTAAACGATCTGCCATAAGTTCAACTGTACGTTGAAGTGATGCCTGATCATCCATTAGTCGAATACCTTCTGCCATATCAGAGATCTGACCAGCTTCAGAAGTAACTAAGTATGCTCTAGCTTTATAAGCATCTAAATCAACCATTTGTGATTGAAGATCCTTCAAAGCTTTATTAATACCTTTCTTACCTACAATTCTAGTGATAGAACCATCTACTGATTCTTTGAATTCTCTAAGTATTCCTAGGATATCTTCTTTATCTACTCTAGGATGTAGTAATGTAGCTGCTAAATGATCCCCTGCGTCCTTGATCATTTTTTCTGTAATGATCTTACCTGTATTTGTTTTATATTTAAAAGAACCACCTTTCTTTAATTTCTCTGTAGTTTCTACTACTAGAGTACGATTCATTAAATTATCAAATTCAATACCATTCTTTCTACCAGCTTCTGATACGATTCTATTGATCCTACCCCAAGAACTTTCAACGTCATAAGCAATATCTGCTGCATTAACTTGTGCTCTTAACAGTGGGTTAGCTTCAGTAACAGGTATCACATAATCTTCAGTAGTCTCAAATACATCATGTAAACCAACAGTAGGTTCATCAGGTAATTCTCCTTTAGTTCTATAGTACTCACCTAATTCTTTTAAAGCTTCTTGCTTCTCATGAGTTTTCTTAAGTACTGCATTCTCTATAGGTTGCTCAGAGAATTTAATATTAGCACTTGCTTCATTACCAGCTTCATTTAAAGCTTTAGCATTCTGACCATCAGTAGGTATGAATCGAGCTGTTCTTTTCAAACTTCTCATATTACTGCCTACATAAGCAGCTCCTTCTAATATACCAGCAAAGATGTTAAATATACCACCTTCAGCTACATTAGCAAAACGTATTTGATCAGCAGTTTTATCTGGACCAGTTAACATATAATCAGGTATATATGCTTTAGTAGCTGGCCAAAAGTTTGACATTTGTGTTAAAAATGTATCATTAGCTTGGTTCTGTTCAGCAACATAATCTACAATACCACCAGAACTAAAATCAATACCACCTCTAGCAATGTATTCAAAGGTTTTATTATTACCTAATTTTTGTAACCAAGGTGCTGCAGTCTTAGCTGCATGTACTTTAGCACCAGCTTTCATCATCATACCTCTTAAACCTAAAGATGGTAGAACTAAGCCAGATATATTACGAACAGCTTGAGAAGCTTTATTCTCATATGATGGTAATTTAGGAATATTATATTGATCCCCAGCTGATGCGAAATTAATAAAATCAATTAATGTATCAGATACACCAACTGCAGGTGCAAGATCTTGCCACATGTTTTGCCCAACATCATGGAAGAAACCAGCGACACCTGGTCTTGGTTTACGTATCCCCATCCCCCATGTTCCAGGTATCACTTCACCTGGTTGAACATCTGGACGTTTATCTTCTTTCGGACTAGCAACTGTAGTATCCGTAGATACTTCAGGCTGTTCCGTTGGTTGTTCAGTTAGTTGTTCAGTTGATTCGACACCTAATTCTTGTTCAAGTTCCTGAATTCGTTTAAGTTTCTCATCAAGTGATAAACCCTGACTTTGGTTTTCTTCTTCCATAGATTAAATATTTACCCCCATATTTCGAGAGCGTTGATCAATTCTTCTTTGTTTTGCTAACTCTTCTAATTCTTTAATTCTACGATCAGCGTCTTCTTCTTTAAAACTTTTAACTCCTGTCATAGCTTCACCTTTGTCTAACGACTTACTAGCTCTTTCACTAATTTGTAAAGCTATCTCTAATCTCTTTGCTTGTGAAGGAGTAATAGGTTTAAGACCTAGTTTCTGAAGTACTGGGATTTCACGATGGTTTGTTCCAAGCTTTTTGAAAAAATCAACTTCTACAGCACTTACATCTACTTCACCTAAATTATATTTAGCGACAAGATCTTGATGCTTTGGGTCTTCACTACCAATTAAAGCTTGTAATTGCCTTTCAAATAACTGACCAGGAAGAAGACCAAGTTTACCTGCTTTCCATTTTAATTCATCTGAATAGATTCCTGTTGCTGCCATGCCTGCGAAATCTTCAGCACTCATTATAGCTTCAGGGTTCTTAGTTAAATCTGTCCATTCCGAAAAATTTTCACCTAAGCTTTGTTTACCAGTTTCAAAATCATTTGTCCACATTTCGATATTCTCTTTCGTAGCTGTTTCTTTTGCGGTGGCTTTAATATCAAGAAGTCTTATATTATGTACTTTATGGTTTTTATAGTTACCGAAAACATCTGTAGAATAAATACCATCCCCTCCTCTTTTACCACCACCCTTTGTAATCCATTCTCTTTCAAGCTCTGTCTCAACAAACACTGTTAACTCCTTACCTCGTTTACCAGCGCTAAAACCTGCATTAAAAAGTTTGTTACCTAATTTATGGAATTTAGTATTAATTACAGTAGCTTCACCAATCAACTCCGCACCTTTTAATTTGATTTTACCTGGTTCTGAGATTCTGTCATGATTGTTACCTTTCAATTCCTTTGTAAATCCAGTAGCATCCCTTTCTCTTCTTATCTCTTCAAATTCTTTTTTATATTTGTTTCTAAGTGTTACATGTGGTATAGCTTCGATATCTGCTAACATTTGAGCTTCAGTTTTATTTTCTGATGTAAATCCCTCTGATCTTCTTAGTTCCCATGTTCCCTCAAGTGCTTCCATTTCAGACTGAGATTGATTGTTCTCTAACATCTGTTCTAAAGGCTTCCAGATTTTTTCTGGGGCACCTTGAGCTACCATGGTATCTATAGTAGTACGTAATGTATCCTCATTATAATTCTCAGGCTCCATCATCTGTGCTTGTAAAGCTGTGGCTGTCTGAGTCCATTTAGCCTCTCGTCCTCTCATCGCAACATTAGTTCTAAATGTATCTCCTTTAATCGCTCTTGTACGAAGATCACCCCATTGCTCATCAGTAAATAAAGTTTTAATTTGTTTACCAAAAGGTGTATCTATAGCACCATAAGTATTTAAATGCTGTAATTCATTGCTACTTAAATAACCTGCATCTGCTAATTTAGATAATCTTTGATAAATAATTGCATTAGCTATTTGCCTTGGCTTCATTTCAGGCGTAATACCTTGAATATATTCACCTGATCCTACTGTACCTCCAGAAGAAGACCACTGTATTGAATCTTCTGTAATTTTTGAAGCTAGTAGTTCCCTATCATTTAAAATCTTTTGCCCAATAACATCTGCTTGATTATTTGATAAATCAATCATCCATGACTTTGCAGTCTGGTCAGTTTCTCTATCTAAAACAACAGTACGGATAGCACTACTTGCAATTATATCTTCACTATCTAACCATGTATTTAAGTTATCTATTACATGTGTTTGAAGTAATCCTTCATGTAGAATTTCATCACCTAGTTGTTTTGATGCCCATCTACGTTGATATGCTCTTTTTCCTTTCTCATCTAATGCCTTCCAATCTTCCTGCATTTGAGCAGCTTGGGCTTTTAAAAGAGCATCCTTCCCCTTATAATTAAGTTGATTACTCCATCTTTGAGGAAATTCAGCTGATATTTTACCTGATGCAAATGCTTTAACATGTTCTATTTGACTACCATGTAAACTATTTATATATTCATAAGTTTCTGGTGAGGCAGTTACTAAATGATTAGTTAACTTACTGAAGTCTTGTCCATCTTTTTTTAACTCTTGAACTTGCTTTTTATAATCATAGTAAGCTTTCAAGTGATCTGAAAATGAACCTTGTCCCTCTACAGCATTGAATTTTGTAGCTTTTAATGTTTCTAAATTTTGATATACTTCCTTCTTTTTTTTCTCATCTTCAGTCCCAGGTTTCTTTTTTAAACTACCTACTGTATTAACTAACTTAGACAGACCCATAATCATGTCTTTGGGTGTGTTAGCAGTATCAGCTACGTACTGTTGATGACTCTGCTCTTTAAGTTGAGTAGTCCACTTTTCTAACTGTTTAGATCTTCTATCATACCGTTCAGATAATTTTTTAGTAGCATTTACTGGATTCAGTATTGCTTGTAGATTTGATGTCATAATTTAATCTTCCTATTCTGGAAATGGTTTCCAACCTAAATTACCTGCGGTACCAAGTATAGATGTACCAATACTTAAAGCATCCATAAATGCAGCAGCGCCTACATCCTGCATAACAGGTTGAGGAGGTGCTATATCAGGCATCTTAATGAATTGTTGATCCATCCAAGCTTGTTTCTGTTGTGAAGCAATCTTACCAGCAGCAGCAAAACCTTGTCTATTCATTTCTTTAGAATTATTAGAAACAGCACGAGCACGATCAGAACTCGATTTCAAATATTCTGCTAAATCTAAAGAAGCAATTCTATCAGCAGATTTACCAGTTACTCCACTGGCAGCTAAAGTATCTCCAGTGTTTTTTTGTAAATATTCTTTCCAAGCAGTTTGATCCTGTTGCATAGCTTCATCAATCATGTCGCCATGCTTTGCTTGTATATCGGACCAAATATTTCTTGCTTGTAATGTACGGGCATTAGTACCCTGTTCATATTCAATACGTTCAACATTAGTTAAACTAAGTGTTTGCATCCAATTAGCTTCACGCTTTTGGAGTTCGTATTGGTAATTGCGCCTAGCCTGCTCATTAGCGGCTTTGGCTTGTGCTCCTAAACACACGGCAAAACTCTATAAAGGTCAATTGGTTGGGTCCATGTTCTATTTCTCGTAAGAATTTAAACCCTAGGAATCTAAGTAACTTAAGGTGAACTGTATTTCGTTTATCAACGATGTTCCAAAGTAACTTTTCTTGTCTACTGTCTACATAACGTTTTGCTTCCCTAGCAAAGGTTACTGGATATTTAAGGATAGCTGGTGTACAGAGCATCCAGATGCGCCCTCCTTCATGTACTCCTGCTACTCCTGCTAGTTCACCGTTAGGTACTCGGAAATACACCGAGTCCCCCATTTGATAGGCTAAAGGGATGATTATTGTAGGATCATGCCCATGACCCTCTTCAACCTCTCTACGGTCTTCTGGAAGTAAATTAGAGGCTACTTCAAAAGCAACCTCTTTAGTTAGTGGGTGAATGTATTCAGACACTTTTATAATAAGCGTTGGTGTAATCCCCTTCCCATGTCATTGAATATAATGTAGCTGGGGCAGGGTGGGAAGATTTAAGTGTTAAAGTTAAGTTCTTATTCTTTTCATAGGTTGGTACAGTTTGTGTTATCTGTTTATTAATACCAACTTGGTTAGCACTATAAATATCAGATAACAGTGGTTCCCAAGTTTTAGTGTATTGTGGTTTACCTGTTCTATCTAAAATCGTAGTATACATACCACTTGCACCAAAGTTTAATTTAACTCTATGAACAACTAATGAACCATTGGTATTAGAAATAGTATTATCACCTGATGTTTGAGTTGTATAGATAGTAGGGAATTCTACTTCCATATCAAAAAGATATCCAACAATAATATCATGACCAGTCCAGTCACCATCCCATTCTATATTATAATTTCCAGGATTACCAACAATACTAGCTGTAGTATAAGAACCTATAAGATCTGAATCTTGAGCGTCTGTAGTAGGATCAGAATTAGGTAAGGTAGTCGAAGCTTGATGACAATAGACAACAAGTTGACCTGTAGTACTATTGAATCCATCAGGCTTAGTGAATCCAGTTCTACCACTTGTAGTTGAATATCCTAATTGAGATGCTGTTATAACTTGACTATTATCTAAGTGGATTCTATAGGTAATATCATCAGTTGTATCAGTTGTATCTAAATCATCAGTGATAGATAAAGTACTAGTATCCATTTTAATTGGGATACGTTGCATAGTATCTTTACTATCGTCTCTGATTATAAGGTATAACGCATCATCTAATACAGCATGATGTTGTATTGTTCCACTGAAAGTCCATTTAAACCAAGCTTGTTGTAAACGTTTCTCACTAGTTGCATAATAACTGAATCCATATAATATATTCTTATCTTTTTCACTAAAGAATACAATCGAGTTTTCCCTAGAATTAGAAATCTTATTCAAATTTTTGTCAAATAATTTACTGACAACTTTTGTTTGATCAATAACTTGTGGCTCACCTTCACGTAATACATTTGCCATCTCCCAGAAACGTGAGTATTTACCAGCGTTATCTAAGAAACCAATTGTAGTACCAAGTGAAATTGGATTAGTATTATGATTAAAATTATAAGATGATATAGTATTTAACTTAGCAGTTTGTGGGCTAAGGACATCACTATCTGTAGTTAATAGAAATTGAGTAGTTTTGGTAAATAGTACTAGACCAGAGTTAGTATGTATACCATCATATAAATCGGCAGGGTATTCCGAACTACATGATATATCTATAACATCAGTAGCTGTATATGTGATAGAAGATTTTGGCCAGAAATTAAAGAATTCTCCTGGTTGAGATAAGATTACATCTTCTTCACTTAAGAATACTAATCTATTTCTCCAGAATATCATCTTATTGATATATCTATCTACATCAGCATCATCACCATCGACACCATTTTCTGTTGAAATGAAACTAGGTTTAGGTACTGTTGCAGTATCACCAACTAAACAATTGGTCCAAGTTATTTGTTGCAGATCGAATTCAACTTTATTATTAGAACTATTATATTTTCTAACTAATTGTACAGGCATTTTAGCTGGATCAAAAGATAGTAATCGTCCAGGTGCAGGGCATTCTTCCCAACTACCTTTACCATCTCTATCATTTTGTCCTTGAAATTTCAAATAATAATCATCTTCATTAGCTTCACTATTTTTAACCTTAACAACAAATCCATGCTTACATTGATGTGGTAAATCATCTATACTTTGAATTTCATCAGTAACTACATTCAATAATTCTTCATCAACTGCTGTAACATTAAAGCTAGCAGCATCAGTTAGATAGATACCATTACCAATTATTTGTACATCTGAATATGCATTATACCAAACACTATTAGAGCCATCAGATTTTTTCGCTGTAACTATTGCGTCTTGTATATCACCTAAAATTAACTCAGCTGTAGTCGATTGTTCATTATCAAACGGTGTAGGTTGTGGACGTATTAATCCAAGATTAGCTTGAACTTTTGCAGTACTTATAGAATCAACAACAATTTGATATAAAGCATTTTTCATCCAAACATAAAAGAAATCCCCTTGTGCCCAACCTTTACCACCATATAATAAATCTTCTGTAGTAGTATAACGTGTATAATATACAATACTATTACCAGAACCTTGTGGTATAGATTGAGATATATTTGTTATTTGAAAATATAAATCAGTTTTAGCTCCTACAGTTGTATTTCCTGGTATTACAGTTACATTACCTGAATCTGTACCAGAGCTATTAAGATAATCTGTAACGGTATAAGTATTATCATCTATTTTAGTTATAGTATAACGACCATCAGTGCTGCTAGCATTGAAATTTAGATGTACATCTTGACCAGTAGCATACCCATGACTCGAATGTGTAATAGTAATCGTAGCATTTGATCTAGCATATGTTATACCTGATGTAATCTGATCAGTTTTATTATAAACTGCAATTGTATATGTATAGTCATCATCTGTTAATTCTGTACCAGACCCTACAGAGAAAATATCTGTTGCTGTATTTGGTGCTAATGAATCTTCATGAGACCCTGCAGAACTTGTACATCTAGTAGATTGTGTTTCTCTCCCACCTCGTACAACCAGAGCTCCGCTACCATTACAGTAGTTATTACTTGATGCTACTAAAGCAGTTGAAATTCTAGTTGCTGTTGTAAGTGTTTGTGTACTAGTATCATCAAAAAGATTTAAAGAATACTGTTTAGCATAAGCAACTTTTTTTAATTGTATATAAGCTTCAGCTGGTCTAGCTGTTGATTCACTACCAGCTAACATACCTGTAGGTTTAAGTCTATTAGTTATATATGTATAATCATTAAGAGTTAATGTTTGAATATCTTGATCAGCAGTGTGCGTTAAATAGGTACCTAAAGCACCACTCGCAGGAGTTACAGTTAAAGCATCTCCTGCACTATGTCTTTTAACACCACTAACATATATATCTGAACAACACCACATGTTAACATCACCAGTCCTGCTAACTTGACCTATATATTGTTCATTCTCATCTCTATAGTAATGAAACCATCTACCATTAGCTGTTGAATTTAAAGCGGTAGTAGTATTATCACTTAAAGAAGCTACTAATTCAGCTCCTGGTCTCTTCTGTAGACCTTCAGTTACATCAGGTAAAACATTTATAGCATCAACAACTTGACCTGGGACTTTCTTTTCATCAGGTTGTTGTGATATGCCTCCTGTATAACTATGTATTGTTTGTGTTACACTTGCCATTTAGCGTCTCAGTGAAAGATAAGGTCTAAAGGATCTATATCTAGTTCCATGTTCATGACCTAAGAAAGAATGATCACCCATATCACATTCATAGTCTAAACATATAGCCCTTGATTTAGCTTCATCTTGAGCTAAGAGTGTGGCTAATTGTGGATTAGATATAAGTTGAGTAGCAGCTCTTACTGCAGCTCTATAAGTAATATACCTTTGAAAACAATTAGGTAAATCATTAAACTTATATAAGGTTACAGCATCAATATAAATATCACCATCAAATTCATCAGTATGATTTGTAAGATCATAAAGTCTACCATTTCTCATTACAACATCTTTTGTCTTATCTATAAGACCATCATGCATATCGTAACGTAATGTATTAGCAGGAATCGTGATATATTTAGTACCAGTTTCAGGAGTAAGTTTAATATGATATTCTGTATTAAAATGCCAGCCTTCATTCTGGACATCCTTGTTGACTTCTGTTAAAATATTATATATAAATGAAATCTCTGGATTTGGGTTTCCAGTTAAATCTAAATCAGTAACTGGAGCCTGACCTATGCTACCCAGAATTGAGTTCACTGCGGATAGTTCGGTATCGGTGTCAATTGTCGAGGTAGCCATATAAAAATCTATAAAAAAAAAGGGAGCCCGAAGACTCCCCATATGTTGGTTAAAATTAACCTTAACCGAATGCAGCAGGTGCAGTTGCTGTACCAGCGTACAGTTCAACAGCAGCAGCTGGGTTAAGATAGTCTGCGCCCATAGCGAGACGTCCGAGGATAACATCACCCTGGTAGATGACTGATACGTCCCCGCTGGTTGTTTGTACTTGAGGTCCAATGGCTTCTACAACCCCTGCAGCCTCTCTCTGGAAGATAAGCCCACATGAGTTTTCAAAGTCTGAAGTACCATTACCGTAGTTATTAACGGTCTTAACGGCTCCAGAACCTGCGGTCTCATCAACCATTTCAACTTCTACGAAGTCACCCTTGTTACCTGGATCGGCAACACCTGGGTTAGTAGCAGAAGCTGTTCCGAACTTAGTACCGTAGCGTCCGAAGAATGGAATGTTCATTGATTTGAAGATCTTAATGCCTGCAATTTCAACAACTCCGTTTCCTTTCTGACGTGCAGAACCTTGCTCGTCTCTATTGATTAGTCCACTATCACCAGTCTTCTGGATTAGCTCATAGTATTGGCGCGGGTTAAGAATACCTACACGTCCTTCTGTGCTAACTCCTTTCTCGTCTAGTGCAGCTGCAGCATCATAGAATGCATTCACTAGTAGATCAGCATCATAAGCATCAGATCCATTGGTTCCTGTTGAACCTACACGTACCTGAGTTCCACCTGGTTCGACATAATTAGTCTTAGTGATTGGTGAAGCCTTACGAGCTGCCTTAGTAACTGCTTGGAAGATCTTTCTGTCATACTTCTCAGCGAGAGCATAACCGATCTTGCGTGAGATTTCCCCACGTAGGTCATAATGCGCAAGTGTCTCATCGAGCTCATAAACGAATGCACTGGAGATGAGTAAGTCATCAACCGTGATCGTCTTCTCAGCTACTGGAGGTGCACTGTCACCATTACCTAGTATTGAATTCCCTGGTGTATGATATTCAGCAGTTGTGCGTCCCGTGTAAATGAACTGTAAAGACTTACCGTTCTTGAGGGTACGCTTCATAACTAGATCCCTAGCAATTGTATTATGCTGGAATCCTTTGAATAACTCACCTGAGAATAGCTTGAGATAAAGGGCTCTTCGCTCTGTAGTATTAGCGATAGCTCCATTATCAGCACCTGGTCCTGTTAAAGCAGCAGCCAGTGCGCTATTTTGATGTGCCATTAAATTGGATAAAGATTAAATTATATACGTTCTTCAGCTGAAAATTTTTTGATCATTTTTCGTGGTCTCTCCCACCGTCTAGACGGCTAAAGGTATCCTGCGTACAGGGCTAAAGCCAAAGCGAGATATCGGAATCGAACCGATGACAATAGCTTGGAAG
>MDTC01105968.1_pt1 | contig 13325 bp, 8 predicted proteins | sample 811181 | NCBI WGS metagenome assembly MDTC01 (sample SAMN05326644, study PRJNA326480) | marine metagenome | isolation source: seawater | place: Pacific Ocean: North | collected 2011
AACTAATTCAACTGAGATCCCTAAATTTTCTTGCCACATTTGCTGAATAGCTAAAGCTATCTTTCTGTGACCTTCTTGCGTATTAAAAAGTATTTCTAATACTGGAAATCCTTCACCATTTGCATAGCCAGAATCTGCAAGTAATGACCTTGCAAGCTCTGGATTAAATGGAACATCAGTATCTGGCTCATATCCAGCAGACCCTGGTGGAGTAAAAGAGTAAGCTGCAGCTTGTCCACATTTTGAAACTTTCTCAACAATCTGCTTTCTATTAATTGCAAAAGCCAAAGCCAATCTTACGTCTTTATTTTTTAAAACAGGATGCAGGGTATTTATTCTATAAAAATAAGTTCCCATATATGGCTCAATTCTTAGATTGGGATTTTCATTTTCAATATATATAGGACATTTTTCTAATGGGACAACATTTGTGACATGTAATTGGCCTGCTCGAAACATTCTGTCTTCAGTGGATTCATTAGAAACAGGGTAATATCGTATTTCGTTCAACCTTACTCTATCAGCATCCCAATACAAAGGATTCTTTTCAACAATAATTTGCTTATTCAACTCCCAAGTTTTTAAATTCATTGGGCCATTACATACAAAGTTTCCTGGTCGTGTCCACTGACCATTTCTGTCATCAATGGTGCCATGCTTTAGAATAGTTTCTCTATGAACAGGATATGTACTGTAGTGGCTTAAAAGTCTAATAAAGAAAGGTGTAGGATTTTTTAACTCAACTCTTAACTCATGATCGTTAATTGCGGTTACTCCTACATTAGAAAAATCACTTGTTTTGCCTTGATGGAAATCCTCTGCACCTTTCAAGTAGTAAAGCATATCAGGATACTGAGATCCAAGTGATGGGGTTAAAATTCTCATCCATGACCAAACAAAATCTTGAGCTGTAACTTGATCTCCGTTGGACCATTTAGCATTTTGATTAAGAAAAAAAGTGTATGTTTTACCATCCTCACTAATATCCCATGACTCAGCAACACCAGGTAAATTCTCGCCACCTTTGGGATTTGCAATTGTTAATCCCTCACACATTGAAATGAGCAAATGATGCTCTGGTACACCAGTGACAATGTGAGGATCTAGGCCCTGTGGCTCACTGCCATTACCAAAATGTAAAATTTGATTTTTCAATGCTGCATCAACTGGAGAGACTGAATCGCTGCAGCTAGAAATTAGCATTGATAAAAGGGATAAATAAACTACATTTTTCATGGGATTATTATATATAAAAAAAAGAGCGCCAATGGCGCTCTTTTCAGAAAATATTTTTCTTAATATTGAACTGATAAATTTAAAAATACATATGTTCCAAGCGCATCAAAGTATCCTGGGAATGTATTACCATTTCCTGGGGCAGTACCTGCACTTGAGGTATACACAGGGTCCTCGTCAAATAAATTACTTGCACCAATGGTGAAGGTAACATTATCATTCCAGGAATATTTTACAGTAGCATCAACATAAGTTTTAGCTTCAAAGTCAATGTTATCACTGTTCAATGTATCCGTTTCACCCAAATATCTAAGGCCTAAGATGTAATTAAAATCTCCCTTAGCGAGTTCTGCAGAGTAATTACCAGAAAACTCAGGTGTAGGATTTTTACCACACGATGACCCATATTTACCAGCACACTCCAACTCAGGTTCGCCAGGAAGAACAATTAAAGTATCTGTATCAACAATCGTTGAAATACCCTTAATGTCAACAGGTCCAAGAGCTGTATTGAGTGAGTAATCAAATATTATATCGAAACCAGATGTATTTGTTTCGGCAACATTTGTATTAGTTGTAATAATTTGGCCTGGAGATACCCAAAGTGAGCCAGTAATTGGGTCACGCTCAATTAAATTACAAAAGGTAGCATTACCAGTTGCTAAACATTTATCAATTGATGTTTGGGCTGGGATGGTACTAATTCTATCTTCCACTGTTATATCAAAATAATCTAATGATAATGTTAAGCCTTCTACAGCTGAAGGAGTCCATACAACACCAATAGTAGTTGAATCTGACTCTTCAGGTTTTAGATTTGGATTCCCACCGGTAAGAATATTATATTGATCAGCAGGTGATTTAAGGTCTGAACCATAATCAGCATCTGCGAGTCCAGTTCTTCTACATTGCTCCAATGTAGCACTGGGAGGAGCTCCTGATTCTGGATTAGTTCCACAGGGATCAGGATCAAGATCAGTTAAACTTGAGCCTTGCCCTCGATAAAGCTCTGTTATAGATCCATGACGAGTAGCAGATTGAAGAGTTCCACGAATGGATAAACTATCATTCACCTGATAATAAGCTCCAAGTTTAAAAGCATCTGTATCTTGATCTGTTGAATACTCAGCAAATCTCATTCCAACCTCTAAATTCAGGGCATTAGTCACTGGAATACCTAATTCAATAAAGTATTCGTCAACATCATATCCACCAGCCAAAGCAACTATGGGACCACCGGCACCTGTTCTATCTGCAGCCTGTGCAGAAGCATCTGGACGGTAGTCAGATTCAAGCTCTCTTGACTCATAACCAAAGACTGCGCTTATTGTATCTGGTGCACCAGGAATTGAAATATTAGTTGACCCTTCAACATATGCTTGAAGAATAGTTTCACTTGAGTCTCCAAGAATGAAGTTGGGTATAGCCATATAGGTTTGAATATCAGGATTTGCATCATGAATTGCTTGAATGCCTCCATCTCCAGGTAATCCGCCCGAGAAAAGATTATATGGGATACAATCCTCGTCAGTTCCGTTAAGTACTGAAACGCATGTAGGGACTCCAGCCACATTGATAACATCAGTAGCTCGTAAAAGCTTGGTAATTGAGAGGTCATTCTGAATCTCTTGATTGTAATCAACTTGAGAAGTTTGATACGAGACATCATATCTCCAATCGTCATTGATATCTCCTCTCATGCCAACGGATGCAGTAATATTTTCAAATAATGTAGAGTACTTTCTTGGACCGCCTTCAACATTTCTTTTTAAACTTCTGATAGGAGCTTTATATGCAATGATATCGCCTGAGGCAACTTGACCGTCGAGGGATGAAATGTATGCTAAAGCTTCAGCTCCAGTTGCAAAGTTGGGCGCATGACTGCCGCCCATACCTGTCCAGTTTCCACAAACTGCGTTATAGATTTGAGCAGAGAAATTTGCGTTATAGCAAGGAACAGATCGTAAATCACCGAATGTTCCTGAATATGCAATCTGAGATGGAGATTTATTTTTAGTAAATCTCACATCAGCATATACCTCAGCTTTTTCAGTTATTGAGTATTTACTAAAGAAACCAGCATTAATCTTATCTTGCGGTCTTTGATAATGGTTTGTTGGGTTGTAGTTGTATAGTTGTCCCGCTCTGTCAACAAACTCATCGCCAAGAAGTTTATAGTCAAATTTGTAATCAGAAACAGAGGTATCAATTGGAGTGAAGCCAGCTTTTTGATAGCCAAAATCATACCAGCGACCAGGCGGGATAGTTGATGAGCCGCCGCATCGCGCATCACCGCCACTCAAAGCACATGCTCCACCATCGTATGCACCTTGAAGGATAGGATTAGTATTTACATGCTCTATAAAGCCAGTAATGTGTCCTTGTCCGTCATTTATTGAGCCACCAAAAGCAACAGACATTTTCACGGAATCGCCCTCAGTTACACTTGAAGGAGCCTTCTTATAACCGTACGAATCGTGTAGTGCCCTTAATTTGCCATTGTCATTTTCATGGGTATAAAAAGAGTTTGTGACGCTAGCTTTAAAGCCTTCAAATGAGTCATCTAAAATAAAGTTTACAACACCAGCAATTGCATCAGATCCATAAACTGATGATGCACCTCCAGTTAATACTTCAACTCTTTTTAAAAGCAAAGCAGGGACTTGAGATAAATCTGCACAACTTGAGCCATTTACCTTCCCAGGTGCCATTCTTTTACCATTGATCAAAACAAGAGTCCTTGAACAGCCTAAGTTTCTAAGATTAGCTGTAGCTGTTCCATCCGAGCCATTAGCTGTTTGAGCAATTTGCCCCGGGGCAAGCTGAGGTAAGTCATTCAAAACATCTTCTATTCTGACGGCACCCCTGTTTTCGATATCAGCAGCTGTTACAACTTGAACTTGTGAAGTGCTTTCAATATTTGGATTAGTAATCCTTGAACCAGTAACGATTACTTCTTCATAGTTTTCATCTGCATCCTGAGCAACGACCTCAGGAATACTGAAAAAAAAGATAGCAAATGCGCTGAATATATATTTATTTAAATTGTGCATGTTAGTCTCTCCCTGAAATGCTATAAGGTGTTTTAAGCCATTTAAACTTAAATACATCTTGCTTTATAACTGTTTTAGTAATAATTAACAAGCATTTCAATAATTGAAAATAAATTCTTGATAAAATTTTCTTCAAAATATTTAAAGACTTATATTAAAACAAGCTTCTTTAATAGTTATATAATAGAAAAAGTTATAAATAATAGCTTTCTTCTTATGTTAAAAAATAAAAAAATACTCATTGCAGGTCTTGCAAATAAACATTCAATAGCTGCTGGTATCGCTAAAGCAATGCATGCCCAAGGCGCAGAGCTTGCATTTACTTATCAAAGTGAAAGACTAAAAAAGAATGTCGAAAAAATAGCCTTGGAACTTAATTCAAATCTTTTATTTGAGTGTGATGTTGCTTCAGATCACAGTATTAAAAAAATGTATCAAAACCTTTCCAAGGATTGGAAAAGTTTTGACGGTTTTGTTCATTCAATTGGATTTGCCCCAGCAAACGAACTGGAGGGCAACTTTTTAGATGCAGCAACGAGAGAGGGGTTTAACATTGCTCATGATATTAGCTCTTATAGTTTTACCGCTATGGCAAAAGCTGCAAAATCAATGTTAAATCCAGGTTCTGCTTTATTGACTTTGACATACTTAGGCTCAATTCAATCCCTTCCAAACTACAATGTTATGGGTTTGGCTAAAGCTAGTTTAGAAGCTAACACACGGTTTCTTGCAGCTGCCATGGGTCCAGATGGCATTAGGGTGAATGCTATATCAGCTGGTCCAATAAAAACCTTGGCGGCTTCAGGAGTAAAGAACTTTCGAAAAATGCTTTCAAACTATTCTAAAAGAGCTCCACTTAGAAGAGTTGTGACTACAACAGAAGTAGGAAATGTTGCTGCTTTTCTTTGCTCTGATCTAGCAAGTGGTGTGACTGGTGAAATTACATATGTAGATGGCGGTTTTAATACTGCTGCAATGTCTATTGAAGAATATTTAGATTAATTATTTGTAACAGCAAAATTTTGCAAACGAACTTTTTGGCCTTGTTTCATTGTATGGTCAATAAATCCCGAGAATTGCTGACTAAGTCCACTGTTATAGAGTTCTTCATATTGTGAAATTGTTTCTACTAAATCTTTTGTATCAGGGACAACTTCATTTGAAGATTGAGCCCAATATCGATCACCATTTATTGATTCATGAGCAACAATTAGTTCAAGCTTTGACTCAAAAATTTTATTTATTACCTCAGACGGCAGCAATGAGCTAAATCTTTTAACAGATTTATAGTTTTCTTTTGATATTCCCTCTAATTTAGGAAGCATCTCCTCGCCGAGTAAAATTTTCTGGGCTCTAAGATCAAAGTCATTAAGGAAAATATTTGCTTTTTCAATTCTAGTCTCCTCGATGGCAAGCTCAGTAACATCAATAAAGGATTGCACAGCAGGTTGGACGAAATCAGTCAGCATAATAAATGCATAACTATCTTCACTTTCAAATATTTCGATTTTATTAGGAAGGATCTTTCTATCAAATAATTCAGATGCAGCGAGGTTAGAGAAATTATTGATTTGAAGTGTATCAATGTTTTGTAGACCGGTAATCTCAACATTTGATTCTACTAAATCACTTAACTCATACAGATTAACTCCCTCAAGAACTAAAGATTCAAGTTCCAAAAAATCATCTTGCATTAATGCAAGAGCTTCGGCGTCAATCAATTCATTAAGTAGCTCCTCTTCAACTTCTGACTTAGGCTTAATTTCTGCTTGTAAAACTTCAGTTAGTTTAAGAATATGAAACGTATCTTCAAGCTCTATAATTTCACTGATTTCGTTTAAATTCATTTTTTTTATTGCATCTTCAAACTCAACTGGAAAAGCATCTCCAGATGAAAAACCCAAGTCTCCTAATTCATCTTTTGACGCTAGGTCCTCACTGGAGGAAGAGACAATCTCTTCAAAAGAGGTTTGCCCAGAATTAATTTCTTCATAATCCTTTAATATCCTTGATCTAGCCGAGGCTACATCAACATAATTAGATTTTTCAATCATATGATGAGAGATTCTATTTTGAGTTTGCTGATCAATATTGCCAAGATAATCAGCGTATGCCTCCTCGATATAATTTTCAGGGATTACAACTTTATCTTTATAATTCTCAAAGGATAAAACAATATATGAAAAATCTCTTTTTTCCTGAGATAAAAACAAAAAAGGATTATTATTATAAAATTCCTCAGCTTCCTGCAATGAAACATCTTGAGATTCAACAAAAGCTTTTTTATCAATTTTTAAAAAATTAATATCTCTTGAAGTTTCCAAGATTGCTGAAAGTGACTCAATATCTCTTTGTATAGGAAATGCAATTGAACTCAGAGCACCTATCATCCTGTCTAATGCTATGCTTTCTTGAACTAAAACAAAGTATTCTTCTGGCGTCCAACCATTTGCTCGGATTGTAGACTCAAAAATATTTTGGTCAAATCCTGAATCACCTCGAAAGTTTTCTAAATTTATTATTTCTTTCTTTGCATCTTGCAAGGAAACACTGAGTCCAAGATCTTTAGCTTGGGCAATCATAGTCTTTTGATTGATTATTTCATTCTTAATTAATTCAATGGACACATCCTCATCAAGATCGTCAAGGCTGAATTCTGCTCCATATATAGATTGAAGTCTTTGAGAAACTTGGCTTGTTGCCAGATTAACGTCTGTTTGGGTCACAGGTTCGCCATTAACTGTTCCATAGCTTGTAAATGTTGTGCCAAAGGAAGTAGATCCAAAGAAAACAAATGGGATAGCAAGCAATATAGCTATAAGTATAAGTCTTCTTCCAGACAAAAATTTTCTTAATAACTCCATCATTTATAATTATCCATTTTTTAAAGCGTAACAATGATACATAAAAAAAGGGTGCATATGCACCCTTTTTTGAAATAGTAAAATAGTCTAGAAATTAGTTATGAATTCTTGACTTTATCTTTCAACCCTTTTCCGGCTTTGAAGCCTGGAACTTTTGATGCTGCAATATGCATTGAAGCTCCTGTTTGTGGATTTCTTCCCTCTCTGGCAGCTCTATGTCTGACAGAAAATGTTCCAAAACCTACAAGTGATACTGTGTCTCCTTTTCCTAATGCATCTCCAATAGAATCTAATACCGCATCAACAGCTCTTCCGGCTGAAGCTTTGGTGACGTCTGCTGATGAAGCAACTGCATCTACTAAGTCTGATTTATTCATTTATTTCTCCTCTGGTTAATTAAATACCTAAACCTATCAAAAGCCATCAAGGAGAAAATGTCAAGCTTTAAAAGCTATATTAATGGGGTTTTCTGGTGCCTGATCTCGGGCTGCTTGTTTTTGGTTTGCTAAGATTTTTTGTTGTGGTTCTTTTCTTAGTAGGTTTTGGTTCAGATGTAAGAGCTAGAGATATTGCGTCATCGACCCATCGTATAGGATGGATCTCGAGAGCATGAGTGATTTGAGAAGGGATTTCTCTTAAATCTGCAGCATTATCTTGTGGAATTATTACCCTTTTGATTCCACCCCGTTTTGCAGCTAGCAGCTTCTCTTTCAAACCACCAATTTTTGTAACTTGGCCATGTAAGGTAATTTCTCCCGTCATTGCTGTATCAGATCTAACAGGAATACCGGTAAAGACTGAGATAAGCGCTGTACACATGCCTACGCCAGCACTAGGACCATCCTTGGGTGTCGCACCATCCGGAACATGGATATGGACATCGTATTTTTCGTAGAAGTTACTTGGAATACCTAATTTATTGGATCTTGATCTAACAACAGTTAATGCAGCCTGAATAGACTCCTGCATGACATCTCCCAGGGACCCTGTTTTGATAACTTGACCTTTTCCTGGAACATATGAGGACTCGATGGTAAGTAATTCGCCACCAACCTCTGTCCATGCCAAGCCAGCTACTTTTCCTACTATATCTTCTACATCAGCTTCACCAAATTTAAATTTAGGAACACCGCAATATTTTTCGAGGTTCTTTGGAGTGATTTTGATGGTTGATTGTGCTTTTTTTGTATCTGACAAAACTCTTTCTTTAACGGACTTTCTAAATATTTTTGCAATTTGTCTCTCTAATCCTCTGACTCCAGCCTCCCTTGTGTAATAGCGCACAACATCTAAAATAGATCTATCGTTTAATTTAACTTCGGTGTTATCCAGTCCATTTCTCTCTAATTGCTTGGGTATAAGGTATTGTTTAGCGATATTTAGTTTTTCATCTTCAATGTAGCCTGGAAGTCTAATAATTTCCATTCTATCCAATAATGGGCCAGGAATATTCAGACTATTTGCAGTACAAACAAACATTATCTCAGATAAGTCAAAATCGACCTCAAGATAGTGATCGGAAAATGTGTTGTTTTGCTCTGGGTCAAGAACTTCAAGTAGAGCTGATGCAGGATCACCTCTGTGATCCATTCCCATTTTATCAATTTCATCTAATAAAAATAATGGGTTTTTCACCTCTACTTTAGAGAGTTTTTGGATTATCTTGCCTGGCATGGAACCAATATAAGTTCTTCGATGTCCTCTTATTTCTGCTTCATCCCTGACTCCACCGAGAGACATTCTGGCAAATTTTCTGTTGGTGGCTCTTGCAATAGATTTACCCAAAGAAGTTTTACCTACTCCTGGTGGTCCAACTAAACATAAAACAGGGGCTTTTAGCTTTTTAACTCTTTGTTGAACAGCAAGATATTCCAGTATTCTCTCTTTTACTTCATCTAAACCAAAATGATCTTCATTTAATATTTCGGTGGCTGATTCTAAGTCAGATTTCACTTTACTTTTTTTCTTCCATGGAATTGAAGTAAGCCAATCCAAGTAAGAACGAACTACAGAAGCCTCAGCAGACATTGGTGACATTTGCTTAAATTTAGTAAATTCGTTGTTAGCTTTTTTAAGTGCTTCTTTAGACATACCAGCCTTAGAAATATCTTTTTCTAGTTGAGATATTTCATCACCCTCTTCGCTAATATCACCCAGTTCTTTTTGCGCAGCTTTAATTTGCTCATTAAGATAATACTCTCGTTGAGACTTTTCCATCTGACCCTTAACCCTATTTCGAATTCTTTTGTCAACATCCATTACATCCAGCTGAGACTCGATGAAAGCAATGAGAATTTCTGCTCTGAGCTGAAAATCTGCTGCTTCTAATATTTCCTGTTTTTGTTTAATCTCAATGGGTAGCTGTCCAGCTATAGAGTCAATGATTCTAGAAAGATCATCTAAGGCATCAATTGAGGCTAAAACTTCTGGGGCAATCTTCTTTGTAATTTTTATATAGTCATGAAACTTAGCTTTAATAAATATTGCTAAATTTTTTCCATCCCTTGCATCAATTGACGATTCGGCAATAAGAGTGGCTCTCACTTTAGAATATTTAGAATCAGATTCAAGTGATTCCATTTGGGCTCTATGCGAACCTTCAACCAAAACCTTAACGGTACCATCAGGTAATTTGATCAATTGAAGAATATTTGCAATGGTTGCTATCTTATATAAATCATCAAACAATGGCGCATCAAGAGAGCCGTCTTTTTGAGCGGCTAAAATTATTTTTTTCTCGCCAGACATTGCTGCATTAAGTGCGTTTATAGATTTATTTCTACCTACAAAAAGTGTAGTAACAACTCCAGGGAAAACAACTACATCTCTTAGCGGAATAAGAGGAAGATCATATTTTACATTAGCCATATAAATATAATGAGGGGGAAATAATTAAAATCAACCAGCAGAAGAAGTTTTTTTCTTAGATGATTTATATACTTTAATTGGGTCTGTTGAGTGTAAGACAGAATTTTCATCAACTATCACTTTCTCTAGATCAATATTAGGTAATTCAAACATTGTATCCATCAAAAGCTCTTCCAAGATTGATCTGAGACCTCTTGCACCTGTTTTTCGTTGTAATGCCTTTTTGGCGATTTCAACTAAAGCCTCGGTCCTAAAATCTAGCTCAACTTCATCAATATTGAATAAATATTTATATTGATTCACCAAAGCATTTTTTGGCTCTTGAAGAATTCTTACCAATGCATTCTCATCCAATTCATGCAAGGTTGATATCACAGGAAGTCTACCAACAAATTCTGGAATTAACCCGAACTTGACTAAGTCCTCAGGCTCTAAAGTATCCACTATTGAGGAAAGAGTAGATTGAGTATCTTTGACTGCGGCACCAAAACCTATACCTGACTTATCAGTTCGATGTTTTATTACTTCGTCTATACCAGAAAACGCTCCACCACAAATAAAGAGTATATTTGAAGTATCTATTTGAATGAATTCTTGTTGGGGGTGCTTTCTCCCACCTTGTGGAGGAATCGAAGCAACTGTCCCCTCAATGAGTTTTAGTAATGCCTGCTGCACGCCCTCACCAGAAACGTCTCTTGTTATGGAGGGATTATCAGACTTTCTGGCAATTTTATCTATTTCATCAATGTAAACAATTCCAAGAGCAGCTTTCTCAGGATCATAATCACATTTTTGAAGCAATTTTTGGATTATATTTTCTACATCCTCACCAACATAACCCGCTTCAGTTAAAGTTGTTGCATCAGCTATTGTGAATGGAACGTTCAGGACTCTGGCTAAAGTTTGAGCTAAAAGAGTTTTACCGCTTCCTGTTGGTCCAAGAAGAAGAACATTGCTTTTTTGAAGCTCTACTTCATCTTTTTTAGCATTAGACCTTAATCGCTTGTAATGATTATATACAGCAACGGATAAAGTTTTCTTAGCTTTTTCCTGACCTATAACATATTCATCGAGTTGTTGAAAAATTTCCATTGGGGATGGCAAAACGTCCAAAACTTCATTGTCCTCAGCTTTAACTTCTTCCTCAATGATGTCATTACAAAGATCTACGCACTCATCACATATATATACGCTTGGTCCTGCTATTAATTTACGGACATCTTCTTGGTCTTTGCCACAAAAGGTGCAAGATAGTTTGTTGTTATCTTTATTTTCCATTTTTACTAGGTCTAGTTTCTAAAATTTCATCGATTATGCCATAGCTTTTTGCCTCTACAGCATTCAAGAAGTTGTCTCTATCAGTATCTTGCTCTACTTTTTTTAAAGTTTTGCCAGTGTGCTTGGAAAGTATTTCATTTACCTTCTTTTTTACTAAAAGCATCTCTTTTGCATGAATTTCAAAATCAGACGCTTGTCCTTGAAATCCTCCCAAAGGCTGATGAATCATGATTCGGGAGTTAGTTAGCGCAAATCTTTTTCCCTTTTGGCCACCTGCAAGCAGCAATGATCCCATGCTAGCAGCCTGGCCTATGCAAAGGGTTGATACTTCAGGAGCTATGAATTGCATCGTGTCATAAATTGCAAGACCAGAAGAAATAACTCCTCCTGGAGAATTAATGTAGACACTGATATCTTTTTCAGGATTTTCTGACTCTAAAAATAGAAGCTGAGCAACAACTAAATTTGATATGTAGTCGTCGATGGGGCCGGATAAAAAAATGATTCTCTCTTTTAAAAGACGTGAGTAGATATCAAATGCCCTTTCCCCTCTGGGAGTCTGCTCTACGACCATAGGCACAAGGCCTGAATTTATTTTTTCCATAATTTATTTATTAGCTAGATCAGAAAATTTTATCACCTTTTGTTTAGATTTAAGGACAGAATCTAATTTTTCAATGAGCAAATTTTCTAATATAACCATCTTATATTGATTCAGTTGCTCTGGCTGAGTTTTTATCCATGTCTTAAATTGTTCTGCATCTTTATATTTTTGCGCCTCATCTTCAATAAAGTTATTTAAGTCCTCTTCTTCAACCTCAAGATCATATTTTTGGATTAAAGCTGAAAACAGAAGATCTAATCGAACCCTTTTTTCTGCGTTTTCTAAAAAATCCTTTACTGGAAACAAGTCATCAGCTGCATTTTCAATTGTTTGTCCCATCCTCATAAGAGAATCCTTTCTCATAAGTTCGGCCTGCTCATTCACAGTTGCTATGGGCACCTTGAAATCGTTACTTGATAGAAGCGTTTCGTATATTGACTCTTTTGTAAGTGACTTTTCTTGTTGCGCTATTTCTCCTTCCATCCGCTTATTTATTTCTGATCGAAAGCTTTGCTCATCTTTAACATCCTCCATGGCAAGTTTCTTAAATAACTCTTCATCAATTTTTGCTTTCAACATTTCCTGCACTTCGTGAAGTTTTATAGAAAATTTAGTTTCTTTTCCGGATAAATCATCCTTAAAATAATCATCTGGAAATTTAGTTGTAAATGAAAAACTTTCTCCAGATTTTTTACCAATCAAATTATCTTCAAATCCTGGAATCATGGATTTAGATCCAATGATTAATTTAAAATCTTTTGATTCGTTTCCTTCAAAACCCTCGCCATCAATCTTGCCTTCAAAATCAATAATAACTTGATCCTTTTCTTGGGCAGCTCTATCAACTTTTTCCCAAGTGCAATACCTTTCTAAGATATCATTAATAGCAAAATCTAAATCTGATTCATCGAGAGAAATTTTGGATTTTTCAAAGCTCTTCCAGCGAGAAAGTTTTGGCTTAATTTCTGGAAAAACTTCAAATACAGCTGAATATGAAATAGGCTTAGTTGGCTCTTCACTTTCGATGCTTATTGATGGAGATGATGCTGGTTTAATGTTATTTTCCTGAAGTTCCTTGGGATAGCTTTCTTGGATTAATTCATTTAAAACCTCATAATGAATAGAATCCCCATAACGCTGCTTTAAAACATCATCAGGAACGTTTCCTTTTCTGAAACCGTCAAGTTTCGCAGTGGATTTAATCTTTGAAAGCTTACCGCTATATTTTTTTTCATAATCAACAACTGGCACTGAAACAGTTAGCTTTCGTTCTAAATCTTTAAGTTTTTTTAATTTACTAGTCATTTTACTTATCTATTATATATGGGGCGAGCGATGGGGTTCGAACCCACGGCCTCCGGAGCCACAATCCAGCGCTCTAACCAACTGAGCTACGCCCGCCAAGAAACGAAACATTATAGA
>MDTC01142459.1_pt1 | contig 13323 bp, 13 predicted proteins | sample 811181 | NCBI WGS metagenome assembly MDTC01 (sample SAMN05326644, study PRJNA326480) | marine metagenome | isolation source: seawater | place: Pacific Ocean: North | collected 2011
GAGCAATCTACTTAAGCATATTTTTCTACTACATGAACTATGTAATTATTCCCATGCTTTTGTTAATTTTATTATATAATATTAAAAATAATAAAATTGTAATGAATATTATAACAATAGCACTTACTGCTTTTCTATTAAACCCATTGATTTATTTTCTATGTTACTTTTGTTTCTTTCACAGTATAAAAAACTTTAAAGAAAGCAAAAAGTTTCTATTTCCTAAAAATAATTCTTTACATAAAAAAGTGATATTTATTAATTTATTACTAACTTTAATTTTATCTATAATAATATTTAAAATTTTTTTAACAGGAACAATAGAGGATAAACTATTAAAAATTACCTTTATTGGATTGGCTTCTTTAACTGTACCTCATATGCTATTAAAAGCGTTTATAAGTTATAAAAATAAGTAAATTATTTTTCAGATAATCTAGGCATTAGCTCTACCAGATTGCAAGGCCTATTTCTGTTATCTAATTGAGCTTTAATTATACTTTCCCATGCGTCTTTACATGCACCTGGAGAGCCTGGCAAACTAAAAACGAAAGTATTTTTTGCTATACAAGCAGAAGCTCGAGATTGTATGCTAGAAGTTCCTATTTTTTTATAACTAATATATCTAAAAATTTCTCCAAAACCTGGTATATCTTTTTCTTTTACCTTATTTAAAGCTTCTGGAGTAACATCTCGTCCAGTAATTCCTGTACCGCCAGTAATAATGATGACATCTATTGATGTATTATTTAACCAAGTGTTAAGCTCCTTTAGGATTGTATTTACATCGTCTTTTACTATTTTTTTAGAATCGCAATGATGACCTTCTTTTAAAACACTATTAACTAGATAATCTCCAGATTTATCAGTCTCCTTAGTTCTACTATCTGATACTGTTAAAATAGCAACATTTACTGGTTTAAACTCTCTTTTATTATCTAAGCTTTGCATCTCTGGCAATTTTGAAATCTTGATAAGAAAATACAGGCCACTTATCACTGGCAAGCATACTTCTTGTAGGTTTATTTTGGCCTAGTTTATCTCTATATATCCAAAAATCTGTAAGAATGGCTTTTACAAACATTCTAGTCTCTTTAATTGGTATACTTTCTATAAAAGCCAACGGATCATTTTCATTGATAGTCTTATTCCATTTTTTTACTCTTGTTATCCCTGCATTGTAAGCTATTAAAGTATTTAAAACTTGGTTTTTTGTAATTGGATTTTCAACTAGTTCCTTTAGTAATTTTTGTCCTAACTCAAGGTTAAGATCTAAAGAATATAATTGGTGCTTATTTCCATACCTTAATCTGTGATCTTTTTTTATTTTGCTTGCCGTTCTTGGCATTAGTTGCATTAAACCTCTTGCACCTTTGGAACTTTTTGCCTTCAAATTAAAAGCTGACTCTCTTCTAATTAGAGCATAAATAAATGCTCTATCAAATAAAAAGCCTTCTGCCATAGGCCAGTCGGGTGTTGGATACATTCCTCTAATATATAAAACATCGTCTATATTATAAAAAGTTTCTGCTAACCTAATTTGAACCGCGGCCAAATCTAATTTTTCACTTAAATGAAGTAAAAGCCTAGTATTCTTTCTATTTAATTTTGAATATAAATTTCTCATTTCTAAATCCGCTTTATCATAAAAATTTAACTCTGATAAAGCTATTAACCTTTGAAAAACATTAAGACTCAAAATATTGCTATTTTGATAAGTTAATTTTTCAATTTTTGGTTTTTCCCACACAAATTTTTCTTTTTTATTTAGCTTTTCTAAAGCTAGCTGTCCATACATAGTTCTATCAAACTTTGATGCCTTCAGATAAAAGTCTTCTCTTCTTTTTTCAGAAGAATTCACTTTAGCTGTCCAATAATAACATGCTGCTCTTATATTTGGAGAATATTTGTTTGATAAACTTAAGATTAAGTTACTACATTTTGTAAAATATTTTTTTGCCTGATTAATATCATGTAATCTAAATGCAGTCAAACCTGCCTTAAAGTAATATTCTGGTGCTACAGTATTTATTTTATTATCTAAAAATTGATATGTTTTTAAAGCTTCTTTAAGAAAACCACTATAATATTTTTTTTCAGCATCTTTTTGTAAAAAAAATGCAATATCAGGTTGTTGAATTTTATTATTTTGATAATATTTAAATAATTCATTAAATTGCTGATCTACTATTAAGTTTGAAACTTTTTTTGGAATATTAAAACGCTTTCTAGAGTTTTTTACTTTGTGAATAGAAGTGGTATATTTTCTATTCTCTCCATATCCTCTTAAATAATTTCCGTATTTTGGTTTTTGTAAAGTTTCACTTGAGCTTTGCTGAGACTTTCTTCTTATCATTAAACTATAAACTCTTCTTTGCATTACTACAGGAAAGTCAACGTAAGTCTGCAACCAATTTGATAACTCATTATAAGAGGACCTATACTTATTAGGATGCATTAATTTATCGTACTCTAAATATCCTAATAAAATTTTATTATTTAAAAGTTTAATTTTTTTATAAGATTCTTCCCAATTTCCAGAAATTTGTAGCTTATTAATTTCTAGATATAATTTTTTATCTGTCTCACCTAATATTTTTGGAACTATAAAGTTAAAGTTATTATTTGAAGTAGGATTTTTATTTGCTATTGTAAATTTGTAATTACTAATAAAAAGCAAAATTATAAGTAAGGGAAAAAGTTTTTTCATATTTAAAGTTATAATTATACTAAATATAGTATTACAACAAATTTAAATTACTATATCAAGTAATTAAATCTATTTCTAGCTTAATTTTTTTTAAATCTTCCCAAGCTTCTCTTTTCCTAGACGGTTGTCTTAATAAAAATGCTGGGTGAAATATAGGCATAGTTTTTATATTTATAGATTTACTTAAAGACAAATTCTGCCATTTACCCCTTAGTTGGATAATACCTTTATTATTTTCATTTAAAATAGCTTTAGTAGCAATTGCTCCAGCTAGTATCAAAATTTTTGGATTAATTATCTCTATGTGTTTTAATACATATGGAAGACAAATATTAATTTCCTCTAAAGTTGGATTTCTATTCCCCGGAGGTCTCCAAAATATTAAATTAGTAATATAAGTATTTTCTCTATTTTGCCCTATTGAATTCAACATTTTGTCTAGTAGTTTTCCGGCTTGACCTTTAAATGGTTTTCCTATTTTATCTTCTTCTTCTCCAGGAGCTTCACCCACTACCATAACTTTAGCTTTGCTGTTTCCATCTGCAAACACTAAATTAGTAGCAGTTTTTTTAATGGCGCACCCATCAAAGCTTTCTAACTCACATTTTAAAGAATCTAAATTATTAGCATTTATAATTACTTTTTTGATTTGATTGTTATTAACCGTATTTTCTATCACATTTAAATTTTCACTAGGATTATCTTTTTTTTCTATTTTAGAAAAAGAAAGTTCCTCTTTTTGAAAAGGAAAAAAACTTCTTACATTGTTACAATAGTGCCAATTTAGCAAACTATGCAATAATATATTTTTTTTATCCAATTTAGAATGCTGAATAAGGTATAGGCTTTCCTTTAGGATCTTTTACAATTTTACCATCCTCTGTTTGAGCAGCCATATACCTTCCATCTCCTACCCAAGTCCCTATGTATAAAACAGGTTTTATTACTTTACCATTATATGTTTTATCTTGTTGTTTAGCTCCTCTAGCGTTAGGGTTATTTTTATTTAAAGCCATATTACCTCTTCATTTACTTTTTTGATATAATGTATAATAATTTTATTTTATGGTAAGTAAAGTGTTTTCATTAAAAATGAATAATTTTTTATATATTACTTTAATAATTATCTCTGTAAGCTTTTTTGAAAAAAAGTTGCAAGCCGTTAATTATCATAAATCTTACTTTGGTTCTATATTATCAGGACAAATAGCTAATTATAATAATGACTCTTCACTCTCAGCAGAATTTTTTAATTATGCACATACTATTAATCCTAAAAATAAAGAAGTTTACAACCTTTCTCTTATGTCACTCGTTATTAGTGGTAATATTGAAACTGCCATATCTACTATAAAAAAATATGAAGTACAATTTGGAAAAAAACCAGATGATTCTGTTATTTCAAATTTTTTAATTTTTATAAATGAAATAAATAATAATAACTTTAAAAAAGCATTGGAACACTTAAATAATAGCAAATCTTTTCTTATAACAGATAAAATGGTTCCTATACTTAAAGGATGGCTTTCACCAACCCTAGAGCAGGGCGTTTCTGCTCTAGATAAGTATGAATATAAGTCAGAAGGGCTTGCTTTAAGTAATATTTATTTTCACCATTTAGGTCTTATACAATACTATCACACGAAAAAAAATCTATCCAAAAAAACTTTTGAAGAGCACTTAGAAATTTTTGATTTAGAAAAGCTACGAACATTATATTTTTATTTTAATTTATTCTCCAAAAATAATTTAGATGACAAATACATTTCTTCCTTTTTAGAAAAATATCCGAACCATAGTTTTTCTATTTATCTTAAAAGAAATAATGAAAAAATATTTAAAAAATTAATTACACCAAAGCAAGGAATTTCCGAAGCTTTATATAATCTTGCTCAGACTTTGTATTCACAAAATATGTATGAAACTTCTTTAGCATTAGCTCAAACTGCTCTTTTTCTTGATCAGGAAAATGATTTAGTTAAATATCTGATTTCCATGAATTTAAATAGCTTAAATAAAAAAAAACTAGCAATAGATTATATGAAAAGCATACCTTTAAATAGTTATATAAATTGGAATGCTATAATAAATATTGCTGAATTTTATATAGACCTTGAGCAATATAACTTTGCTTCAGAATATTTGCATAAGTTGGAAAAAAGCTATCCCCAAAAAACTGAGGTTTTGTATAAATTAGGTGAACTATACCATATTCAAAGAGACTATAAAAATGCTATAAAATACTTTTCTGCTGCAATTTCAACCATAAGAGTTATTGAAAAAAAGCATTGGTATTTATACTATTCTAGAGGAATGGCATATGAAAGATCAAATAAATGGCAGTTCGCTGAAAAAGATTTCTTATATTCTATAGAGTTAAGTCCGGAGCAACCCCTTACCCTTAACTATTTAGGATACTCATGGATAGACTCCGGTAAGAATATTGATGAAGCTAAAAAGCTGATTTCTAAAGCAGTTAAATTAAGACCTAATGATGGTTATTTTGTAGATAGCCTTGGATGGGCCTACTATAGAATGGGAGAATATGAAAAAGCAGTAATGGAGTTAGAAAAAGCTGTAAGCTTAGTTCCAAATGATCCAATAATAAATGACCATTTAGGGGATGCGATGTGGCGGGCAGGATACAAAAATGAAGCAGTTTTTCAGTGGAATCGTGCCTTAATTTATAAACCTGAAGATGAGCTTAAAGAAAAAATTAAGTTCAAACTTAAAAAAGGTCTATAATTTAACTTGGTTGAAACTGATTACTTGCAAGAAAAGGCACTAGCAAAAGTTAATTTAACTTTTAGAATATTAGGAAAAGAAACAAAAAACTATCACTCTATAAATAGTATTGTTACTTTTTTACCTGATCTTTACGATAATGTTTTCATTAAAAAAAATAAAAAATTAATTATTAATACCTGCGGTAAATTTTCTAAAGACCTCTCTAAAAATGGAGGCGACACTATAGTAACAAAAGCGATACTTTTACTCAAAAGAAAGTACGCAATACCTAGTAACTTTAAAGTTAAAATTGAAAAAAATATTCCTTTGGGTGCAGGGTTAGGTGGAGGATCAGCAAATGCTGCTGCTGTTTCTAGATTAATTTTTAAAATGTATAATTTAAAAATAAATAAAAAAGAAATAATAAATCACTTGAGTAAATTAGGAGCAGACATACCAGCTTGTTATTTTTCATTTAATCAAAAAGTTGAGGGGTTTGGAGATAAACTAACAAAATTGAAAATTTTTAATAGAAATATATGGATTTTATTAATTAAACCTAGTGTAAACTTTAGCACTAAAGAAATTTTTAAAAGTTTTTCTAAACCTTTTTCAACTATGCCTAAATATACCTACAATTATAAAAATTTAATTAATGATATTAATTATAATAAAAATGACCTTCAAGAAGCAGCGGAGAATAGTTCAATAGTTTTTAGAAATATGATAAACAGCCTCCCTATAACTGAAGAGATGATAGCTGCTCCAAAAATGACGGGAAGTGGTGCTACTATTTTTATTCTTTTTAAAAAAAAAATTAATGCTATAAACTATATGGTGAATATTGAAAAGATTACACAAGGTTATTGGAAAAAAATATCAAAAGTCATACTATAAATTTCTTCTAAGCATAGATAATTTTAGAGTATTTTCCAAAAGGCAATGTATGGTCATTGGCCCTACTCCACCTGGGACAGGAGTAATAGCTTTTACCTTAGAAAAAACATTTGAATAGTCAACATCACCTACTAAAACTTTTTTATTATCTTCATCTACTATTTGATTAATACCTACATCAATAATTATCGCTTTATCCTTAACCCAATCTTTTTTTATCATTTTTGGCATACCTGATGCTGCGATTATAATATCATTCCTTTTACAAAGTTGCTTCAAATTTTGTGTCTTAGAATGGGCCAAGGTTACCGTAGCATGATGATTAGTTAATAAATAAGACATGGGTCTCCCAACGATATTAGATCTTCCGATGACTAAAGCACTAGCTCCCATTAGCTCTATTTCTGTTTTTAATAATTTTAGACACCCTAAAGGTGTGCAAGGAACTACATAAGGTCGACCTTGAGCAAGCAAACCTATATTTTTTGAATTGAACCCGTCCACATCTTTTTCATATGATATAGCATCTATAATTTTCTCAGTATTTATATGTGACGGCAAGGGTAGTTGAACCAGTATACCATCAACATTATTGTCTTTATTATAATTATCAATAATTTCTAAAAGCTGTTTTTCTGTTACTCCAGAGTCTAGCTTTTTTACTACAGAGTTGATTCCTACTTCATCAGCTTTAATTTTTTTATTTTTAACATAAATATTACTCGCTGGATTTTCACCAACTAAAATAACTACTAATGTAGGAATTATATTTTCCTTAATTCTAAAGCTTTTTAGCTTATCTTTTAGTTCTTCATTAAGATTAGATGCTATTTTTTTTCCATTAATAGTTTTCATTTTATTTTTTTTTTTTATACTCTTGCCCAAAAGTTAAACAAATGCAATATTAATAATTATTATTGGGGGATAGTTTAATTGGTAGAACAGCGGGTTTTGATCCCGTCAGTCCAGGTTCGAGTCCCGGTCCCCCAGCCATAAAATTAAAAATTTAATAGTAAAATGTTATTTTTTATAAAATTATTAGTGTTATTTCTTTTTGTAAAAACAAATATTGGAGCAAATCAAAGTAATTATATAAATATTTTTAAAAATACCCTATTTGAGTATAACATTTCCTATGATAATTTAGAGACTTTTAAATCTGGCGCAATTTGTATTCCTCATAATATTGATAAGGTCTTTAGTAAATATGCTGTTGGTTTCAGTCACAATATATATAAAAAGAAAACTGCTAATAAAATTGCTCTTGAAGGCTGTGAAGCAATGAAAAAAAAATTAATCTTACATGATTGTAAATGCGAAATTATATTATAGCAATTAATTATACAGAGGTGTTGTTTGAAAAATAATAATATAGAAGAATTTAGTGAAAGTGTATTAAAAAACTACAAAAAAGTTGGCATTGATGACTTTGAACTGTCCATATCTAACAGAAAGGTATTATCAGTACAAAGTAGAAATATAAAACTTGAAAATATTGAGAGTTCAGAGACAAGCAGTATATCATTAAATGTAGTAATAGGAAAAAAACAATCAACACTAAGTGCAAATAATATTCAGGGCCTAGATGTTATAGCTTTATTAGAAAAAGGAAAGTTTATGGCAGACTCATCTCCAGAAGACCCTTACTCAGGTTTACCAGAAGCTAATGATTATGCAGTTACCCTTAATGATCTTGACTTAGAAGATAAAAAAATTGTAGATAAACAAATGCTTACAGACCTAGCAATACAAGCTGAAGAAAATATGTTGGGTATAAAAGGAGTTACAAACACAGAGGGAGCTTCTGCAAGTACTAGTAATACACAAATTACTTTTTTATCATCTAAAAATTTTTTTAAAACTTATAATAAAACTATCCATACAATATCCTCCATTGGTATTGCAGGACGGGACACTAATATGCAAAGAGACTATGATTATTCAGCAACGACTCATTTTGAAGACTTAAAAAATCCTTCAGAAATAGGTAAAAAAGCAGGAGAAAGAGCTACTTCAAGATTAAATTCAAAGAAAATTAAAAGTAGTGTTGTTGATGTTGTATTTGAGCCACGAATAGCTAAAAGCTTACTATCATCATTAGCTTCATGTATTTCTGGTGCATCTATAGCAAGGGGTACTAGTTTCCTATTAAAGAAAATAGATACAAAAATTTGTAATGATGACATTACAATTTCCAATATGCCACAGTTATTTAGAGGACTGGGCTCTGTGCCTTTTGACTCAAGAGGAATTAAATCTCAAAATTTAAATTTAATAGAAAATGGATACTTGAAAAATTATCTATTAGGATTACGTAGCGCAAGGCAATTAAAGTTAAAACCTAACGGAAACTCAAGTCCTTACAATTTAACTTTAAATAATGGAAAAGCATCACCTGATGCTTTAATTAGGTCTGTAAAAAAAGGTATATATATTACAGAGATGCTTGGCATGAGCTTTAATCCAGTAAATGGCGATTATAGCAGAGGAGCTGCTGGTTTTATGATAGAAAATGGAGAAATTACTTTTCCTATTAATGAAGTTACCATAGCAGGTAATTTTAGTGATATTTTAAAAAAACTAACGCCGGCTGATGATTTAAAAATAATAGAAAACATGAATGCCCCTACTATATTAGTTGAAAAGATGACGTTGGCCGGAATTTAAGTGTTTTTAGTTTTTTATAACTTTTTTTTATATCTATTCTCCCCAGTAGTTATCTTAACATTACTTATTAGAATGTCTCTAGGTAAAGAACATCATAATAGATATTTAGAAAAGTTAGGTTTTTTTAATAAGATAGACAAAAAAAATAAAAAATTAATTTTGTTTCATGCTTGTAGTGTAGGTGAAGTAAAATCAATTCAAAAAATAGCACAAGAGTTTCTTGATAGAAAATATGTAGTTTTAATTACAACAAGCACCTTACTATCAGAAGATTACGTAAAAAAAAACTTTTCCGATAAAATTTATCATCAATTTTTACCTATAGACTTTAACTTCTCAATAAAAAAATTTTTAACAATTTACAAGCCAGATATAGTAGTTTTTGTTGAATCAGAAATATGGCCAAACTTAATTAATAATTGTAGCAGAAGAAATATCCCTTTAGTTCTTGTTCAAGCAAGCTTTTCAGATAAATCGCTTAAAAGATGGTACATTTTTAAAAAATATTTTAAGAAAGCATTAGAAAGTTTTGATATCATTATAGCACAATCAAAAATAGAAAAAGATAAATTATTTAAATTTGCAAATATTATTGTTCATGATGTTTATAATTTAAAAAACTCTTCTTCGAAACTGTATATAAAGGAAAACCAAGTAAAAAAAATAAAAAAAAATTTACGAAAATCCTTCATTATTGTTGCTTTGAGCACACATACAGGAGAAGAAAAACTTCTACTTAACTCCTTTAAACAATTAACAAAAAAAATACAAGATATTATTTTAGTAATACAGCCACGTCATCCAAAAAGAGCCGACGAAGTTATAAAAATTATTAAAAGTTATGATTTTAGATATAAACAGAGGTCAATATCACAATATCCATTAAAAGATACGCAGGTATATCTTGCTGATACTTTTGGTGAAAGTGGTACATTAATTTATTTAGCTAATTTAGTGATACTAGGGGGAACTCTTGTACCCATTGGAGGACATAATATAATAGAACCAGCCCAATTGTCAAAATGTATAATTGTTGGAAACTATTTCTCAAAAATAAGAGATACTGTGAATATTTTTAAAAATGAAAAAGCTATTAGAGTTTTAGAAAATAACAATAACTTATCTAAAATAATAATTGATTTATATAATGATAAAAATACACTTAAAGATATTGGTAAAAAAGCTTTTTCAGTGACTCAAAGTTTTCCAAAAAAAGAAAATGAAATTGTTAAAAAAATTATTTCGTTAGAAAGTAAAAATGAAAACCCCAAAATTTTGGTACAAAGATAATTCTATTTTAAAATATATACTTTATCCTTTAACTTCTTTATGGTTATTGGCGAGTTATCTAAAAAAAGCATATGTCAAACCAAAAAAGTTCAGCGTTCCTATAATTTGTGTAGGAAATATAATAGCAGGAGGCAGTGGTAAGACTCCTTTAACCATTCAACTTGCAAAATTATTTTTAAAAAAAAAATATGTTGTTCATATTATTAAAAAACAATACAAAAGCAAAAATGAACAAATAGTTACTCTAGTTCATGAAAAAAGTGACCCTGCTTTAGTAGGAGATGAAGCAATTTTAACATCTAGAATTACCTCAACATGGTTAGTAAAAGACAGAAAAGTTGGTATTAAGATCGCAATAAAGAAAGGTGCTAATTTAATTATTTTAGACGATGGTTATCAAGATTACAGTATTATCAAAGACTTTAACATACTAACCATTAACGAAAAGCAACAATTTGGTAATAAAAATATCATACCTGCAGGGCCTCTAAGAGAAAAAATTTATAATGGAATAAAAAAAGCTGATAGTATATTTTTTTATGGAAAAAAAAATTCTCTTGATCCAGCTATACTGAATTGCTCCAAACCAATCACTTTTGTAAAAATGTTATATAACAAAAATTTTATAAAAAATATTAAAAATAAAAATATTCTAGCCTTCACTGGAATTGCTCACCCCGAAAACTTTTTTAACTCTATAATTAAATATGGATTTAATTTAATAAAAAAATTTGAATTCTCAGATCATTATAGGTATAAAAGAAAAGATTTTGAGAAAATAATTTTGATATCAGAGAAATTAAAGTTGTTGGTAATTACTACAGAAAAAGACTATGTAAAAGTACCAAAAAAATTTCAAAATAAAATTTTACCTATGCCTTTAATAATCCAATTTAATCAAGAAGCATTTTATAATTTGTTTATTCAGAAAGTTAAAAAAAATGTTAACTCCAGTATTTAATATCTTTATAATAATATTTATAAATTTAATAATTATATTTTTTAAAATTATAGGAAAAAAAAAAGCTATGCTTTTTTGTAGTTACTTATTTAAGTTAATAGGTCCTAAAACTAAATTTAATGATATAGCCCAAATAAACTTAAAATATATATGGCCTTACATAAAAAAAAATGAAATTGATAAAATATGCATAAAAATGTGGGAAAATCTAGGAAAAAATATAGGAGAATTTTCATTTTTACATAATTACGACCCTATCAATTGCAAAAACACTAAGGTTGAAGGCTTTAACTATGCTAAATCAATAGTTTTAAAAAATAAGAAAAATAATAAAGGTATAATATTTTTCTCAGCACATTTCGGTAATTGGGAAATTGGGCCTTATATTATTAATAAACTTAATACCGATTTAATGGGCATTTACAGAAAATCAAATAATGTTTATATAGATAGGCTTATTCAAAAATATAGAAATAAAAAAACTACATATGTTCCAAAAGGAGATTTAGGAGCAAAAAAATCATTTTTATGGTTAAGAAAAGGAAAAGGATTGGCCTTGCTAATGGATCAAAAGTTAAATGAGGGCATAAATATCAATTTTTTAGGCAAACCATCTAAAACTGCTCCTGCAATAGCTGAACTAGCTATAAGGATGGACCTTGATATCATACCTGTAAGGTTGCAGAGAACAGATAATAATGGTCATAAAATAACTTTTTTTGAAAAAATATCTTATAGAAATCAGAATTTACAACATAAGCATAAAGTAAAATATATTCTAAAACAAATAAACAATCATTTAAGCTCTTGGATAAAAGAAAACCCTGAACAATGGCTTTGGATTCATAGAAGGTGGAGAAAAAGTTTATATCAAAAAAAAAGTATTTAGTTATTTTTCAACTAAAAGGTAAGGGTCAACCCTCACTCCCCTTATTTCCATCCTCCAATCTAAATGAGACCCTGTCGCTCTTCCAGTATCACCCATTAATCCAATGACCTCTCCTTTTTTAATGATGCTTTGTTCTTCAACTAATATATCCTTTAAATGGAGGAGAGAGGATGTAAAGCCTCGCCCATGAGAAATTATGATAGTTCCTCCCGAGAAGTACAAATTTTTTTCCACTAACACAATAACTCCATCACTAGGAGATAATATAGGTGTTCCAAGTTTGTTCGCTATATCTATTCCATAGTGAGGTCTTTTAGGTATTCCGTTTAAAATTCTTTGGCTTCCATATACTCCAGTAATAATTCCTTGAGTAGGCATTTGAAAACCTGCATGATAATATGATTTTTTTACCTCAAATGATTTAGCTTTTTTTATTTTAAATCCTTCTTCTTTAATTCTTTTATAAAACTTTTCAGGTGGAGTAACCTTACTTTTTTCTAAATTATTTATTTTTTGTACTTTATATTTTCTCTGTTTTATTACTATATTTTTGGTAATTGTATCATTTTCTGATTTAATGATTTTTAGATTACCTAATTCAGGATGAGTGCGACCTAATCCTATTATAAATTCTCCGTTTTCGTCTATTGGTACTTTTAGATTATTGTAAAAAACAGTACTTCCTAAAGTAGTTTTTCCAAATATAATTCCACCTTGAATAAAGTTTCCTTTTAGTTCAACTGCATTTGCAATAAATATTAATTTATAAAAAAAACAAACTAATAAAACTAAATAAAATTTATCAGGTATTTTTAATTTTTTTGATGTGAGCATCAGCTTCTCCTTTAAAAAACTTAATATTAATCTCATCATTAACATTAATATTATTTAACCTTTTAATAAGTTTGCCATCTTTACTTTTTACTATAACAAACCCTTTTTTTAACCATTTTTCATATGAGCTAGAATTAAGAATATCTAATTTATTTTGCAGATATTGTTTTTTCTGTATTAAAACTCTTAATATTATATCGTTTATTATTTTTTTATTTTTATTTAGATCTTTTTCTACAGTTTTAATAAGAACCTCCGGACTTTTTAAAAAGGATAAATTTATTTGGTTTTTTTTTTCCGTAAATCTAAAGTTCATGGTTTTATTAAGTTGTAAAAACACATTTTTCA
>MDTC01075841.1_pt1 | contig 13321 bp, 8 predicted proteins | sample 811181 | NCBI WGS metagenome assembly MDTC01 (sample SAMN05326644, study PRJNA326480) | marine metagenome | isolation source: seawater | place: Pacific Ocean: North | collected 2011
CGCGCTAGTGATATAGACGGTGCTTCCGTGCACATGTTGAAGACAGCTGGTATCCTGCTCCGCAGATTCGATACCTCGCTCGATTTGCAGTGCACTGCATCGTAATTTGGTGTTTGGTTTGCAAAGGGGGGAGCTGAGATGTCGGCTCTCCCCGATTTGCAACAAGAACCAGTTTATTCTTAACTAAATAAAGAACATGAAAAAAGTTATAATCAGACGCAAAGAAGTCCTCAACCATCTCCCAAAAGAGATCAGAGCTGGGGCAAAAATTACGATTGGCTCCATCTACGTCGGACGTCAACCACTAAAAGGTGTAGAAGGAGAGGAAGCACATACCTTGCTCTCGGAGATTCTGGATGTACCACCAGGTCACCCAGACTGGCCGAGTCAAGAAAAAAACTTTTGGGCAAGCATGTCACTCAAAGTTCCATTTGAGGGCAAAGAGCTTGACATCACAACAGACGAAAACGGCAGACCCCACAATACGATGGACTACGTTACTTACCAGTGGTGTAAAAAGCACAGGCAGGTAGCCGAAACGAAGGAAGAGATGGAGAAGAGCGGAAGCAAGAAGTTCTACATCTACGACCCTCAACGAGATCTGTTGAAGAGAAACGCTAAGGTTAAGGTTCAAAAGGAGGCAGACAAAGAATTCATCAAGGCATCTAGCAGCCCAGACAAGATGAAGAGACTCTACAGGCTGCTGAGCAAAGGAGCTAACCCTGAGAAGATGACTGACCTTGAGATAGAGAATAACTTGTACGATATCAAGAGCAAAGAACCAGCGAAGTTCTTGAAGCTTGTGCTTGACAAGGATCTTGACCTCAAAGCAGAGATAGAAGAAATGGTCAGCAAAGATGTGCTCCGTAAGATTGGAAATCAGTATATTTATGGAGACGAGACCATTGGAGAAAACATAACTGACACCATTGTTTACTTCAAAAACAAAAAGAACTCTGGCGCAGTCAACGCGATCAGGGCTCAACTGAAATCACTAGCGTGACAATACAAGAGATGCATATAGCTGTCAACCTGGGGGTGCAAAAACTTGCATCTTTCCAGGTTGACAATCTCTTACCACAAGAGATTGACCATGAAATCAACATGGCTATTCGTAGGTTTATCAACCAACGCTATAGCCCTGCGTCCAATACTAAGCAAAGAGGCTTCGAGCAGTCACAAAAACGCACGGATGACCTGCGAAATCTGCTAGAAGACTACCACATCGGCACTGTAACAGCCAGTAACGGGGGTAAGGCAATAGGATCGGGTAGTTTTTTTGGTACAGTTTACACGTCTCCTGTAGCAGGTAACATCCAGATAGAAAGATTTAAGCTGCCTTTGGACTACATGTACCTGATTAACATCAAAACTACGCTAATAGACGGGTGCCACAAGCGTGTTCCCTTTGATGTAAACACAAAAGAGGAGAGATTCCTCAGAATAAGGGTAGGAACAAGCCAACCTGGCTTGGTATTACGCAAAATAGAGATAGCAACAAGGGCTGGAGGGCTAGAAACCATCTTCTCTACTGTAGGCAGCAGAAATAACTACGAAGATCTGCTCAATCCGCTGCTGTATGCCGAAGGATTTAGCCCAAGCGTGTCTTTTCAGGACGGATTAGCTGATATGTTTGAGCAAGGAGACACCGCAGACTCCCCAATAGCAGACTCTAACGAGATTTTTATAAAATACCCTACGAATCGTCCAAATGCAGAGGGAGACATAATAACTTTCGTCAACACTGTTTCAAACGACCCCGAGTTGGCAGGAGCTTACGCTGTAGTAACGTATGATTACCCGTATATAGAGACTGTAGGCAGTGAGTCTGCTATACAATACCCAATATTCGAGTCTCCCTACACATCACTAAAGAGATTCCGTACAATAAACGTAACAGACAACGCATTTGCACGGTATAGACGCACACTTTGCAAAGCAGTACAGCATGACGACATATTTGCACTGTTAGATGACCCATTTAACACTGCAAAAGCCTCTAATGTGATGTACACAATGCAAGAAAATTTCGTAGATTTATACTCTGACGTGAAAACGGTACCCTTGGGGGTAACTATAAAATATTTACGTAAGCCTATCAGCGTAAACATAAATGCTGGTATAGGCTGCGAGCTGGCAGAGCACACTCATCATGAGATTGTGGAGATGACAGTGAAAAGCATCTTGGAGTCCTTTGAGTCACCAAGATATCAAACGCAATCTGGGGAAGTCCTGGAGAGCGAATAATTATTGTTTAACGCCATAAATATTAGAAAACATGGCTCTTGGAAATAACCTTTCACAGGTTCTTATCTCGAATACAGACGATCACCACGGTACTACGGGTGACTTCACTGACATTACCTATGCAGCTGGAGCTCCTGAAATCGGTGTGTGGGACGTCGCTGGAAATGACTGGGTGCTCGCAGCAGATAAGCTCTTCGCAACTACTGTTGCAGAAAGTGATACTGGTGGTACAGTGGCCGGTACTGCAATTGCCAACCCGTTGTGGTTGTGGAAAGAACTTCAGTTTGTGCAGTCCGTCTCCGGCACTCCCGGTATAATGGCTTCACCCATTATTCACACGTCTTCGATTAAAAGAATTGAATACACTCCGTACGAAGCACCTGTCCGTCAGGAAGTTCGTGCAACTCCTCCAGCTATCACCAACGGTGATGATGCTGAGGTGAAGTTCGTTATTAGAACTCACCCTACTGTATACACTTCGTTTGAGGACCCAGCAAGCGGTTTGATTGACTTGTCTGGTGGTAACAAAGTGTTCCCATTGGGGGCGTTTAACACCACCAACCACAAAGTCATCACCGTTGATCTGCCCAGCGTAGCGTCAGTGGCCGATTTGATTGATGACTTGGTTGTCAAAGTTAGTGAGCACAAGTTGCTCAACGATCTCGTAACACTCACAGACAACACTAGTACTGTTGATGTTGAACCACGTCACGCTGGTGTGTTTGTTGAAGTGATTACTCACAACATCACTCAGGAAACTTTCGGTACTTCTGCACAGCAAACAGACTACAAGCCTGGTAGCGGTGAGGGATGGCAGGTTCTCGAAGATGAGAAGCGCACTCGCATGAAGGGTGGTAACTTCAACCGTATGTACTTCCCTGACTCTGTTACGCAGTATGCTAACACGGCTTACAAGTACGATAAGTTCACCATTACTTACGCGAATCCTAACTGGCCTAACGGCGCAGGTATTGCACCTGCAGGATCACACAACCAACTCGTGTTGTACTACACTGACTCTGACGGTACTGCACCGACTGGGTCTGAGGGTACCTTCGACACGTTGTTTGGTATCACTATTGGTACTGCTAAGTCTTACACTTGGTACTAATCTAAACTAGTTTAACGGGGGGCACATAGGGTGTCCCCCTTTATCACTTTCACATGGCACTTAGAGGTTTATTTTCTGGAAAAAAGGTATTGGTTACCCAACGTGGTCTTAGCCGAAATACACGGTACTCTATCAAGTTTGAGAACCTGACTACAGGTGACACTCACACGATAAGCAGGCGTACTCGTGGTGGAAAGATTACGGCTAGCTTTGGTATGAACGCTAAAGGGGTAATCAAAGCAACCATGATTGATCCTGCAGGAAACAAAACCAGCCAAGTGTCAGTAGTAACCGCTGATATAGATTGCTGCATTGCCAAACTGGTACATGACGCAATCAATTGCACATGCAAGTGCGATAAGTGCAAAGAAGATCTCAAACTAGCTGAGAAGATATTCTTGTTGTTGCAATCTGCTACATACGACGCAACATTGGGTAACACCAACGCAGCAACTGATAAGTACAACAAAGCAAAGTCGTTCTGTACTGAACGTTGCGCATGCGGATGCTAACACAACATGGCTAATTTTATAGTATATGGTACAAGGGTTGGGAATAGAAAAGTCCCAACACTTCACGTTCTAGGAACTTATGCTAGTGGGGGATTTGACCTGATCAACGCTAATGGTGGTGGGGTGTATTCCCCTTCAATGGCCGGCTACGATACCACTCTTGGTATAAGTGACGTAACAGGATTGACGGGTAACATAGGACCTGACCTAATTACAGGTACCTCTTATCCAGACGACGCCACCGCTCTATTTACACCAGACGGCAACTTCGAGGTAGTAGGAGTTCAGGTAACCAGACTTGGTACAATAAGAAGAACTGGCCTACAAGCCAACACTTTTGACGGACAAGCTCTTGTAAACTACATAGAAAAAACCGAGCATAGATATCTCCAGAATGGACATATCATGATCAAGGTATATTTCGACGAAGATACAGTCAACCTGGGGAACACACTAGACTCCCTTTTTGTATCAGGATGTGTGCTGCTACAAGCAGGTAGCGCATCTTTTCAGGTAGAAGGTCCAAAGAAAAGAAAGGTTCCCTTTGCTCTTACACTCCCATTCTTGCCCAAAGGAGCAGAAGCGGGAAGTGTCCAAAACCCAACTATAGATGTAAACTCATTTATATACGGGTCAGGCGAAGACAACAACTTCGGTACAGAGGTTTCTGTATTGGACATGGGTAACGTATCTAACGGGCTACCAGATGGTATATCCTTTAACACCGTTAGAACACAAGCCTGGTCATATGGACAATATGGTTCAGTTGCAGAGGGGGATGAAATTCTACCTGCCGACGATACTAGGTTCTACCCACATTTTAACGATGTACTCCTCACAGGCTTTGCGAGTCTCAAGCTTGATGCAAAAAACTTTAGGATAGATACAGCTAGAAGTGTAGCAGATCTATACACAGAGGGCTCTGATGAAAAGTTTGGATCAACAGGACTAGAAGGTTATGTCGGCAACCGTTACTATGGAAACATAGGTTTGCACACCTCAAGTAGTTTCAGTTTTGACCTCAGAGAGCTCCACCAGATGAGTGTCAGTGCTGCCATACCAACATTATCAGGATACAAAACACCTTGGGGCAGGTTAAAAGGTTGTATGGCAGCAGGACCTGGTCAACGATACAGTAGAGACGGAAGTCCTAGTATATTCCCCTTCGTTGGAGCGGGCAATGCTGTCGGTGGCGTTAGATTGTACAGACAGCATAGTGAAGGTCAAGGACTTCCTCATCTTGGGCCCGGGTCTATGTCTCCTGGAGGTAAATCACACTTCTATGAAGACGGTAAGTGTAGAAATCCATACTACCCAGAAAGACATACGGCATTTAGCCACTATATAAGTTTCTATGAGATAAAAGGTCACGGAAGCAGCTTTGGACAATCAGCATATTTGCCTGATGATATAACTGAGCTTCCTTTGACTGATGCATCACAATACCCATTCTATGTAGCAGACAGCTTCAGGCAAAGCATGATAGCTACACAAGCAATTAATGCAGATCAAATAGCCGCCACAACATGGGACGGAACTGATTGGTGGGCTCCAGTTGGTGCTAATGGTGTTAGCCCAATAACGGCTGTAGCTCAAGGGGCAATGAGTTGGCAGGATTACATATCTTGCGCTGTTCACGCTACGTCAAACCCCTACAGCGTATCAAACACTGCCTTGATACAGTCTTTGACGTCCAATGCCTCTGATGGAAGTAAACTGGTGGATCAATTTGACATACGATTCTCTGGTGCCGTTCCTACCAATCAAACAGCAAATAATTTGTACTCTTCGATGCTGAACACAGGTATTGGCTTTGGTATCGAAGCAGACCTAGAGGACATCGGAGTAGATACTTCGGCAATAGTTGGGAGTTACGATGACTCGATAGAGAATGGATCTATATTCATGTATAGGGTGTTCATGTACTCAGACCACCCACAGCCAAGAATTAGTCCATTGCTCCAAGACCCAATGGCCTATGATTTGACTAATACAGATGTATTTACTGGCGACAATGCGTACACTCATGGGACATCTACACCTGAGTATGATGTAGAGTATGTACAGACTCTCAAAAATAGCGATGGTACTATCGTAGCCAGCAACTTGATTGTAAACTGGGACTCTCAAGACATTACTTACAGCTGCGTAGATAGAAACTCGTCTGATAACACGGTGCAACTTTACATACATACCACCGACATCAACCTACTTGCAAACGACAATACCTGCGGTATAGATTCGTACACAAGATGTGGGTGCGAAAACGCTGTAGAGGAGTTTGGTCTAGGAGAGCTTAAAGGGTTCAGTACATTTTCAGGTGACCGAAATAGATTTGAGTCTATCATAACTTACCCCAGGCCAGTAACCACCAACCAAGTAAGCACAATATCTGCAACAAGTGCATTCCCGTCTATTCTGTATATTAACTCATACTATGCGCCAATAGACACTAGCACTGCGATCGACGCCACATTTGCCAGCGACTACCTGGAAAGTTCGACTCCTTCCAACTTCACATTTGATACCTCGGCTGGAGCTACCCACACACACAGTTTTAGTGACCTGGGGATAAGTGACTATGGTACACTGCCATTCCTAAATGAGTTTAACGATAACTCAACAGATACAAATACGTTCACGTACTTGTACATGCCGGGCAGAGAGCCTTTTGAGGAGGAGGGAGAAAACGCAAACTTCCCACACGATGATGCTGCGGAAGCGCAAGTGTTTATGACTGTTCAAGGAGCGGGGTCTAATGAAAGTGGTGGGGCCAATGACGTGCCTCACAGACAAATGCTTTTGTTCCAAGCACCAACTCTTGATGTCGCAGGAACAAGCTTTAAGAGAGCACACTCAGACCTATCATTCACGCAGAACTGGGAAAATGAAAATGTAGAAGCTAGCTATATCTCATTGGGTACGAATGCTGATTGTGACACGAATAATGATGACAACCCACAAAGGCGCATACGTAAGTTCGTAACTGTAACAGGAGCTAGCCGAGATTCAGGGGCCGAGGGCGGAGAAGGTGATGGAGGACATGGTGACGGAGGTGATGGTAAGACAGGATGTACAGATCCAATGGCTATCAACTACGACCCCACGGCAACCGTGGATGATGGCAGCTGTGTAAACTGTGATACAGAAGCCGAAGAAGGAGCAACTGCAGTTGCAGAAAATGCTGACCCATTCTTCTATATACCTTTTGCGTTTTACGATTCAGTAATAGGTAACCTTCAGGGAAGGTTGCAAGGACCGCTTAATAGAACAACATCAGCAGCTTCAGGTGTAAGTATTGGATCAGCCATAGAACTACCCTTTCAGTCAGGACAACCAGGATCATTGACATACGAGTGGTGGGCAGGTAACGCGTTTAATTGTTTTAATACGAGAGGACCAAACGAAGCACAAACTCTTGGTGCACTTAACACACCTAGTACAGTGCCTACTGACTATACTGCTTCTCCATACAACAACACGGCTAACTCCAAGTACTCGTACTTTAGAGCAAAAGCAGGCAACCCCTCTACACTCGCCGACATAGCATTGAATGGAACAGCTTGGCAGTTTGGATCTGATCAATCAACCAACACTGCACTTCAAGAGGCTGTCCAGTCTATGCTTTCTCAGATAGGCGGGGAGGCTAAGAGTAACATACAAGCTAGAATATACAGGTACTCGGACTGGGAGACGTATGTAGCGACGAAGGATAATGCTGTCATACAAAATGAGACGAGCGGCAATAATGGCTGGTACCTCGATGACTATGGGGCAGGAACATTCCCAAGTGGAGCTCAGCCCAATGTGTATGTAGATACATTGGGTGATTACTCTGCTCTCAATCTGCATACCGCTACCGCAATACATACACTGTTCAATCAAGCTACAGGCGCAGGGGGATGGGGTTTTAAGTTTGACTTCAGAAACTACAACACTTTTGAAAACGAACCTACCGATATAGGACTAGAAGCTGGAGAACAATACGTGATAGTGTGGAGGTTGTACCCAAAGAACTCCTGTACTGGAGACAGGAAATACTACTACTGGGCAGCAAACTTCTGGGTTAAGTACTGTGAATGCACTCGTCCTGATTCAAATAACGTAGGTGCAGCTAACCCATCCAATGCTGACCCAGCACCTACTGTACCTCATACTCTATATTCTTGGAACGGTACATCGTTGTTCCCAGGAGCTAACTCTCCTAACGACCAGGTTAGTGCAGGTTTGGCAATTCCAGGTGTAAACACTCCTGCCAACTACTGTGCGATAGTTAACAATGAGGACTCACCTGGACTGAGCAATGCAAGATTGTGCGCAGACAGACAACCAGATGCCACAATAGACTGTGCTGGTTTTGCTTCTTGGTGTTTGTCGGACATACGACCAACGTGTAACTACACAGAAGATCTGGTACCATTTGGATCAGTTACATTCGACGTATTGGTAGATGGCTTCTTTACGCAAAGTGATGTTGACACATGGGGACTCCAACCTTTTGGAGCACCGTACCAGAATGCCTCCAATACCGTAGACTTCCTCTGGCAAATATCAGTCACACTGCAGGGCGACTCAAGCACTGTTGAACCAGTTATGTCACATATATATGACGCAGCGACTAATACCTGGTCCCTAAACCCAGCCGTAAGCACAGAACAATATGTGCCAGACGGAAACGGTACATTCTATGGCAACTTGGCATCTATCACATTCGCTGACCTAGAATGGGATGACGCAGATGTTAACGCTGTAGGCATGCAGCTGCAGATGGTCGTAAGCCTGGAATATCTAGGTATGGTAGACACTACCCCAGGACAAGGCAATGATGGGGTACCAATCTATAACTACCCAGAATATGTTGTAGCAGCGGACGGAACAACCAGTGTCGACTCATGTACTATATACGAGATACCATATACCGCAGACTTCTCAGACTGCGTTGAACAAGTCGCTGGATGTGTTGACCCATTGGCAAACAACTACAACGAAAATGCTACCATCAGTGATGGGTCTTGTGAATACACTGACTGTACTGAACTGTACGACTCGTTCCGTAACGCCATATTTATCACAGATGTAACCACCACAAATGATAATCTTTTGTGTGAGGCCATCACAGTAGATGAAGTGGAGGTAAGTCAGTACACTCCGCAGTACGAAGGTACGATGAAGATAACCGTACAAGACTTCTCTCTAGGAGTCTTGGGTATAGGAGGCACTGCATCAAACTTCGTGATAGGAATAGTGCGCATGCAGGGTGGGGCAGTTAACAGTCTAGGACCTCTTCTTCAGACCTACGACGATAACGCAGCACAGATACAAGCACTGGCTCCTGGAACAGCATTTACAGTTCCTGGACAAAATGCATGTTTTGTAATGCCCACAGATAACGCAGACGATGTAACTGAAGTACTGTCTGTAGCAGGGCAAGTAGATCCTGTAGGAACACAAGGCATTCAGACTGTAACAACTGTTCCAGAATTCGCAATATTCAACGCCCTGGTTGATGACGTTCAGGCAGGAGGATTGATTGCTGGTCAGTACTTGGTATTTGTAATACCTCACATCAATCTGGATTTGTATGAAGATGATGCAGCTGGTATTGCTGATTGCACAGACCAGTTCTTGTCGTTCACAGATGAGATGACGTTTGCAGGTATTGACAATACAATCGAGGACGTAGACTGCCCAGAACCATGTAACCAGTTCACCAACCCTGAAGACTGTCCGAACTCTGTGCCGGGATGTACAGACCCCGCAGCGGACAACTACAATGAAGACGCGACATTCGATGACGGCTCATGTGAATACTGTACAGACTGCGATCCATGCGACCTGTACCCACTTGACCCCGAATGTACAGACTGCGATAAAGCAGAAGAAGCTCCTTTGATTGCAGGGTTTAAATTGGGTATGGGAGCAAGACTCAGAGAGTGTGATGGTGAGACAGATGAATGTTGCCCCGACCAAGATGCGTGCAACTACTCTCAAGACTGTGAAAATAGCACATTTGCCAACTGCGAATATGACTGCACAGATGGGGGAGAAGAATGCGACGAGACTGTAGAAGACTGTGATCCAGAACCACCATGTCCAGATCCTGCTAATCCAGAGTGCGATGGTGAACCTACAGGCAGCTGCGTAGACGAGGGGGACTGCCCTTGTGTAGATGAACTATGTAACCAGGACTGCATCTTCGAAGGCAACTGCCCTGAAGAAGATGACGGCGGTGGCGGCGGTGGTCCTACTGACACATTCAGTACTACTACAGTTATTTGCATCCCTGATGTAAGTATTCCTATACCAGATATAACCATAAACGGTCAGGCGCCTCTGGATATCGCAGAAGCAGCAGCAATATGTGATACGACCAAAGGAGACGTTATGCTGATGAAAATGAAATCTGGAGTAGAGTATGACACCACAGATCTTCTCAAGCTGTCGTTGATCAACTACATCTTCACTACTGCTGCAAAGCAACAACTTGATTGCATATTTGATTGTCAGAACTACGAGACTAGAGCTAAGTCTGGAGGAAAGGCCAGAGGCTTTACAACCGATCTTAGAGGAGCAGTCAACTGTGAGGCAAGATGGAAGGCAGGCAAAAAACAATTCTTCGCAGGAAGCAGCACGTTCAAAAAGAATACTACCGTCAAGTACATGAGAATACAAAACGGTAGACTAGTAGCTAGCTACTATACAGCTAAAAGAGATTGGATGCCAGGAATGGATGTACCAAACTCTACATCAAACAGAGAGCTTAGAACATGGGAACCGTGTGTCAATCTGAAGTATCAAGAAGGCACCAACCCAGAGAACTACTGGCAAACATTCTGGGAGTTTATCACAAGGTTCTGCTCTTCGTGCGAAGTCATAACTCAAGATGACGATATAGAACCACAAAAAACTTCTAAAGGAACAAGAACCTTCGGCACATCATTTTCAGATGAGTTCGGGAACGAAATAATATTCTAATGGCAAAAAGAGTAACACAACTTCCAACCAGGTCGAAGAGAAACACTACAGCTAATGACGTGTTGCTCATCGCCAATAAAGAAACGGGTCAAAACTTTCAGATCCCCATCACTGAAGTATTCCCAAAACTGAACAACGGTGGGCTGGCAGGACTTAGCTCTAACACGGTTACCTGGACAAATACTAACACAGCTCAGCTGTTTGTGGGTGGGGGATCTGCAGACACAACTACGGGTGCAGATAACAACACCCTTATATTTAGAGGTCTGAGACTTGCAGTCGCAGGTGAGGCAACGAGCCCTTCCGATATTAGGCACAGTAAGACAAACTGTCCTATGCAACTGTTCACAGAATCAAAGAGTGGAGTGGACACAAAGGGTAACGTAGTTCTTGCGTGGGACCCTGCTAGCTACGAGCTAAGTAATTTTTCCAACGCTACTACAGGATTCCTGACTACAGTTAACCTGGCCACAAATACTACAGGCACTCTGGCTACTACTAAGGGCGGTACAGGCTTGACCAGTATAGCCGCAGGCTCTGTGCTGGTTGCAACAGCGTCTAACACGTTGGGAGCATCTACCCCCAGCGGCGATGGCAAGTTGTTGATCTCAAATGCCAGTACAGGGTTCCCTGCGTGGGCTACACTTACTGCAGGCACTAATGTAACGATCAACGAGTCTGCTGGTGGGATTACCATCAACTCCAACATAGGCACGATATCTAGCACTTTGGACACATCCAACAATGGAATCGATATAGGAACAGGTTGGTTGAGTGGTGATGGTACAAACGAGGGCATCAACATTAACAGTTCAGGTAAAGTATTCATAGGTGGTGCTACACCCAACTCTTACTTTACAAGCGATCTGAACGTTAAATCAACTGTGAGTCTTGGCTCCGCCAGTGGTGACGCCGTGACGAGCATCACAGCAAAGGCTTGTACTACAGGCAGTTCCCCAAGTCTATCGGTGATAGGATCTAATGCTTCTGGCACAGGAAACAAAGGTGGAGATATTATCGTGCTGCCTGGCTCAGGAGACACAAACGGTAACGGGGGTATTCTCTATCTAAACGGTGGAGTTAAAGCTGGTAGCGGTAGTGACGGAGCTGTAAAACTCAGAACCGGATCGACTGACGCACTTACAGTAGATGAGAACCAAGACGTAACCATCAATGCAGGTAGCTTGATTGTAACCTCAGCCACGGAAGGTATCGTACACACGGGTAGCGGCACTGTAACTCAGGCAACTGACCACACTACAGGTGTAACTATCAATGCTACGTCTGGAGTGATCACACTGGCAGCTGTGGCACTTGCAGCAGCAACGAATGCAGAGTTCACTGTAACCAACAGTACAGTGCAAGCAGATTCAGTTATCATACTGACTGTACAGGACGAGAACACTACAAACAACGCACAGCTTACAGCATGCACACACACCATTGCAGATGGTAGTTTCAAGATCTCAGTCTTCAACCCTGCAGCGACTGGAGCAACCTCCGCAACTGCAAGCAAAATACACTTCCTGATTATAAACAATTCTGTGTAACTTTACATATAAACATACAACCCAAACATTATGATCAATTTCAAAGGCACTAACCGCCAACTCCTCAACCTCTACAGAGGCCTCGAAAACGTCAAGGAAATCAGAGGCTCACGCTTCGCTGTCCTTGTAGGTAAGAACATGAAAGAGATAAAGCATATACTGCAACCCATCGAGGAAGCTGCTGTGCCCTCTCCTTCATTCCAAACGGTATCTATCCAAATGAGAGATCTCATGGAAGCAGAGGACCAGGAAGCGATGGAGCAATTGGAAAAAGACAACAAGGATCTTATCGACGAGCGCAAGCAGCAAATGGCTAGCGTAGAGACGATGCTTGAAAACGACGTGGAGCTCCAACTTCATGCTATACGTGAAGACCAGCTCCCAGATGATATTACTGGGGAGCAGGTAGAAAAAATTCTAGAAATTATAACTGATGGCAACGATTAACACAAGACTGGTTCTACAGTCTAAAAACCTTTTTTCCAACTCACTTAACCAGAGGATAGATAAGTCTTTCCCTGTTACCGCAGAGGTACTCAAGAGAGTAAAGTCCATCACATCAACATCGAGTGGTTCGGCTACAACTTTGCTTGCTGTTAGCGACTACGGAGTAGACAAAGACGTTCTTGTATTCATAAGAAACAGAGCAACAGCAAAAGCTAAGTACCTCTACATCATAATAGGTTCTCAGCAAATCATCCGACTGGCTCCTGGCCAATACTCCATACTCCCATGGAGAACAGAGAGTGGTGATGACTTTAAAATATACGGCAATGACTCCAACGGTATTAACGTGGAGTATCTCGTAGGAACCATGGCGTGATGGGAAAGAAGAAGATAAAAGATACCGGCCTTGGCAAATGGTTAGCGGAGAAGGCACCCAACGTACTTGGTACAGTGGGTGATCTTCTTCCTGACCAAGGGGC
>MDTC01163132.1_pt1 | contig 13321 bp, 16 predicted proteins | sample 811181 | NCBI WGS metagenome assembly MDTC01 (sample SAMN05326644, study PRJNA326480) | marine metagenome | isolation source: seawater | place: Pacific Ocean: North | collected 2011
ATACATTATTAAATGATTTCATACAACACTCATAATGAAATGTATGACCACATTTTAATGTATATGAAAATTTATCTTTGATAGATAAACCGCAAATACCACAATCCTCTTCTGACATATTTATTTAAAATAAGATAAATATATTTAAGTAATATTTAACTAATTAATAACAGTAGTAATGATAATTCATCATAGTGAAAATTTAAAATCTTATCCTTTTTTTATTCAAAAACCACTCAAATATTCTGATAAATTTACTTTTATTCCTATTAAATGTATGAAAGATAAAATATATCAAAAATGTATTTTACAAACACCACTCTTATTTACTCCTTATGGTATTAAAAAAACTCAAAAAGATAAAGATATTATTGATATTACATTTCAAAATATAGAAAATGATAAATCACAAAGTATTTTCCGAAAAAATTTAAAATATATTTATGATAATGTTTATGAAAAATATAAATATGATTATATCGTAAATGATTTTTTAAAAATGACTGATTTTAACGATTGTTTAAGATTAAAACTAAATAGTAATACAACTATTTTTGATGAATATAAAAATATAATCGAAGTTATAGATAATTATAGTTATGGTCATTTTATTATTGAATTAGAGGGATTATGGTTAAATGAAGATAATATATGGTTTCAATGGAATTTATTGCAAGCAAAAATAAAAATACCTACTTATTTAAGTGAATACTCATTTATTGATGAAATTCATGAAACAAAAGAAGTCTCTAAAAAAGAAGATAAATATGATAAAATGTTAAAAATGGGTGTTCCTCAAGCAGCTGTTGAAAGACAAAAAATTATGGATGGTAAAATACCTCCTCCTCCACCACCTCCTAATTTAATAAATATGAAAACTAAATCATATAGTGTCCCTAAAATAAATGCTTCAGATTTAAGAAATGTTGTATTAAAAAAAGGAAAACCTATAACAAAACAAAAACCTAAAAAAATTTCAAATCATTTTGAACCACCTTCACTAGAGGAATTACAAAGCACACTATCTAGATTAAAACCAACTAAGTAAGATTTGTGAAAGTTGAAGGAACACCAGCAATATCTTTATACCATTCACCAACTTTATCAAGATGAATATCTTCATGTAAGTCTAAAATACATTCTAATACATCATTATTTTTAGCACCTAACTTTATCATTTCTCTAATAAGATAATCTAGTTTCAGAGCATTAAATTTCCATCTATTAAGTTCAGATAATTTTTCACCTTCATCTATATAAATTTTTTCTTCAGTTTTATCATGGATGTTTATCTGAAGATAAGGTTCTATAAGAAACTGTTTATCAGTCTGAGGGTGATAAGTCGGTTCAAAATCTAAGCGATGAGGAATAAGATAAAATCTATGTCCTATCATTGTTTTTAATTTAAATGTATTATTTTTAGGTATTAATCCCATATAATTTATAGAGTTTTCTTGTCTATCAAGATCATGAATCATAATGTTTCCAACAACCCAATAAATAAGATAGTTTTCATTCTTCATATTAATAAGTTTAATAGTTCTTTTTGTATCTGTGATCGGATTACTTTCTTTGAAAGTTTGCATACAAACATGATTTGACATATTTAGATAATGTCTTATATATTGGGGTGATTCGGGATAAAGAACATCTCCATAACCAAAAGAACGAAATTCATTAACACACATTGATTGTGTCAATTTAAAGAATATATCTTTTATCTTTAACCAACTAAAATAAGAATATTTTGGATCTTCATTGTTTTTAGCTAATAAAAGAGATACCTTCACAAATTTTTTGAAATTTATGACCGTTTGAATCGTCAATCTCCATAATTTTTTAGTAAGTATGCTACGGTCCATTGTTGACAGATTTCTCCTTGATGTTTGACTACCAGTTAAACCCGTTGTATTTCTCTGAGGACATGTTCTTCGGTTATGACCAGCTTGTCCGCAGATACTACAGACCATTTTATATATAAGTGAGTATTTTTGTTTATTATATTCTTGTATGCTGTAAGTCAAATTTTGTTTTATTTAAAATGTTCTTAAATTTTTGATTCTGTCTTTTCAATCTCTTTAAATATTTGGTTTTGATTTTGACTTTTCTTACGATACATTTTAAATACATTTGATTCTTTTGTTTGGTTTTTTGAATAACTATGATTTATATAAATTGAAGGAGGTATAAATCCATTCTGAATATTGGTTGTTGAAGAGTTTTCAATATATTTATCATGCGTCAAATCTCCTCCATAAATATCTAATCTTATCTTTTCTGGTGCAATTTTTATTTTAGTGCGGGAATTTGTAATACTATTATAATATAAATTTAATAAACTGTATTTCTTAAATAAATCTTCTCCATGATAATTATCAAATATATATCTTCCAGCACATTCATAACAACAAAAACTACCATTTAGATAAAATATTCCATTAATATAATTAATTGGATAACTAACTATTTCATTTATTTGATGATTACAATTCCAACAAAGACTTTTATTTTCTTTAACATCTACTGTTTCATGATTTGTAAAATTTTCAATACCATCAAACTCTTCTACAGAACACTCATTTTTATTACTTTTTATATTTAATGATGATATTAAATTATCAACTTTATCTTGCTCAAATTTAGGATTTGTATTTACAATCACATTATTTTTAGGTTTCCTTCCCCTCTTTTTTTTTACTTCCATTTTACTGTGTAAAAATATATTTATCTTTAAGTTTAAATAGATTAACTTTTTTAAACTATTCAATAAAGAATGTCAGCGGAAGTGTCTTTTGATTCTAATATTATTCAACTTATATTAATTGTTGGTATTATACTTTTGATTGGAGGATATTTTTATTATGAAAATATTAAGATTAAAAATCAATTGCTTGAGTTTGAATATAAGATTAACAAATTAAGTGAATCATTAAATATAGAAAATCAATGTGTAGATATGAATGAAATACCTATAGAAACAAATCAATATATTCCACAAGAAAATGCAATCTCGAGAGAAAATGAACCTGTAGAATCAAATGAACCTGTAGAATCAAATGAAACCTTAGAATCAAATGAATCTATAGAGTCTGATGAATGGAAAAATATTAATGATCAAATGCGCGAAGAAGTTCAATCAGATCCTTTAATTTATATTAATGAAGGCGTTGAAGTAACAGATAATATAGATTTAAGTAGAGATAATAAAGAATCTTTACAAAATGATGATTTATTAAAATCATTTACTATTGATGACATGTTAAAGGATATTGGAAATGAAATTCCTAAAGAAAATGAAAATCCTAAAGATGATTTAGATTATACTAAAATGACAGTATCACAATTAAAGAATATTTTAATAGAAAAAAATTTACCTGTTTCAGGGAATAAAACAAAATTAATTCAACGAATTTTAGATAACAGTGAATAAATTTATATTTTTTTTTTATATTCTTTCTATATAAAATGGAACAGATGAATTTAATGAAAGTTACGGATAATGTTGAATTAGATTTTCCTGCTCGTATGAGTGATGGTCGTATGTTTACTGATTACAGACAAAATTGCTTATTAAACAACCGATTAGCAAAGGGTATGGGTAGTTGGGAATATAGAAATTACTTAACGCAAAATGCTGACACATTAAGAAATCAATTTATACAATCTCAAGAAGCAATTACTGCTTGCACTAAATGCTCTGATAATACGGTGTTACCAGTTAAAACTGTCTTAAACTGCACTCCAGAGGGATGTAATTATATGTTAAATGATCCTAATGGATTAGGGCAAGGCAGACAATATTAAATTATTGTTTCCAATGATTATTACAGTCTAAACATGTAATAAATTGAGTCATAGGTTCATCAGCTGATCTTGTTTGCATTTCATAATAAGTACAGGAACGACTACCACATCTCCTACATTTAAACATATCAGTCATTGCTTCTGGTTTTAATTCATATCTTAATTTTTCTTTTTTCATTTTTTCTTTTATTAGAGTTTCCCATCTTTCTGGAAATATATCTATATGAGATAAATTAGATATATTTTCACTGCTTATTTTATCCTCTAATATGCGAGATTTAAAATTTTCATTTTGAATATAAGAATCACTTTTTATATTTGAATAAATGCTTCTTATACGAGATAAATACAATGATTTAAATGTAATACATTCCCAAGATCTTTTTATTTTTTTCTTTTTAGAATCATCAATTACAGAATTATAAATATCTTTTTCAATTAACCTAGATTTTTTTTCATCTTTTAGTTCTTTATATAATAATTTAGCACATTTATCACGGATATCATCATTGTAACTGCTGTTCATTTTATTTTTGTATTTATAAATAATATTTAAATCAAATTTTTAATATTCATTATTATCACTTTCTAAATTATCATCAATATCTTCTTCAATAAATTCATATTCTTCATCTGAAGTTTCTTCATCTGTTGTATAATTATCATCTGTTTCATCAATACTCTCTTCTTCAGTTAAACATTCATCAAAATCATTAAACATTAAGTTATAAAATTCACCGTAATCTGAAATACTTGTATTTAATAACTTATTATCTTTAAATCTCAAAATAAATAAATCGCCAAATAATAGTTTTTCTGATGAATCTTCTTCTAAAAATGTACTAACACCATTTGGAGGTAATTCATGTTTGTTTTCAAAACCGGCATCGCCATCATAGGAACCATAACATTTTGTTGTAATATTTTCATAATTCCAAGAATATAATTCACTTATACTATCATTATTTACAGCTAATTTAGTTAAAGATTTTAAAATATTATTACCTTTCACTTTAACTTCTTTCATAGTATCATCTTTGAATATTTGAACACATAACATTTATTTATATAATAAGGATATAAAACTTTAAATATTATATTATTATAATATAAAATGGGATTTAAAGATGAGTTTTCATTAGATGAAAGATGCAACGAATCAATTAAAATTATGAAAAAATATCCTTCTAGAATACCTATTATAGTTGAAAAATCTGATAAATGTATTTTTAAAGATATTGATAAAAGAAAATATTTAGTTCCTAAAGATTTAAACATGAATCAATTTACATTTATTATTCGTAAAAGAATTAAACTTGATTCATCACAAGCAATATTTTTAATGATTGACAGTACATTATGTCCGAGTAATACTAGTTTAGGTGAAATTTATGAAGATCATCACAATGAAGATGGATTTTTGTATGTTAATTATTCATCAGAAAATACATTTGGTTAAATCATACTATATTTTAAAAAAAATATTTATATTTATTATAGTATTAAAATGGAAAACATAATTATTCTCATTGGAATTTTAATTGGATTATTTTTATTCTTAAATCAAAATACAGTGACAAATTATATTGATGATTATAAACCAGCACAAGAAGAAATACAAGAGCCTACATATGTAGATAAAACACAAAGCATTAGAGATTTTCCTTATCCACAAATTAGTCGTGGAATTAAAAGATTAAGCAAAGGTAAATCTCCATTCCCACTAAATAATGATGATAAATTTAAACCAAGTGGAGGAAAAGATCTTAGATTTGTAAGAAGAGTTGATGTTCCATTGAATATGACTCGCGATAGAATGTATTTACCAGACTTTTATAGAAAAGACAGACTTTCGGGTAATACATCTGGAACAGAAGAATTAAGAAAATTTGAACTTAATAATGATAAATCAGAATCATCATGGTCTGATGAAAATGTATCCGAACATCCAAGATTTTATAACGCGGATATTAAAGATGAATTAACCAATATTGGATCATTTTTTGATAAAAATAATCAATACAATGATAAAACTTCTCAGAAATCTGAATCTCTAACAACTGATAGATGCTATAAATCTAAAAATGGTGACGTTTTTTGTGAAGATTATACGAGACTACAAAATATACCACCTTCTCTTATTAAAGATCCACAAAGTTGCTATGCATTAAATTCTCTAGGTATGTATAAAGATATGGATTTATCCCTTGATAGTAATGATAGAGTTATGAATGGTGGTATATTTTTTAATGATATTAATGCATCATTAGAAAACAATGAAACTTATTCTAAACCAATTCATCCACAAATCGGAGATTGTGCGGTTTAATATATTTACATTTTTCATTTATTTTTATATCATATCTTTTACACCATTCATAAGCTAGTTTGATTTGTTTTTCATTTGGTTCTTTGTTATAATCATTGTTTTTGATATATTCAATACCTTTTATAATCTTATTAATTTGATTTTCGCAATATAAATTATTAACACTTATTATTTCATCTAATAATTTTTTAGAGATTGGAATTTCTAAAATATTATTAAATCCGTGACATAATATTTTTATAATATCACTGTTATAACCTTTAAAATTTTTACATATAATATATTTTTCTGAATTAGAATTACGACTTACACATGGTTTATGAATATAAACATTTTCATATGAATCGTTTAATATTGATAATAGTAAAATTGTCTCTTTATGAAAAATATCAAAAATCTTACAAACAAAATTACCACCACGCTTTTGAACATTTAATGCAATAAATATTTCAGAATAAATTAAACGATATGAATTAATTTCTTGTTTGCTATAATCTGAAGAATAATCAAAACCACCATCACCTGTTACTAAATCAACCGATTCTCTACCATATTTTTTTATTAAAGATATTACATTCTTAAAATCATATAAATCCCCATTATCATTTATACCATTATAGAATGATATCTTATTATTATTTAGTAAACGACTATTCCATTTAGGTATGCTTTTAATTTCACTTTGCAATGAATTACCATAGATTTTTATAGTTTTATCATAAGGCAATAAATGTGTAATTGCTTGTATAAATCCACCCGGTGCCTCTGCTAGACAAACAATTTTATTATTTACAGTTTTATCAATTATATTATAATCATAATATATTTCAGTGAATTTAAAATAAGAACGACTTATAGGTGTAATTTTACTAATATTATTTCTATAATTTGAAGTATAAATATATTCATAATCATGGATATATTTTTTAGCATACTCCCATTCTTTTGGATATTCGTCAATAAGTGTTTTTGTATCATTTAATTTTTTACATAAGTCTTTTTGTATCTTATTTTCTTTTAAATAAATTAGATTATTATCATTTTCTATTTTTCTAAATAAAAATTTCATAATATTAATTCATAAAATCTTTTTAAATTAAGATAATATATACATGAATCGTAAAATACTCGATTATATTAAAGTTGCATCAGCTTCCGCATTTTTTATATTATTATTTACTCTTTATTTGTTAATCTATGATAGCACTCATTTTATAGGATTTGAAGAATCAGATGATAAAACTTTCCTTGATAAACTATTTAATAGATTATATTTTACTGTGACGACTTTATCATCAACTGGTTACGGAGATACTACCGCCAAAAGCAAAGCAATGAAAATAAATTCTATGATACTACAATTTATATTAATTGTGGGTGTCATGGGTGGATTATTTTTCTCTATTAAATATTAAATATGAAAGATTGTTGTAAACATAAAATAAATGATAAAATATGTATTCGTAAAAGTGATAAAAAAAAGTTTAGTTTACCAAGAAAGTTTAGTCGTAAAAAATGTAGAAATCCTAAAGGTTTCACTATGCGTGCTAGCTGTGCACCTTATAAAGATTGTAAACAAAAGGGGGGTAAACGAAGTAGCAAACGAAGTAGCAAACGAAGTAGCAAGAAAACCATTCGTAAATTACCTAAATTAAGAAAAATAGATGATAGTCATAAAAAACATAAATATCATTTAAGTGACCCACAAAGCAAGCGTATTTTAGCAATTAATGAAGGTATTAATTATGAAATGAAAAATAGAGGTTTGACAAAAAAGAAAGCTGCTATCTCTAAAAAAGGAAGATTTAATATATTAAGAATCTATCGTAAAAATAATAAAAAAAATGAATGCCGAAAACTAACAAGTGATATGAAATATATAGATAAAAAATATAACCTTGGTAAAACTAAAAATATATGTAAAGGCGGGGGCAAACATAGTAGCAAACGAAGTAGCAAGAAAACAAAAAAAAGATTCTTATATAATCCAAATGATCATAAAAAATCATTTGATGTTTATATAGATAAAAACCCTAATGATACTATCCCTATTAAATATACTACTTTAAATGACGTTAAAAATACAATTAAGAAATTAGAATCACTGTATAAAAATGATAAATATACTCATAAAAGAATATGGCAAGTGGGTATGATATTATATGTTCGTTTAAAAGTCTTAAAAGATAAAAAACCAAATGAATTTAAACTTGCAGAAAGATATTTTAAACAATTGGGTAAAAGATCTAAAATAAAAAACAAAGATAAAAAAGAAGAATTGAAACAAAGGAAAAGATTTACTTTTAAAATTTGATAGTTGGTTTATCATATTAAATAAACCTAATCAAGGATATGCATAAGATCTTGATATTCTTGTTTCTTCTTTACCTTCATCCTTTTAAACATATCTTAACAGATAGATTTCATAATAATAATCATATTGATAAATATATTCAAAGAAATTTGATTAAAAATAATAAATTAAATAATTAAAACCAAACATGTATTTCCGTAATCTATTTAAGATATATTTTCAAAGAGAAAAAAAACCTATCTTACATAGATGGTATATAACCTCTGATAAGACTCATTTAGATCGTAAAATTTATCTTGCGAATTATGATCATTGTGGTCCTTGTGGTAAGATAATATTAAAATCAGAAAATAAATAAATTATATTAATAATGGATGATATATTTATACTATTAATTTTTTTATGTTTTTTATTTATACTAATGCCTCGTAAAAAAGTCTGTAAAACAGTTAAGGGGGAAAGAATTTGTAATAAAAAACCTCAAATGAGTGCGAGTGATATTATTAATCTACAAATGAATGCTTTACAAAGAAACAATAAGTATGATAGTGGTATTAAAACCGCTTATAAATATGCTTCTCAAGATAATTTAAATAACACTGGACCTTATCCTAAATTTTCAAAGATGGTTAAAAATAATATATATAGACATCTTTTAAGATCTAAAAAATGGTCATTTGTTAAAAATACGATAAAAAAAGTAAAAGATGAAAATTATTCAAGGATGGTTAAAGTAAAATCTTCTCATGATGATAAAGAATATATATATCGTTTCTCATTAAGTCGTCAAACACCTAGTTTATTTTGGAGAACGGATTCGGTAGAATTAATTGAAGGGATGAATCATGAAGATTCATCTAATATGCAAAAGAATGTTTATCATAAACCATTAGAAATATGTAGCACTGATCCTATGACAGGATGGAAAAGAGATGGTACATGTAGCACTCATGAAGATGACAGTGGAACTCATACAGTTTGTGCTAGGGTTAATGATGATTTTTTAGAATATACTAAGGATAAAGGCAATGATTTATCTACTTCTAGAGGTAGTTTTCCAGGTTTAAAAGATGGTGATCATTGGTGTTTATGTGCTTTACGATGGAAACAAGCGCATAAAGCTGGTAAAGCCCCTCCTTTAAATTTAAATGCTACTAATAAGAAAACTTTAGAATATGTAGATTTAAATACGTTAGAAAAATATAAAATATAATATTATATATATATGGTAAACCAGGAATTAAATATAAAAATGGATGAAAGGCAAACAAGGGATTTAATCATTGCATATATAAAAGATAGTCACCATGATTTCTTTAAAACCAATGAAGTTTTTAGTTCTATATGGATGGATCATCAATCTATATCGGATGATGACCCAAGTAGTCCTGCTCATAAGCGCCAACGTCCAGGGCAGGGTGGTGGTAGTGGAATAGGTCGTGGGATTTTTGAAAAGGTGATAATAGAGGCAGGATTAGGCGATAGTCTTCGGCGGAACCAGCATGAAGTGAGAATTATGGGAAATGGGGAATTAAGTGATTATATTGATGAAAAGATTACAAATTCTGATTTTTATGAATTACCTGATGATGAAAAAATAAAATTTACTTTAGCATTTAATCGACTTTTTCCTGATTTGACAGATTATGCTCTAGGTTATATAACAGAAGATGAATTATATGATGAAATACCCGAACTTGAACCCGAACTTGAACCTGAACCTGAATCTGAATATCCGCTAGATACTAATCTTGAGGATTTAATAGAATGGACAACAAAAATAGATGAAGCAACTAAATTAAAAGTGTTCTTGGATAATAATTATTTATCAGCAGCAGTAGAAACATCATCGCGGGGGGTCGGTGAGTTGCATGTGGAGGGTTCAGAAATGAAGCCGCAATTAAAAGAAAAACTGTCGGGAAGTCCACGCACACCACAAAATTTAAGATATCATCCATACGGTATGAGGGCGGGTGGTTCATCGCTGATAGGAGGAATGAATATCATCGCGCGCAGGCGCAGCAGCCGTCGCCCGTCCCTCATCCCTCAGGCTATAACATCATTAAAAGAGTTACAGGGTGAATTAAAAAAAATACATAAAATGATATCTGTTTGGGATGGATTAATAAAAAAAATGCGCGATCATAGACAAATGCCGGAAGGTGAAGAAAAAGAATTGTTTCAAAATTTAGATTTAGCAAATAATGCACAAGGGGCGGAAAACCAATTGCGTTCATCTTTTGAAGAGAACTTAATATCATCCAGAGATGTATATGTTGGGTTGATGGGAGAACCATCGAGTGCAGCAGAAGCAGCAGCAGCAGGAACTGCTACTTCAGAAGAATTCGCCGAAGAAGCAGTAACGTTTAATAGAAAAATAGAAGAAATATTAAATGAAGAACCAACACACGAAACTGAAGAGAAATTAAAGAAAATAAATATATTATTTAATAGTTTTAATAAATATGCCATTGGAGGTGGGAAAGGTAAATTAACTTCACCTGGGGATGATATATTTAATAAATTTATATCAAAAAAATGGACGAGTGCTGCTGCTGGTACCGCCGCCACCGCTGCTGGTACCGCCGCCACCGCTGCTGGTACCGCCGCCACCGCTGCTGGGACTGCCGTCGCCTCTGTACAGTTTATTTTCAGAAAGTTGTTTAATAAAAAATCTTCAGGTATAGAATTAAGACCCGATGATATATCTGTTATAGAACAATTTCAGGTGTTAATAATGAAACACGGATGGTTTGAAGAATTAGATTTGTGGTGTGATCCGAGTGATGCAGAATCTACTGAGAGACAGTCCACGGTGATCAGACAGCTTCCCCAGTGGTTACGCAATTTTAGAGAAAGAGTATGTGCTGCTGATACAGTCGCTAGCAGTAGTAAAATGCAAAGAATTGGTGATAATCAATTTTCAAAAGAATTTTCGGAAAATGAATTTGGAATAGATTTTACAAAAACCGGTGTTTGGAAATTGCAACAAGCTACACTTGATAAACAGTCAGTGGTAAATGGTGGTGATGGTCCCGCTGATTTAATAAGTATTATAAATAATTCAAAAACAGAATTTAATTCAGGTGATAATGCATCATTAAGAAAACCTTATACCACAGCGAGAGCCAAAACAATTAGTATTTTTAAAGGTGATGGAGAGGAAGCTAACTGTAATGCGCCCAATGTAGCCGATCCTGGACCGAATTGTCCCCAATTAAAACATGATATAAGAGCAGATCAAATAATAATTAAAGTATTTAGCAATGATTATAGTGGAGATAATTATAGTGTCTTATATCAACTGAATAATATCAGATCTGGAGGAACAACAGATTTAAGACATTGTACAATGACCGTTAAAATAAAATATAATGATAAAGAATTTGAAATACAGAATACATCTGTATCAAATAAAAGTTTATCTAAGAATGTTGTTTTAAACAATATGATGACTGAATGCAAAAGAATATTATATAGTAAAATGGATAGGGCCGACGCACCAGATGATAACGATTACAAAGGAGTATTAACTAGTTTAGTCGGTTTATTGAATGAAGACGAAATTAATTTTAACGAATTAAAGCCTATTGTGCAAAAATGTCTCTGTAAGTTATTTGGAGATCATGGGCAAGAATTATTTGCTGTTGGGATGTTGGTTGATGACGATAATAGATCTGAATGTAATAGCGCGACACTTGCAGGGAATGATCGCATATCTTATTGTAGATTATTACATATGTTGAAATATTCTGGTGGAGCAGATACCGATGAGAAACAATGGGCTGCGATATATAATTCTGCTGCGAGCTATAATATGATATATAAAACTAGGGAGGCAGGTAGAATAAATAAAAACAAATTTAATCGTAAAACAAAGAGAAAATCTAAAAAACGTAGAAAATCAAAAAGGAAAAATTCAAAAAGTAAAAATTCAAAAAGGAAAACAAAAAATCGTAAAAGATAAATCTATTAATAAATACGTTAGAACAATATAAAAAAATAATATTATTATTTTTATAATTACGAATAAAGAGATGAAAAAAGAGATGGATAAAGAGATGAAAAAAGAGATGAATACAATTTGCAATGATCCTTATATTTATACAATTGATAATTTCTTAAGTGAAAAAGAATGTAAATTTATAATAAATGTTTCTAAAGATAATCTTACTTTAGCAGGAGTTAGCACAGAAAAAAGACAAACAGAATCAGAAAAGAAAGTTTATAAAGGTAGAACTAATAGTAGTTATTGGATGCCACATGATGCTTACCCTGAAACTTTAAAAATAGCCAAGAAGATTGCAAAAAGAATAGGATGCGATTATCATTGCTTTGAAAATTACCAAGTAATTCATTATAATGAAAATGAAGAATATAAATATCATTATGATGCTTACAATAAAAATGATATAGAAAGATATAAAAAATTTTGTGGAGAAAGAGGTAATCGTATAAGAACTGTTCTTGTTTATTTAAACGATGTTGAAGAAGGTGGTGGGACTGGTTTTGATTCATTGTCTGAATATAACGAAACAGTTATAGTAGAACCTAAAATGGGTAAGATGGTTGTTTTTAATAATGTAAATGATGATGGTTCACTAAATATAAAATCAAGGCATGCTGGGCTACCTGTTATTCGAGGCGAAAAATGGGCATTTAATCTATGGCTACGAGAAAGAGAATAATTTAAACTTTTTGGAAGATAAACCAATTATTAAAACCACTTAGTTCCCTTAACATTGCATTTTTAGGTTTGGTTAATTGAAATGATTCGGGGAAATATTGTTTCAGTGATAAATCTTTTGAATATAATTTATCTAAATCATCTATGATACGCTCAAATCCACCTAAACCATCACTATATGAATAAT
>MDTC01092278.1_pt1 | contig 13319 bp, 13 predicted proteins | sample 811181 | NCBI WGS metagenome assembly MDTC01 (sample SAMN05326644, study PRJNA326480) | marine metagenome | isolation source: seawater | place: Pacific Ocean: North | collected 2011
TAGTAGAATGCTGGTATAGGGGAAAAAACATCCCAACCCCAAATCAAGGTTGGTTAGAATTAATGAAAGGAGAACATCCATTCAACCCTGAAAAAATTAGCGGGGATGATGCAATTACCAAAGGGATCAATTTAGCCACAAACATCATTCAATATGGCTTGGAGGGGTAAGTAATGCTTCCAGATGAAGGCCTACTTTCTTACGTGCTAGAAAGAAGTCTTGGTTGCCGACATATCACTTTGATAGACCCTGGTAAACAAAGTGCAGAAATAGCAGCACAGAGAGCAATATTAGCCATAGAAGCAGGTAGTAAAATGATATTTGTAGGCGGTTCAACAGACACGCCCGACGAAATAGTTCACAATACATGTTCATCAATTCAAGAAGCGATAGAGTTACAAATTTTTGCTGCAAGTCAAAGTCCTACAGCAAATGAAGACGATTGGAGGATACCAGTAGTTCTCTTTCCGGGCGGCGCTCACGCTTTATCTCCTGCAGCCGATGGAATATTATTCATGATGCTAATGAATTCTAAAAACAGAAAATTCCTAATCGGAGAGCAACTTAAAGGAGCACCCCATCTTCATCATTTCAAAACCGAAACCCTCCCAACAGGATATCTTGTATTTTCTCCTGGTGGAAAGGTTGGTGAAGTTGGGGATGCTGAACTTATTAAAAAGGGTCAAAATGAATTAGTAACAAATTATGCATTAACTGCTAAAATGTACGGTTTTAAGATATTATATCTCGAAGCGGGTAGTGGTGCAAATACTCAAGTCTGTAATGAACTAATTACTGCAGCACGTACGGTTGAAGATACCTGTTTAATTGTTGGTGGAGGTATTAGGACAGCCCAACAAGCTAGTGAGGCAGCAAAATCTGGCGCAAACTGGATTGTAACTGGTACTTTAACTGAAGATGCAAAATCAAACCAAGAACTAACTCAAAAAATCACAGAAATCGTCAATGCGATTCAATCTTCATCATCATAGATTACAGGATCACCCGAACCACCAGGGGCTGGTGGTCTATCTGTATCAACTTCCATTCCAGGTGAAATTATTTCATTAGCGGTTTTCAAATCAACCTTTCCACCTTCTGCTAAAGTCTGCATATCGTCAGTGTTCGGTGAACTAATTTCCCTTTTAACATCAGGGGAGTTAGAGTAAATTTCCTTTTTCAACTCACGCTCATCATGAGTTCTAACCAAAGATAAAGAATCGGCAAAGACTCTTCCAACAACCTCTCTTGTTCTCTCAGAGCGCTTAACACCATCCAATTCATTCACAGCATTATCTCGTTGAGATTCAAGTTCTCTTAATTCTGAAGTTCTATCGGTTAAAGCGGATTCAAAATCAGCGATTGTTAGAGCCATTTGTTGTACTCTTTCATCCCTTTCAAAGACATCGTTATGTAATCTTCTTTCTCTTCTTCGCAACGATTCATATTCCCTATTACGTTCTAATAACCGGCGCTTCAATTCTTCTATTTGTTCAACAAGATAATCATGTTCTGCTGAAACCGATCTTGGCCCCTGCATTACCCTTTCTAATTGTTCTTCTAATTCACCTAGACGCTGGTCACGTTGGTCCAATAAACCACGCAACCTATCAGCAATATCACGCAACCTTTGACGTTCTTCTTCTAACGCATCATTAGCGGCCTTTTCAGCACCTAAATCTGTTTCTAAAGAATCGACATTACCTTTCAAAGCCCTCACTTCATCAGCGGTAACACTGGTTAATCCAGCATCAGCCGCTCTACTTAGTGCGGAGACCAATTCGTTAACACGCCCCTCCATTTCTGCAATCACACCATCTTGTTTTTCAGTCAGGTCCCTAAGTTGCGAGGTTTCTTTTTCTAACAAATCCCTTTCACTTGCCGACAGACTCGATTGATTTTCATTTAATTCAGTTCTTGCATCTTCAAGAAGGCGCTCTAAATGAACAGTCCTTGCTCTACTTTCTTCTAATTCAGTTTCAACCTGTAGTAGCCTGGAGACTTCTGGAGCGATTTCATCTTTCCTTTCAGCAAGATCTAATTCAACAACTCGCAGTCTTTGTTTAGCAGTTACGACCTCTTCATTCCTTTCAGCCAATTCTTGCCATGCAACTAAGACTTCTTCAACCAACTGTTCAAGCGGGTAACCGCGTAACATTCCTTCGAGCGCAGCGCGTTCATCTCCGGTAGCTCCACCGACGCGACTTATACCTCCAGGAGTAGAAGTTCCTAGTGCCATTAGGTGTCATCGCACATTAACCATTATTCAACCTTTCATATCAGACAGACCCCAAAAGGCCGCTTTTGATACCCTTAGTTGATAGCGGTATATTGTTCATCAGGCATGTCTTGGGCTAGTGCCATTGCTCCTGCTGCGACCTTTTCAATAGGGTCATCAACACAGGTAACAGTAACATCACCAATATCTGCAATTTCCTCAGCAACCGCATCTGCAATCCCATCGATAAGAGAACCTCCACCTGATAGAATGATATTGTTTCTTAGAACCGGCTGATATTCAGGATCTGCTGTTGCAACAATCTGCTTCAAAGCATTTCCAACTTTGTTGATAATAAGTCCACACGCTTCTTTTACCAAATCACCAATATCGACAACTTGCTTCTTTCCTTCAACAGACAATTCAACCATTTGTTCACGGTCGTCGCCTTCGACATAAGAGAATTCTTCTTTCCACTTACGAACCATGTCCTTTGTTACCTGGGCGCCAGTGTATTTCTTACGGATTAATCCCATCAACTGCTCATCGATCCAATCTCCAGCTTCCACAATTGTAACTTGGTCAGATTCGTCAGGGAAAGTACCTGTAATTCTAGCAATATCAGTAGTTCCTGCTCCAACATCCACTACAATCGAATGCATTATTTCTCCAATAGCATATGCTGTTGCGAAAGGCTCTGTAACTACCATAATTGCGTTTACTTGTCCTCTAAGTGTTGCGACAAGATTTGACTTGTCGGTGAAAGATACGTGTGAAGGAGAGCAAATAACCCCAAACACTTCATCATATTCTTCAGGATCTACCGTTTCTACAAGATGTGTAACGAATGCTTTTGCAGCAGCTAAGTTTGCTTCATCATCCTGTGCAACACCTGCCGCCATTGGGCGATATAGGGTGCATGCTAATTTATTTTTCAAGGCATCAGACCCAAACAACACATCACGTCCGAGCATATTTCTTGCTACCGGATCTTTTGGTCGACCAACTACAGTTTCGATAGTTTCCATCGAACCAGTACTTGATGCAATTGTTGATTGATATGTTCCAAGGTCGATTCCCACATAGAGTCGTTCTGCCATTTTTTCCTCACCTATTGTCCTACGGACAGCGCTGCGACTAAGTTATCTGCCTTGAATGTTCACTCGCGGTTGACCCACTCATTCTTCCTCAACAAATGGCGAAGGAACACCTTCTAAATTTTTATTTTCAAACCTTCTAAACATAACACTGGCCGCAAATAACAACCCCGCAAAAACCCCAATAACCCCTAATAATAAAGCGCGATTTGTAGCAGTTGAAACATTATCTTCTTTATTCGCCGTTACACTAGAATTGTTTAGCGAATTATTTTGCAGATTATTGTTATCAATCAACAATGGATTTTCCCACCAAATTGTAAAATTGGATGATGAAATGGAACTAGTTTTTGCAGAAGTCCACTCTGATGAATTTGAATCCATAGCAACAATCTCAAACATCCAATCATTTCTATTAAATTGGAATAATATCAAATCATCAGGAATATCAACTGTACAAGTAGAAAGACCAACTCTTGTAAATTGTTTACCACATTCTGTTATGTTGATTGTCAAGTTGTCTGAAATTAACCTAACAACCACTTCAACATCATCCCCCTCTTGGTCTTCAACAGCCCACGTCACAGAAATTTGTTCGGACGCATTTTCATTTTCACCCGGGGCCTGCATAAGGACAATTGCAGGCGCAGTATTCATTATTGCACAACCAGAACTAGTTCCGCCATTATTATCACTACTAACAACGGCTCCCAAAAAAGTATCAGGGCACTGATCAAACTCGTTAATTACTCCATCTCCATCATCATCAGTCCATTCCCATGGAAATTGATCAATCCCAGTTGCGGCTAGAGCAAATCCTAACCTATCTCCTTCAACCCCTACAGTTCCTGGCGAAACACCCGAAGCAACTTTTTTTGCATAGACTTCAAGATCAATCCATTCTACACCATCTAATGCATCAGCAGGAATCCGAATCATAACAGTGGTTTCATTCGTTGAATTTTTTTCTTTAGCACTATCGAAAGAAGGATGCGAGTAATATATTGCCGAATTACCCGATGTCGATATATCGTCATCTATTACAAACCGCCCATCATCAGTTGTTATCACTAGTCTCAAATCATCAATTTCGTATGGCTGGGGTCTGGCATTGTAAGACATTGTTACAACAACATCTGAATCACTAATCGGTTTTACACGAACAGTAAACGACTCATTTTGAGCTAAAAAAGGCCCATTAGCACCGGAACCATCCCACGAATTATTTTTCAAATCTTCAATAGTAGATCCCCGGGATTGAATAAATTCCGACCAGTTATCCATTGCAAATGAATCATACATCCAAGCGCCGGCCACGCGAGACATATTTGGCCGACCATACCCTTGATATTGATCGGGACTCGCTCCTGTGACAGGATCTGCTGACAATGCCAACAAAGCACGCAACTGTGCACCAGAAGGAGTAATGTTAGTCCTTTCTTCAACCATTTGTTGTAACACAGCGGTAAAAGAAGCAGCCACCGGAGTGGCCATAGAAGTTCCAGTCATCGCTAGAGATTGATTATTCATTGAGGAATTATTTCCATCTGACTTAGCCGATACGATATTTATTCCAGGGGCTGCAATAAGTATACCTCTTCTTTCATCACTATCGGGCCCAAATGCACTCGAACCCCATATTTCACCATCTTCTTCACTATTTGAGGCAGCAACGGCCACCACATTGCGCGCGTTTGCAGGCTCCAACAACTGTCCATCATTATTTCCTGGAGCCACAAATACTAGCGACCAAGGATTTTCCATCATCCAAGAATCTATATTTCTACTTCTTTCTGTATAATTTACAGTATTATCTCCCCACGACCAAGAATGTATTACTGCACCATTATTCGCACCCTCTGAAAGCAATTGTTCTACAGGGGGAACCGCCCACCCATCTGGCCCAACAACATCTTGAATAATTAGTTTAGAACCATTAGAATACGACTTCATAGACTCGTCACCATCCAAAGGATCACACGCTAAAATTCCAGCGATATGCGTACCGTGCCGATACTGGTAATGCCCAACATTATCCCAATCATCAATACTATCATTTAACAACAAAATTTTACGATGCTCAGAACCCGGTATTCCAACACTCTCTAAAGAATCTCTAAAACAAGAATGGTCCATATCAATACCCGTATCGGCAACCGCAATTATCACACCAGTCCCATCCAATATTTTGTCCTGTGAATAATTCAAATCCTTGACTCCATCATCCATAATATTAGAAGATGAAAAACCACGCCCAGATTCATCAAAACCAGCGGCTTGCGAGACCATCAAGCAAATAACAGCCACTATTAGCGCCGCTCGCATATTATGACTGAAAACCATTCAACAGTTCAAAGTTAAGGAAGGATAAGTCGCGCCAGCGCGTTTAATACACATTCACAGGTCGCCGTTGGCATGCAGGCCTTCCGTGTATCCGGTATAGCACCATTTGGTAAGCAACGCCAAAAGTTCAGCCTTGACCTTGCAGCCGCTTCTTCAGCCGATGCCGAGCACCGCTGTTATTCAATAATGGGTTCTCGACACAAAGCAAATAGGCGCTCAATTGAAATCATATCTGTTGAAGAAATAGACCCACGAACATCAACCGAAGCAAGAATCCTTGACACTTTCCGTGAAGAGATTGCTGCCGCTGGCGGACCAATCGCGCCTGTTGGCGAAGAAGAGTGATTGCATCGTCGGGTTCTTGATGGGGTAAAGCCTCGCAGAAAGTGGTCGCATGGTAGATTCAGTAGAACTTCAACAAATGGCGCGCCTTGTCGATATGAATCGACAACGCCTAGAAGAGATCCAAAATCAACTTGAGAAAGTAGAGGTAGTTATTTTGGAACACGACGATGCCCACAAGGCACTTACAACTCTTGCTAAAGATAAATCAGGACACATTCCTATAGGCGCTGGAGTGATGGTTGAAACAAAGGAAAAATCAACAACACTAGTTGATTTCGGCAGCGGTATATTTGGACAGGCAACACCCGCGGATGCAGCAAATACCGTATCTAAAAGATTGGAAGATTTGATTCAACTAAAATCTCAATTCGAATCAGAAGCAGCCCAATTAACACAAAGAATCGAACAATTAGCATTACACTTTGAACAAGCAGCAAAAGAAATCTCTACCGCAAATAAGGTCAAATCAAGTAATGAAGAACCCGAAGAGCAAACCCCACTACCAAAAACACGCAAAAAACGGTCATTTGGTAGTGAATTAACATTGGATGATTGAGGGATTGTATGGGCTTGTTTGATAAATTTAGGAAAAAAATCAACAATGCTGTTGAAACCGTAGATTCAGACTCGCTTACTGAAGGTGAAGAACTTCCTGAACAACCGCCTACTTCGATTGAGCCAACCACCCTGGTAGAAGATGAGTGGGAAGAATTAGATGAAGAAGAGGAACTTGTTTTGAAAAACCAAGAAGAGGAGTGGGAAGATTGGGAAGACGAAGAAGTAGAATATACTCTCCCTACTAAATTATCTCGTAAAGAAAAACGAGCAATCGATAAAGCAGCTAAAAAAACCGCCTCACTCGAGAGAGCAAAAAAGAAAGAAATGAAACGACGCGGTGCAAAGGAAATCTCCCGTTTAGATGGTTCAAAAGTCGACTTACATATGATGAGGACGACAACCGGCCGACAATTAGTGGAGATAAAATCTGCACCTAAAGGGAGTACCGGCCAAGTAGAAAGTTCAGGCATCTCAATCGACTTTGGAGGTGGAATTGTAGAATCTGGCGGCCGTACGATAAAAGACACTGAAGCTTTAGGCGAACTACTTGAAGAATTAGAATGGATCATGCTAGAATCTGATATCTCCTCCGATGCCGTTAGTACCGTCATGTCGGCACTAAAAAATAATTTAATTGGCCAGAGATTACGAAAAGGTGCAGACCTCTCTAAAGTTCTTGAAGCGAGCCTAAAGAGGGCTTTGAGAGGAATATTAAATGCAGGATATTGGGATTTTGATGCTAGTATTAATGACTTTATTTCGAAAGGAGACCTACCTGTAGTGATTATGTTTGTTGGAGTAAATGGGACAGGAAAAACCACTACTGCTGCTAAAATCGCTAATAGATTACAAAAGAACGGCCTTAGCGTAATCGCCGCTGCAGGAGACACATTTAGAGCAGGCGCAATAGAGCAATTAGAAAGCCATTGTAAGAAACTAGATATTCGCTGCATATCTTCTCAACGCGGGGGGGATTCTGCTGCTATTGCTAGAGATGCAATAGAGTCCGCCAAAGCAAAAAACATCGACGTAGTTCTTGTTGATACAGCAGGAAGGATGCAAAACAAATCTAACCTTATGGCAGAATTAGAAAAGGTTCGAAGGGTCGCAAATCCTCATCTAACTTTATTTGTCGGCGACGCATTAGCAGGTAACGATGCGGTAGATCAAGCCAGAACCTTCCAAGAAATTCTAAAATTCGATGGTGCAATCTTAACTAAATTAGACACCGATGCAAAGGGCGGTGCAGGACTTTCAGTGGCCCATGCAACAGGCAGGCCAATCGTATTATGCGGAACTGGTCAAGGCTATGATGATTTAATGCAATTTGATCCAGATTGGTTATTGCAGCAATTATTTGAATGAGGTGAAAATATGGCTGATGAGTTTTTTGATGATGAAAAAAGCGCACAATTTTTTCAATTGGTATACATGCTCCAAAGAAGCTCGATGATGCACATGGGGATGTTGCCAGATAGTGAGGGCCGGGTTCATTTCAATCTTGCAGAAACCAAGGCGGCAATAGACACTTTAGTAATGATTAAAGGCAAAACACAAGGTAATCTTACAAACAAAGAATCCACTATGCTAAACGGAATAATCAGTGAATTACAATTACAATTTATCAAAGCCCCAGCGCGTAAAAGAGAATTAGATGATGCAACGGCATCTTCTGAAGCAATTAGAGAAACCTTTTCTGAACCAAGAGATGGGCCTTCCGAAATCGTCATAGACGAAGAGGAGTGAACAAAATCGCCCGTTTTGTGCGGTTGATTCATGAGGCAAAGGTGTTTGCAAAGACTGTTAGCCATGGCGAGAGTCACAGATGTCGAAGACCCAGAAGCACCCACAGTGCTACTTGTTGACAACAATCAAATGGCCCTCCATAGGCTTTCAGCCATCTTTAGACAACGTGAATTTTTAGTTGTAGAATGCGAAGATGGAGATAAAGCGGTTGACGAATATATCCGTCTAGACCCTGAATTGGTCGTAATGTCTCTGGAAATCCCCTCTTTAGATGGACATTTAGCAGCTTTAGAGATGAGAGAGCACGGCGGAGAATGCAGGATAATTTTCACTGCACCGCGCCACCAAGCAGAACTAGCACATGATGCAACACATTCTGCCGGTGCATTAGGTTGGATAGAAAAGCCAGTCTCATCCTCGGCCTTTGACGCAATTTGGAATAAAGTGGAAGGGCCAGTTCCAGATGCTCCGGGATTAGATGATTTAGATATTATACACCCTGATGCAGATATTGAGAAAATCGAGGTTGAAGAAGATGATGGAGAGTTCTTGCTACCCGTACTGCCTCCTCTAAACGTGATTACTGAATTGGAAATTTCATCGGAAGAAAACCCGATAGCAGTCAAACCAATTACTACCTCTAAGAAGAATTCTAGTAAGGGAAAACGCCTAATTATTGTTCTAACGATTTTTGCTGGATTGGCTGCTGCAGGCTGGTATGCGTGGAAGGAAGGGCTCCTTCAACTCTAACAGGGACCATCATCACTCGACCATCAGGCAATTGCATCGGCGCCATTCGCATATTACCAACCACTCCAACTACTTGAGCAGCCATATCAACACGACTACCTGCAGGCGCACGAATCACTTCATCCACTTTGTATGATGTTGAGGTTATCAATCCTAAATCCCCACTAGATAATTTTTTGTCTAAAACAAAATTAGCATTCCATATCCGCCATACAAACCAAAGAAGAATAGCCAATAATGGAATTACAATAAACCATCCAATTAAATTAACTTGGCTCATAAAATCCTCTCAGATAAAGCATCCCAAGACGCCTTCGCATAATCAGCCGCCGCTTTAGCAACATCATTAGCGCGATGAATTCCACTTCCCACTATAATGCAATCAGAACCAGCCAACACAGCAGCCCGCGGGTCGCCATAACGCTGCCCCATTTCTCCATCTCCCACTTGTAGATTTACTCCTGGCGTCCATATCATTTTTCCATGTCCGACCTTTTGACGTAGTTTTTCTAATTCCTCGGGACGACTACCATTTCCTATAAACCCGAACACATTTTCATTTTCATTGCCTAATTTCACAACACGATCTGTATAATCTTGGTCAAGCAAATTACCCCTGCTCGACATTTGAGCAAGAAGCAAAACCCCTCCAAAACGCCCAATATCAGACCACCCAGCAGCTAACCCATCCACAATATCAGGGCCACTAATAAGATGAGCAGTAACGAGATCTGCCCATGAACGAATATCATAAATTCCTGCCATTTGATTCCTACTAATTTTTCCAATATCTGCAAATTTACGGTCTTCAAAAATCAATAAATCAGCATCCTTTGCCTTTTGACAAAAGTCTTTCCAAGAATCTTCCGACCAATCATCAATCAAATCAACATGAGTTTTCAGGGCGGCAAGATAAGGCCCTGCTAAGTCGATTAATTCAAACAATCCAGACATTGTATTTCTGTCAGCAGCTAAGCAAACCAAAGATTGTTTTCTATTGGCGGTTTCCATATAGCGCCGTGACATTTCGGAGGTACATTTTTCCCACCGCACCCCCCATGCTTCGCTTGCCATCAACCAAGGGCTAATACGATGATGCGTGTCAACCTTGCGCTTGAATAGAATTGATACCATCTATGATAGATTCTTTTCCAGGGGTCATATCTACTTCTAAAACTTCAAACGCATCCTCTACATCATAACTAACTCTTTTTCCAACACTATTTCGAATAGTTTTGATAGATAATTTCGGATGAAAAATTGCTAAAAAGTACGCTAATAGTTTAGGTAATCTACGAACCGCCCATTTGCCACCAAGCTCCTTTCGTAACATCAAACCAATATCTCTCATATCCATTTTCTTAGTATGGATGATGTGACGCCCACCATCATCGCCCATTTCTAAAGCGTTGACATGTGCGATAGCCACATCTCGCACATCACAAAAGTTGATTTCCATATCTAAAACAAATGGCGGACCATTAACGAAGTGTTTCAAATAAGACATAGACCCCTCTAAATGTCTTTTATCCAAAACAGGTCCAAAAACGACCGATGGGTGAATTGTCACCAATCTTACAGAACCCCTCTTTGCCCAGGAGCGTATATTTTGCTCAGCTAAAGACTTCGCTAAACCATACGGGTTATTTTCTAGTGTAGCATCATTACACCAATCTTTCCTGCTAAAGGTTTGATCATTTGAATAAGCGGTTGGCCTAATCGCCGCGATAGAAGAGGTGTGAACAACTCTCTTCACCCCCTTCATTACAGAACAAATATTTTCAACACCTTTGACCGATGGATCAACAACTTCTTTCTGCACATCTTTAGCACTAATGTGTAATGCAGCAGCACAGTGAATTACATCTTCACACCCAGAGGCAGCACTCTGCAAAGAATCGACGTCAAAAAGATTCATTTCAAAAATTTTCAAATTTTCTGCCCCTGGTAGTTTCTTTAAGAAATCAGCACGACCCCCTACTCTTTCTCCAGCATGAACCTTGTATCCACGTTCTAGCAAAACCCGTACAACATGTGAGCCAACAAATCCGGTAGCACCGGTCACTAAAACAGGCATAACACTCTCCCCTACACGAAAGAGGCATCTTCTTGCCACATAGCCATTACCCCCAACCAATGCGAACAGCCCTCCCCCTCGCAATTTTGGTTTTTTTAACCCCGCTTTCAGGCTGTTTTGCAGAAGATATAATCGAGGAAGAAGATGCAAAACCTTCTCCTTATCCGGACATATATGACCGTCAAAATTTAGATTGGAATTGGACACACTCCTTTTCTTATGTATTGGAACAAGGCCCTCATTATGCATTAGATGTACAAAGCGCGTTTATCGAAGTCGACACATCAGACATATGGGAAACCGGGCCCGCCACCTCAGAAGTACACCTCTCTTACTGGCTACCTTCAAATACACAAGAGGGCGAAAAAGTGCCAGTAATTGCAGTGATAAGTCCCTACTTTAGTTACGGCCAACAGGGCTCAGAATCCGGCGCAACCAATGTCGTGGGAGCGGGCCGAGGGGAATTTATTTTTGAAAATTTCATCCCTCATGGTTATGCATTCGCCCAAGTTTCCGTATTCGGAACCGAAGAAAGCACAGGATGCTTCGATTATCGCGGAGCGGGAGAGGGCTTAGGGATACATAATGCCGTAGAATGGCTAGGCAAACAAAACTGGTCCAATGGAAATGTAGGGCTGTATGGCAAATCATACGAGGGAGCGACCCAATGGGAAGCAGCAGCACTCGGTAGCGAACATCTCAAAACAATCGTTCCTATTTCTGGAACAACTGCATTACATCCACTTCTCTACAAAAACGGCAGTGCAGAAGCTAGAAGTCAAATTATGCACATGAATTATTTTGGCAGCACCGTTGACTATAATGGAGATGATTTAGATAATATCTGCCCAGATATAATCGAGGGTATTTTTGCAGGGCCAGTTACATATGGCGCAGGCGAATTCGACCCTTATATGTCTAATTATTACGACGAACGGTCACATATCGACAAAGCCTTCCAAAATTGGAATGGTAGTATTTATTGGGTCCAAGGCATGCAAGATTGGAATGTAGACCCACACCAAGTGTTTGGGGGCCCGTCAGGGACAAACTGGTATCTTGATTACGTAGCAGCAGGTTATGACGTGCGAGGGATGTTAGGGCAGTGGGAGCATAACTATCCTGACCAATGGACCAAGCATAATGCTCAAGATTCAGGTTATGGTGGAGAAGCGATTCAAAATATGACTAGATGGGATTGGGCCCAAGATTTGTTTGAATGGTTTGAATATTATCTCAAAGGGATTGGTCCAAAACCAGACCTACATGCGCAGATTCAGCGCAATGACGGCCAATGGAGAATCGAAGAAACATGGCCGCCGTTAGATGCTGAAGATTTGATTGTCGATCTTTCAGATTGCCAATCTACCGGATCATTTGTGGGAGGCACTAGTGTTGTAGGAGGGGGCGCCCAAACAGTTACAGTGGAATGCCCTGCACTTTCCGAAACAGATTCGATCCATATGGCGGGACTAATCTCTCTTCATCTCGAAGCAGTCGCCGCGTTTGATGGCGGCCAAGTATTCGTAGAAATGCAGGACTCGGTAACAGGAGTGCGAATTGGGCATGCAACAATGGATATTCGCTATCATGCAGGAGGATATGAGCCAAGAACCGTATTCCCGACAGAACAAGTAACTATGAAAATGGAATTCCAAGCTATCGATGCAATAATCCCTGCGGGGCACGGAATAAGATTGGTTATGACTGAAACCGGAGAGGACTACCTCGCACCATTATGTGGAAATTCCTGCCCCGTCCATGTGATTACCTCAATGTCCACGATGACAATCCCTCACATAATCCGCGATTCTTCAACCATTCTTATTACTCCGCAAGGAGAAGACGCTGCAAATAATTGAGTTTAGGTTAAACCAACCTAAAATGTGCAAATTACAAATGAATTAAAAATTAAGCCAATGTTTTTATTTATTTGAATTAAAAATATTAATTTAATTAGTTAAACGATTAAAAAAAAAGTAAATAGTTGTGCTTTTAATAAGATAAACTTCACAATTATTGTGCGATTGTATAATATACCGTACTCCTAACCCCCAGTGCGATACCTATGATGGATAAAGCAAAATTAGAATATATCTGGTTAGATGGATATGAGCCGACACAAAACATGCGAAGCAAAACAATGGTTCGTTCAGATTTTGGAGGAACTTTAGAAGAATGTCCA
>MDTC01079568.1_pt1 | contig 13317 bp, 21 predicted proteins | sample 811181 | NCBI WGS metagenome assembly MDTC01 (sample SAMN05326644, study PRJNA326480) | marine metagenome | isolation source: seawater | place: Pacific Ocean: North | collected 2011
CCTTAGTTTTAGTCATTTGATTTCTGGGTAGTGATTGTTCGAATCGTAATTGAGCTATGCCAAAAAGTACAGCAGCTCATCCATCCCGTTTAGGAGGTGAGAGACATCGCTGGCGATCTCCTCCTGAGTGCTGTAGTGCAGCATCTCCCAGCTAATGCCTAGCGCATCATCAGCGTCAAAGACGTTGCTGCTGCTGATTGATTGAGCCGTGACGGGGTCGAGCCCAGAGGGCAAATTCCCGACAAGGAAAAACAACAGGTCGGCATGGTTCATCGAGGTTGCTGGTGAGGTGATAGATAATTCCTCAACTCGCTGATGATGCCCCCTGCAGTCAAGGCGTGCAAGGGGGGTGTATCTTTTATTCCCAGCGGTGTACTTAAGTCGCCCAAAACACACTCATAGCAACAAAAAAGCCCAGGCAAGTCCTGGGCAGTGTGTGTTCGTAACTCGACAGGCGTTACCAATTCTCAAGGCTGGCCGATGCAGGAGCGAACCTTTTGTTCAACGCGGCGATCTCGTCGACGGATTTTTGCTGGATCGTTGCAATCCCTGAAGCGAAGTCATTTCTGATCAGGCCGAGAATCCCTTCGATTGCTGATGCAGTTAGTCCGCACTCTTCTGCGACGGCTTGAAGGTCGTCCCTGCCTGGAGTCTTTGGCTTCTCATTGATTGAAGCATTGACAACGGTGCCGCCCGTGCTTTTGGCCAGGCTCTCTGCTGCTGCGTCGATGTTTGGCTCAGACGCCTTGGCAGCCGCCGCAGCAGGGACCTTCTTTGCTATAGGCGGGCGCTTCGATGGAGTCCCAGGCTTTGGGGCTGTGATCGTTGGTGCGAGGGGGCGCTCTTCAGGTGTGCCCTGGGTTAACAGTTCAGGAGCCGCTAAACCAGCCTGCGAGAGCTCGTCTGAGGAAGCGATTCCTGAGATGACATCAGCGAACCCCCTGCGAAGGGCCAGCGTCGTCGTGGCCTTGGCCAGCATCGTCTCGGGGAACTTCCTCCACATGTTGTTGTTCTGGCTGTAAGCCTCGAACCGACACGAGGCGGTGAACGGATAGGCGGCGCCCTTGCGGTAAACACGGACCAAGCAAGCAGCAGGGGGAGTCTTCTTGACCCATACCTCTGACTCGCTGCCGTTCTCATCGAAGAACAAGACCTCCATTCCGTTCAACTCTTTCGTCTGGTTAGCCAACTTCAGGTAACCGTCGATTCCGGTCTGGATGGACATCTTGCCGCCCCTCACTACCGCGTAGACCTCTTTGCGGAGAGGGTCTAAACCGGAGGAGAGACATACGGCTTCGAACAGAGCTTGATCAGCCGGTGAGAGGCCAATGGCGACCGTGTTGAAGACCAGCTTTTTTTGCTTGTCTGACCAGGAATCAGTCATAGGGGCAATCGGTTTTGATTCCCCATAGTCTACCCCATCGGTTCAGGCGTTAACCATTTCCACAATGTCTGCCGCAACAATGTCCTCATCGATGAGGCTCGAGATCGTTGCTGCGATGGGTTCTAGATCTACCCTGAGCTGTTCGGTGGTGTATTCAGCCATCCCGGCCACCACCTGACAAAACAAATCCCTTCCCGCGTCAGATCCTGTCCACTTGTCTTTGATGAGCTGCAAGCCGTCTCGGAACTTGAGACCGCGCTCGCTGAGCAGCTCTTCAACCCAACTACCGATTTTTGAGGCAGCTTCCGCCATGGCCTGGTCGCCGACAGCAGCAGCCGGCACCAACTCAGGAAGCTCGAGATAGCCGAGATAAACCATCATCAAATCGCCAGCATCGAGAGGCAGTCCTGTCTGAGGGTGCAGAACCGGGTCGAAACGCTCGACGATTTCTTCTATGCGTGCCGTGGTGGTTGCGGTATCCATTGCTCGAAATGAGCCTTTCCGATCAGTCTTCAGTGCATGAATCGACGTATTGATTCGCCCCAAACTGTCCAGACTTTTCACCCCGAGCATTTTCATGCGGGCGTTCCTCAAATGTGAGAGCTGTGATGTGTGGAGACAGCCAGGCTCGTTCGTCGCCCAATCGGCCAGCAACGCCATTTCAGGGTGGCTGACGTCTTTCAGCATGAATCCCAAAACTTGAGTGAAATGGCTACGGCCGACCTCTCTGCGCTGGTCGCCGATGCTGTTGTTATTTGTGTGGTTTGTCATAGGGGGATCCACAAAAGCTTGTTTTGACCGTAGCCCTGCGCTCCTCAATTGTCAACGTTCGAACAGGAAGGGTATGGGGGTTGTGATCGAAACAGACAGGCATGGACTGGGAGCGGTACGAACAGCGAATTATCGGGGTTACCAGGGAGGCCCTGGCCGAGGGTGCGACCCTGCTCGAAATATCGAAACAGCTCGCGCCATTGATCAGTCGATCAACGTTCTATCGACTGGCTCAGAAATGGGAAAAGGAAGGCAGGCTCTAGGCTGTTCTGCTCAATAAATCGTGGACATTTTGTCCATAGTCATGGCCGTTTTGTCCAAAGTTTTGGACGTTTTATCCATCGATTGTGGATGAAATGTCCATTTACACTTATATGTATAGAGAATAGAAGAGAGAATAGAAGAGAAAGAGCAATTAACTAAAGGGACAACGTGGGTAGGTTATAAGCATTCGAACAGAAACTTTGAGTGAGAGTTGGTTTTTCCCTGATGGGTATCTCGCGGAGATGGAAGCGCTCGTTAGCGCCATCTACGAGGCTGAGGGCAAGGCTAAGAAGCCAGACATCAAAGATGTCCTCCTGATGGCCCAAGCGCATGGGGTTTATGTGCGCGGCCAGACTGAAAAGGCTGGGAGCATCCAGAGCTTCCTGAGGGGAGTGCGCAAGCCTGGCGGCCCTCGCATTGGTCGAACGGAACTACCAAACAAGCGATATTTTGAGTTTCTGACCTATGTGGCCACTCAGTGCAGTCCCGTCGAGGAAGCCGAGCCCGCTGCTATAGACCCCACTACAAAAACGGGGACCGCTCAGCCCGTAATCGAGGAGCCTGAGAGCACAGACCTCGCCGGCATCTGGTCTCAACTGCAGGACATCTATCAGCAGAGTGCCCCTAAAACCTGGCCCCAATTGGTCCGGCGTTCGAACCTCGCCAAAATGGGGACGCGACTCCAAGAGGGCATTAACTACGCGGGCGGTCCTGATGAGTTCCTCGGAACATTTGCGTCAGCGCTCAGCAAAGTCCCCGAGTTCTACCGGAACCAGTACCCGCGACAGGGTGCGGGTCTGCGTCCCGTCAGTGACTGCATTCTCTGCCTAATCTCCGCCGACAAACGTCACAAGGAGCTCGGCGTCAGCGGCTGGAGGATGTTCGAGTGGGCCGACTTTCTGGACGCCTCCGAGGTGATGGCGCCCGGCATTCAGCATCCCTCCGAGGAATTTCTCCACTGGACGGGGACACGTTGGAGCTATAAGCGTCCGGACCTCTCCGATGAGGTCCTCGACGAACACAAGGCCAGTCTGATCGCCGCCGGCTTAGGGCCTGTCAATAGCTGATCACTGTTCGAATCTCGACAGCATTTTCTCATTCCATGACACTCAATCCACAACAGTTCGACTGGGCCGCCAACCTGATCGACAAGGCGGTCGCCGAGGGGAACCTCGAACTCAACGAGCAAGGGCTGCCAGTCGCGAACCTCGCAGAGGTCCAGGCCAATCTCGAACAGGACCGCCAACAGCGCCGCGAGGAGTCCGGTGCATCTAGTACCGGAGATCAAGAACGTCTAGTCCTAGGTTTCTGTCTCGCTGGCAAGCATGACCACAGAGACCAGTGGGGTGAATTCAGAACTCTCCTAGGTCTGCAGTACAGCGACGAACTGCCTTCGAGCCTGTGGACTGACAAGGACGCGAAGTGGGTCGCTCAGGAGATCGACGCCACCTACCGGAACCGCCGTTCCGTTCAACTGATCAATGGCGCCGCATTGATCGAATCCCTGCGAGAGCAGATCGAAAGCAAGATCTCAACGGCCTCCCTTCAAGACTTCGCCCGTGCGGTCCAGGGCATCGAGCTCGAGGTCGATGGCGTCCCGGCTTCTGACTTCAGGATTTCTGCCGAGATTCTCCGCACTCGTTGGGGTCGCCAAAAGGTCAGCCGCTTAGGCGAGGCGTTGATTCGCAGCGTCAAGCGTGAGGTCGACGTGACCGAGGTTCTCGAACAATGCACCGCTGAGCTGCAAGAAGCCCGCGATATTTTCTCCGGTCGGATCGGCAATAGCTACGCATTCGCCTCGGCTGAGGATGCGTGGTTTCAAGTCGAGCAGGAGATGACCAAGGAGCACTGCGAGCCAGTTAGCACCGGGATCATGTCCCTCGACATGGACATTCAGGGAGGCGTTAAGCAAAACGACGCGGGCAAGCTCCACCTCATAGGAGCAAGGACCGGCGTGGGTAAGTCCACGCTCGCGATTGCAGCCGCTGCCGGCCTGGTCGCTAATGGCGCGGATGTTTTATTTCTATCTTGCGAGCTGAATCAGAAAGAGATTGGGGCCAGGTTCTTGGCTCACTACGCCCGCCACCTGCAGAGCGTCGGCCGGATGCCTGAGGAGATGGTCCGCCTTCTGCCTCAGTGGCGCCTCGAGGGTCGCGGAAAAATCGGCATGACAGAGACGATCAGCGCCGCTTATCTACATCTGATGAACTGCCTGCAAGAGGACAAACTGCTCGGCGGCGGGAACTTTCAGAGCTACTGCCAATTTCTTGCTGAGGCTGACGATTTCGTCGAGGTGCTCCGCGCCGCAAAAGCAAAAGACCCCTCCATCTCCGCAGTCTTTCTGGACCATTTTCATGCCCTGCGTCCTACGGCCAAGGGGCCACGCGACCGCAGTCAGGAGATGGAAGTCAGGGCTCAGATCCTCCACGGCGCCGCTAAGGAATGCGAGGTCGATCTATTCCTGCTCTGCCAGTTAAACCGTGGAGCTGCTGACGATCCCAAAGGCCCTCAAGCCATCCACATCAACGGCACCGACGCCCTGGCCCAATTGGCCTCCGCTGTGTGGCTGATGGAGTTCAAAAAGCCAGACCTGGAAGCCGGCGAGAAGTTCGACCGGGGCCTGGTGAACCTGATCCACGGGAAGGTTCGAAACGGTCAGCGAGTCCAGGACAAGCAGATCACAGTCAATGAATCGATCCTCAGCTTTAACCGTGACCACTGCTATATCGATAGCGATCGCCCGGTCTGTTTGTAGTCATAGCTTAGTTGATCAGCATTCTAATTCAAACAACCCGGCCCCTCAATGCCACGCATCAGCCAGCGAACAATCGATCACGTCAAAGAAAAGGCCTCGATCGTCGACGCGATGGAGGGCGTCGAGCTAACTCGCATGGGCCGCGAGTATGTGACCCACTGCCCCTGGCACGAGGACCGCAAACCCTCTCTATCGATCAGCCCACAAAAAAACTTCGCCTACTGCCACGTCTGCCAGCACGGTGTCGATGCCCTGGGCTGGCTGCAGGATCGGGGCCTGACTTTTCAGGAGGCCATCGAGCGCATCGCTTCGCGGCACAACATCCAGATCGAGCACGAGAACGACGAGAATTCTGAGCGATTCAAGGAAGAGCAGAAGCAGCGCCATCTCTTGTACGTGAAGCGTGAGCAGCAGGAGAAGCTCTTCGCTGATCAGTTATTCGCCAATCGGGACGCCTGCGTTTACCTGAAGGAGCGTGGCATCAGCAAAGCAACCGCGGAAGCTTGGGGTCTCGGCTTCACGGGTGATCGGTTGATGGTGCCCCTGCGTGATGTCCAGGGCCGAACCGTCGCATTCACCGGCCGTGCCCTGGCTGGCCAGATGCCCAAATACAAGAATTCTCCTAGCGACCTTTTGTACGACAAATCCAGGCTCATCTTTGGCCTTGATCATGCCGCTGAGTCGATCCGCAAGTCTCGCGAGGTGGTCATCACAGAGGGCCAGTTCGACGTCATCAAGCTGCATCAAGAAGGCCTGACCAACGTGGTCGCATGTTCTGGCACAGCACTAAGCCATGACCAGATCAACAGCCTGGTTCGGCGTTGTGGAGCAAAGGTCGTCACCCTGTGTTTCGACGGTGACGCTGCTGGAGAGAAGGCTGCCTACAAGGCCCTCGAGAAACTCAGGGAGATGGTCTTATCGGAGACGATCACCCTTCGCATTTTGTCCATCCCTGCGGGTGAAGACCCCGACAGCGTGACCCAGGAGAAGGGTGTCGACGTCATGAAGGAGATGATCGCCTCGGCTCCTAACTGGGTGAAGTGGTGGTTGGGTCGTGAGCTAGGCAAAGTCAATCTCGAGGACATCGAGTCGGTCCAGGTCGCGGAGCGTGGCGTTAAGCGCATTCTCTCAGTCCTGCCTGTCGGCGGTCAACGCGCCTACGTCGAGCGCCGAGCGGCTGAAATCCTGGGCCAAGCTCCCAAGGTCAGGCCCGCCGCTCCCGTGGTCACTAAGCAGGAGCGTGACGCCCGCAAGTGGGTTGAGAGGAGGGCGGTTCGTTGTTACCTGCTGTTGCCCCAGTCGCGGGACAGCCTGCGTGGAATGACTTTTGAGGTTCCTCCGTACTACCTGGCGTGGAATCTGATCCTCTACCTCGAGGCATCTGTTGAGCCTGGCCTTGTCTCGGCCGTATTCGGCTCCGCTATTCGTTCGCTACCCGAGGACGAGTTCCATGAGCTGCGGTCCTTGCTGTCGCCAGTGCCTGAGGTGCTGTCTCATATCAGGAACAATGCCGAGCGCGAAATATCCGACACCGTCGAGAGCATTGAGCGGCTCTCTCGGAAGACTCCAACAGCAGGAGCTACACCATGAGCGAACCGAGCAGGGCCTATCAGGTGGCCATCTGGATCTCAGAAAAAGGCTTGGCAGATATTGAAAAATTCACCGAACAATTCTCATCGTTGATGCGTGCAATCCTCTCCAGGATCGACCCTGAGAGGCTGCGTTTTGATGTTGCGCTTGGGGATCAGTGGGATGACCTCGTGGAGCTCGAGCTGCTGAGGTCAACTCTTTCTGTCAAGGCGGAAGCCGAGCAGACCGGCGGATTCGATGAGTCACATGGGCCAGCTCTCGAGGTCGCGGCAAACGCGCTCTATGAGGACCACGGCTGGGAAAATGACGATATTGCTGAGTGGTTCGGGAGCCTCGTCCTAGGCGCTGGTGTCTCCGTTGATGTGACTTTCGAGGACGAGGAAGAGGAGTGAAGAGCTTTGTCTACAGCCTCCTCGGTGGCTTCGGGGCGTTGGTCATTAACAAGTCGATCGTCGAACCTGTCGCCCGGAAGATCGGGCAAAACTTGCTAAGCCTTTACGTGGCCCCCTGTTGCAAGCGTCTTGACCAGATGTTTTTGGGCGCCGGAATCGCATTCAGCCCTGAGATGGTTGTTCGGGATTATCTCGATCTGGAACCTGAGGGACTCAGCCCTCAAGACGTCGATCGAATCGTCGCCGAGGTTTTTCGGGTGTACGACGTCCGACTGATCAAGTGATCGGAACCCTGACGCGAATATCGCTCCATTTTTCATGGAAACCGCTGCAATTCTGGGACTGCTCCTCCTCGTCGTGAGCGAGGTCCTCCCCTATACCCCGCTCAAAGGGAACGGGATCGTCGAGCAGGTTTTGGCCATGGCTCGCGAGGTATTCCCCCATAAATCCCACACCGACAAATGAGCTCGCGGGTCTTCACCTGGCAGGAGCTGCTTCAGGCGCTGACGGTCGAAACGATCTGGCGCCTGTGGAATTCAGGTAAATACAAAAACAACAGATGGCTCAAAATGATCGTCAGCAATTGGCTCGACGTTTGGGCCGATTGGCGCACCGATCTAGTCATGCGCGGCGTGGATCACCAGACCGAACAGCTTCGAATGCAATGGGACGCTGATGACACATCGGCCGACTTCAAATTCACGGAGAAAAAAGAGGGCGCGACCCTGCTTGGCGGAGAGATGAGGCTGAGAGCCCCCTACATGGACCGAGAAGAGCCTTAGGAGGGTTGTTCGTGTAAGAACAAGCACCCATAAAAAAGAGGCCCCTTCTAGGACCTCCTGGGCGTGTGTCAGGTTTCAAGCGTTCTCGTTGGTGAAGCAGTCGTCGGCGTTCCAGGAGATGACGCCCCAGGTGTGCTGTCCCTTCCAGATCTTGTTCATGCTCTCGGCGTTCTTGTCAGCCGCCTCGCGGTCGATGAAAACCATGCCCATCGAAACACCGTTCTTGGTGACTGAGTGGAACTGGCGCTGAGTGACGTAGGTCATCGGATTGGTTGCGTATGAATTAATTATGGGGCATGTTGCCCCATTTGTCAACTCGTGCAACTCAGATCTCCTGACCTCCCCTCTTGATCAGCTCGATATCTGCGTTGGTCGGGACCTGGCCACGGTTGCGGGCTGCGAAGAATGTCTCGGCCGCAGCTTCGGCAGTCTTGACGGCATGAACTGTGATCCAACCGAACTGGCCTTCAGGTGTCGTCCAAGTGACCGTAAACTTTTTCGGGGCCTTGCGAGGTTCGACGATGACCGGGCCACCCTTGCAGGTTGAGTTGGCGAGGTTGGCGGCCTTGAATGCTGCGAGCTCTTCGGGGGTGCGTTGGGTTGAGCGTGTCATCGGGTTGGTTGCTGTTGAATCAATTGTGGGGGCAAGGTGCCCCATCTGTCAAGAGGTGTAACTCAAGCAATCCGGCGGAAGAGCTCGGCCTGCAGTTCCTGTAGCTGCTCGATATTGCGGGCCTGCGTCAGGGGAAGCTTGAGACCTGCCTGGTGGCGGGTCGTGGCCTCGATCAGCTTGATCAAGTTCTCGGTGCGCAGGCGGGCGACGTAGGTGCTGTAATTGGCCATTGCATCAGGTGAGAACGATTTCGGTGTCGTGGCGGTAGACGTCAATGCCAGCCGTGGTCTTCAGGCGCCAATACGCGGCCGCCTTCTGCGCTGCCTGCAATGTGGTCTCGGCCTGGACAATTTGCTGGCCCTTGCAGACGTGAACAGCGGTGTAAAAAATGAGAGCCATTAGATCAGGGTTCGAATAGTGATAAGAGAGGGGTCCAGAAGGACCCGTTTGATCAGAAGCGCAGGCAGAGGTCAGTGATGCGCTCGCAGACCTCATTGAGCATGTCGCCGTAGCAACCGTCCAGTTCTTTGACGGTGGGCATTTGGAAGGTCTTTTTGTTCAGCTTGTAAGCGGTGATGTCGTAAAGATCAGTGCCTGTGTTGTAGGCGATCTGTAGGTGGGTGAGCTTTGCACCGCGTGGGCCGGCCTGCTTTTTGAAAACCATCGTGACTTTGTTGGCGTTGTCGTCGTAAACGATCTGCGCACCGGTAAGAGCACAAAGGGCGTTGACGCCTTGGCCGTTGGTCAGTTGCTCGATGGTGGTGGTGTTAGTGGTGTTCACTTGGCTTCTCTCGGGGACTCCTTAAGTATGGGGGCAAGGTGCCCCATCTGTCAAGTCGTGCAACTCAGGCAATCAAAACACGGTCTCGGAACTGGCGTTTGAGCTTCGACTCAATGTCGCCGGAGGTTCGGGCACCAGCGGCGAACCATTCGCTGAGCTGCTCTGCGGTCAGGGCGCGGGCGGCGTCGCGGATGAACGCCCACTGCGGCGCGGTGGGGTGGGTGTCTGACCAGTCTCTGAGGTCCTTCTCCATTTCACGAGCCAGGCGCTCGGGAGCCTTGGCGAATTTTGCCCGGAGCTCTGCGCGGCGTGCAGCCTTGGCAGCCTCGCGCTCGGCCTTGGCAGCTTCCTTTGCAGCGGTTGCGATGGACTGCTGAGGCTTCCCGGCCATGGGCACGCCTTGGCGGGTGCCTCTGAACTGCGGATAGATGGTCAAAACGCCGTTAGCGCTGTTCTCTCCGTAGCGGTAGTTCCACAGCATGTGGACATCGATGTGAAAGCGTTCGCCCTGGGCGGTCTCTCCGCAGACAACGCCCTCGATCAGGTTCTCCTGGCCTAGCTCGAGGCTGATCTCGGTAAGGGTCTCGCCTTCGCCGATGTTGCGGCAGACGCGATCTTCGAGGAGCACGGTGGCGTTCTTGACGGTGGCCTCGGTGATCTTCTGGATGGTGCGGAAATCAATGTCGGCAGATTTAAGCGTGTGGCCGAAGTAGTTCTCAATCCTGGCGGCAACCAGGGGGCCAAGCTTCCGGCGGGCTTCATATTCCTTCAGCCCGACGTACTGCTGAGCGGCCTCGGCCTGGCGGTAGCCCTGACCTAACAGGCAGGTGCGGATCCGATTAGTGAGGGCGGAGACGATTTCGGCGGGGGTGGTGAAAGCGGTCATTGGTCTCGTTCGCTGTCGATTTAATTATGCAGTGAATACCCTAGGCTGTCAACAGGTGCAACTCACGAGGGCTTGGATCCGTAGTGGAGATGGGTGGCGATGCTCGAAATCTCGCACTCCCCGTAGGCGCTGCAAACGCTTGCAATGGCCTGATCCATGTCCCTGGCTTCGATTACGGTTTCATACCTTTGGCCGTCACAGGTGACGCAGACGTCGTAAATCATGGCCAGAGAAAAGCTAGGATTAGGTTATGCGGGTTCGAACCCTTGCGTGATGCTGATACGAACCGAGATATACTGAGCCCATCAAGAGTTCACCATGGCAACCCTCGTAGACCGCCAGCTCAGGGAATGGATGCGCAATGGTGGGCTGAGCCCTGCTGACTATGCGCTCGTTAACCCTGCTTCTGTAAACCTTCGTATCGGAACAGCCCTGGTCGTCGAATCGCCAGGCGGCGGCACCTACGAGGTGGATATTTCAGGCCTTCACGTCGGCAACCCTTTCCTGGTCGACCCAGGCGAGTGGATCCTGACCCATACCCAGGAAGTCGTCATGCTGACCGACAGGATGGAGGCCGAAGTCTGTCTCCGGAGTTCTGCAGCTCGCGCCGGCTGGCAGCACGCGCTGGCCGGCTACATCGATCCGGGCTGGTCAGGCCGCATCACCCTCGAGTTCCAAAACGTCAGGAGGTTCCAGGTGCTCCCGATCTATCCAGGTCTCGAGCTCTGCCAGTTGCGCGTTCGTGCCCTGGACTCGGCACCTGATTCGAACTATTCGCAGACAGGTCGATATCAGGGCGACATGGGCGTTCAGGGGAATAAAGATCGCAGCCTGGGGGACTGAGCATGGCTGCAACCATGTGGATCTCGACCAATCAGATGGCCGAAATGCTCGGAGTCCACGAAAAAACTCTGCGCCGGATGAAGACAAGCGGGATGTTTGACGAAGGCATTCACTACAGGAAGAAGAACCCCTTCAGCAGCCGGGGCGTCTTTCTTTGGCATATCCAGCGAGTCGAATTACGTCTCGGCCTGATCTAAAGGCCAAGCACTTTGTCCTGTAGCAGATCAAATTTTTCTTGAGTGATCAAACCTTGATCGAGCAGGCCCTTCGCTTTGCGGAGCTTGGCAATGCCGTCGTCTTCTGCCGGTGCTTGAGGAATTACTTCGACAGGTGGCGCGGTTGCATCGATTAAAGACCGCAGTTTGTCCGCTTTACGTTCCTCGACGAGATAGCGCTTGGAATGAACGGATTCGCTGTGACCCATCGCCTCGGCTTTCGCTGCGGTACTCCAAGCTGTCAACCGCTTAGCGCGTAGCGCCCACATGTGACGAATCGTGTACGCCTGAACCCGTCCTTTTTTTGGAGCCTTCTGCGTCTGGCCCCGCTTCATCGTGAAGTCGATCCGTCCGAACAGTTTCACGGGCACCTCCATATCAGGTTTGGTTTTATTATTTAGCCAGTGAGCAACTTTGCTACCTAGGGCGCGATTGTTCGCATAGATAGTTTGGCCATCTGATAGCTCGATCGTCTTAATCTTGTGGCGATCAAGAAGCTCTTCGTGCCACCCCTTGATCACCTCCAGGTCGCTTAACTTCCATCGGTCGATCAATTCAGCAGGACAAGCGACTGCGAAGCGAAAGCCTGTTTTCGTCTCTTCATCTCCCTCAAATGTCCCCACTTCGATGACATTGGGAGTGCAAATGTTTTCGACATTCACCTCGCCGGGGAAGGAATTAATGTGCCAAACCTCGTGAGGGCGAAGGCCGAAGGTGTAGACGAAAGCAAAAAACTTTCCCCGAAAAGGATCGAGTTCCATTAGCTGATCAATCCAATCGACAGCCTCTTCATCGGTAGGCATGAATCGAGGCGCTGCCGGAGCTACCCCCGCCTCGCTGCGCAACAGTTTTAACTGAGCTTTGAGCGCTGGCGTCGCGGCGGCGATGCCCCGCTTGCTCATGTCGTAGACAATTTGCTTGGCGTCGGCGAAACCCGATCGGCTGTACTCCCTCGCCTGTTTCGGTACGGCCGGATTTAGGTAGTTCAGCTTTAGCGACTCGACCGTGTAAAGACCAAATTGCTCGAGGTGCTCTGTCCGCACCACCGTCTGTGGAGTGAAACGCTTCGAGAAATAGCCGCCCTCTCCCATGACGCCGAACGCTCCAAGTTGCTTCGAGAGCTTGCCGCCTGGGGCGAGGAGCGGCCTGTAGAGCTCAAGGATCCACCCCCAGGTCTGCTGACTTCCCTTGGGAGCAATATCGGGATCGAGCTCAAGGCTGGCCAGGTGAAGAGTGCTGTGTCTCTTTTGGGCTTGTTTCTCCCAGCCCAGCAAGGCGGTGGTCAGTCGCTCGAGGTCGCCAGGCTCATCAACGCGAAAACTGCGAGCTGGTCGAGACTTACCTCGGTCATCGCCTCGCGTGCCTCGGACGTAGTAATGATTTACTCGTCTCTCTTCTCGGATCCGCCACCTGCATCCCACGGCCGCAAGCTGCCCATTGGCTTGGTCGAGCGGTCTCTTTGAGGCTGCCATCTGTGGCCTTTCAGCTTTTTCAGTTTACCGGAGATGTGGGGAGAAGAATGGTGTGACTCGTTCACCCCAAACTGTCCGGAACAGGGTTTTCGAGGCCATATCTGTACGGCTTCGAACAGGCAGGCGAGGCCCTATTCGTTTCCGAACCCGCCAGTCAGGCATTAAAAAACCCCCTATTTCCAGGGGGTCATGGTGAATGGGTCGCCTGAGATTCGAACTCAGGACCAGCCGGTTAAAAGAGGGCTTTGATTCGCTTAGATCCCAGTCATAGACTAGGGGTAGTTTCAAAAGTCTCCCCATAAGTCTCAACACACTATCCCCCTCCCCATCTCAACAGGACTTCACATAACAGGGTTCCCAGGTCAAAACGGAGAGGCTCGGAACACTGAGTCGAAGTGATTTCACAGCCCACCATGGCCCAGCCCACCTACTACGACTTAGCCGGCAACGTCGTCGAGTTTTACCACCCAGCCGATGCCCTCGAGGCTTTAGAGCTCGGCGCTATTACGACCAAGAAATGCGGCGTCGATGAAGCCACCAATAAAGAAGAGGCTCCAGTCGTCGAGGAG
>MDTC01120203.1_pt1 | contig 13317 bp, 7 predicted proteins | sample 811181 | NCBI WGS metagenome assembly MDTC01 (sample SAMN05326644, study PRJNA326480) | marine metagenome | isolation source: seawater | place: Pacific Ocean: North | collected 2011
ACGGAATACCATGTCAGTCCGACGTGTGCCCCAACTCGAGCAGCGCTCATGACGGGTAGCCATGAATTTCATTCCGGTGTCACACACACTATCCGCGAACGAGAACGGATGGCACTTTCACAAACTACACTTCCTGAATTATTGAAAACAGCTGGATATACAACAGGTATTTTTGGCAAGTGGCATCTTGGCGATGAAGATGCCTATCAGCCAGGTAGTCGTGGGTTTGACCGCGTGTTCATTCACGGTGGTGGTGGTATTGGGCAGAGCTTTCCGGGCAGTTGCGGCGATGCACCAGGGAATCGGTATTTTGATCCGATGATCCGAAGCGATGGTAGATTCGTCCAGACTCGTGGGTACTGTACTGATATCTTTTTTCGCGAAGCAGAGAATTGGATCAAAGCCTGTAAAGAAAAAGAAACACCGTTTTTTTGTTATCTCTCAACCAATGCCCCTCATGGGCCACTTATCCCTCCAGCAACTGGTGATGAGCATTATCGCACAGCGCTGCAGGAAGCTGGATTGAAAAACCCCAAACAGATCGATCGTGTTGCGCCGTTCTATGCGATGGTTGAAAATATCGACACAAATATGGGACGATTGCTCCATACGATTGAGTCACTTGGACTTGCAGAAAATACACTCATTGTTTTTTCGACAGATAATGGATCAGCAGCGGGTAGTAGTTTCTACAATGCCGAAATGCATGGAGCAAAAAATTCTCCATATCGGGGCGGGACACGTGTTCCGGCGTTTTGGAAATGGAAGGGTGTCCTGCCGGAAGGTGTTGCTGTTTCACAGGTTACAGCACATATCGATGTGCTGCCGACGCTCTGTGAACTTGCAGGAGTACAAATTCCACAAACAGTTGCAGCCAAGATTGAAGGCCGAAGCCTAGTGCCATTGCTGAAAAATCAAAACGCTGATTGGCTAAACCGCCCATTGTTTACCCATCAGGGGCGGTGGGACCGTGGTCAGGCTGGTGAAAATAAATATAAAAACTGCCGTATTCGAGAAGACAGATGGAGTCTGGTCAATACAAAAAACAAACCAGATGGGTGGGAACTCTATGACATTGATTCCGATCCAAGTGAAGAAACGAATATTGCTTCAGAGCAGCAGGATGTTGTTCACCGCCTTGCTGCTACCTATGAGAAATGGTGGGAAAGTATTCAGCCAGACCTCGTCAATGAAGACGTTGATGGGCCCTCAGAGAACCCGTTTAAAACAGCCTATTGGAAGCAGTTTGGGCCACGGCCAACACATGAGGACGTGAGCTATGGCAAGCATCCAAAACAGAAGCTTCATTTTTGGAAAGCACCCTCAGCAACAGCTGAAAATCCTGCACCGCTTCTTTTTTTCATTCATGGCGGAGGATGGTCTGGTGGAAACCGCTTCAGTGGTTTATCTCAAAATCTTCAACCCGCACTCGAATCAGGAATTTCAGTTGCATCAATCGAGTATCGCTTTGTTGATGAAGCTGAAGGTGTTGAACCTCCTGTCAAAGCACCGCTTACTGATGCTGCACGAGCACTCCAGTTTGTTCGTAGTAAAGCGGCAGCATGGCATCTTGATACCAATCGGATTGTGGCAGCTGGTGGATCAGCCGGAGCGTGTACAAGCCTGTGGCTTGCGTTTCATGATGAGATGGCAGACCCAACGAGTAATGATCCGATTGCTCGTGAATCAACTCGGCTGAGTGCTGTTGCTGTCAGTGGTGCGCAAACAACACTCGACCCCAAACAGATGAAAGAATGGACTCCTAATAGTCACTACGGCGGGCATGCTTTTGGTATTCCAACCATGGCATCAGAGGGAGATCGACGAAGCGGACGCTTTACTCGATTTCTTGAAAAACGTGAAACACTTCTGCCGTGGATTCAGGAATACTCGCCGTATGCACTTGTGACGGCAGATGATCCTCCTGTGTACATGCTTTACAACAATCAGCCAGCACTTGGGCACGATGCAAAAGATCCAACCCATTCAGCGAACTTCGGGGTCAAATTAAAAGAACAACTTGATTCAGTGAAGGTGCCCTGTGAACTCGTCTATCCAGATGCTCCTCATGTGCACCATGCAACTATGCCAGAGGCTGTGATTGATTTTCTTGTGCCGTAACTATTTTGATGTACTTAAAAAGGGTTCTATGATGAGACATGCTATATGTTGCTTCGCTTCTGTGGCACTTGCAATACTTCTTTCGGGGTTTGTATTTTCAGAAGATACTCATTCAGAGAAGCGACCAAATATTCTTTTCATCATTGTTGATGACCAATCTCCATTTGATTTTAATTTTTATAATTCAGCTTCGACGCTTCATGCGCCGTGTATTGAACAACTTGCTCGTGAGGGCATGGTATTTGATGCGGCGTATCATATGGGTTCATTTTCCGGCGCGGTATGTACCCCGAGTCGCCATATGGTGATGTGTGGTCGAACGGTGTGGCACCTACCGATTGGGCCAAAGCAGGCACGCCGTGAAAAGGGAAAACCAGGCCAGCCACGTGTTGCACCACACTGTCCGCCAGGGCTTGAGTCAAATACGCTTGCTGCGGTGTTTAACAGGGCCGGTTATGACACGATGCGAACGTGTAAACGCGGTAACAGTTATGAAGGTGCTAATAAACAGTTTACGGTTCGAAATGACGCAACTAAGCGAGGTGGTACCGCGGAGACTGGAAGTCAATGGCATGGTGATCAGGTTATCGAGTTCCTCAATGATCGAGAGCAGTCAGGAGATGAGGACCCGTTTCTCATTTATTTTGGATTATCGCATCCACACGATACCCGCAATGGCACACCTCAATACTTAGAAAAATATGGAGCAACGAATCACACGAATAAAGAAAAACTTCCAGTTGCTCATGCAAAACAGCCACCGTTACCGCCGAACTGGTTACCACAACATCCCTTTGATAATACGCATATGGATGTGCGTGACGAAGTATCAGTCAGCGGTGTCTGGAAGAACCGTGATCCACAGACAATTCGCAATGAAATTGGACGTGAATTCGCCTGTAATGAAAATATCGATCAGCAGATTCATCGTGTGCTTGAAAAGTTGTCTGCTCTTGGTGAATTAGAGAACACGTGGATTTTCTATACATCTGATCATGGTATTGCGATTGGTCGTCATGGTCTTCAAGGCAAACAAAATCTCTATGAGCACACCTGGCGAGTTCCGCTGGTTGTAAAAGGCCCGGGAGTTCGCCCCGGAAGTCGTATGCCGGGCAATACGTATCTTGGTGATACGTTGGCGACATTGTGTGCTATCACTGGTGTGACTCCACCACCAACAGATGAAGGAAAAAGCTTTCTTCCTGTCCTCGAAGAAAAGAAACAAACAGTCCGAGATGTTCTTTACGGTGTGTACTGCGGTGGGCAGAAGCCTGGAATGCGGAGTGTTCGCAAAGGTGATTGGAAGCTCCTGAAATATGAATCTCCAACTGGTGGACTTCATACACAACTTTTTAATCTTCAAGAAAACCCACATGAGTTTCTTGTTGAGCACCATGTTCCAACTGTGCTCAAAAGTCTTCCAGAGCAGCCAACTGCGAACCAGAAAAATCTGGCCGACGATCCTGAGTTCACTACGAATCGAGCAGCAATGGAATCACTGTTGCTAGAACAAATGATTCAACATGACGATCCATATCGCTTTTCTGATCAACCAATGAAAGATAATTGAGCATGAAGAATCTGCACATCATTCTCGCTTCATTCGTTAGTGCCATGGTTTTTTTCATGGTACCTGCAACGGCCGAAGACCGGCCGAATATCGTCCTTTTTCTTGCTGATGATATGGGTTACGGTGAACTTGGATGCTACGGCAATCCTGATGCGATCACACCAAATCTTGACCGTTTTGCAAGCGAGGGTCTTCGACTGACAGACTGCCATGCGGCGTCAAGTGTCTGTTCACCAGCGCGATCAAGTCTTCTAACAGGACGGACGCCGTTTCGGAATGGAGTCTTCACCTGGATTCCATCTGGGAGCCCGATTCATCTTCGTACAAGTGAATGTGCACTCCCAAAACTACTCAATCAGGCAGGGTACGATACCTGCCATGTTGGTAAGTGGCATCTTAATGGACTATTTAATTCACCAGAACAACCGCAACCATCTGATCATGGCTATGCATGGTGGCTGGCGACACAAAACAATGCTGCCCCGAGTCACGCATTTCCAAATAATTTTGTGAGGAACGGGAAGGCGGTTGGGAAAGTCAATGACTATTCAGCTCCTTTTATCGCACAAGAAGCTGTGTCTTGGCTTGAGACAAAGCGTGATCCAACGAAGCCATTCTTTCTTGCTGTCTGGACGCATGAACCCCACTATCCAATAGCGTCTGCAGAGCGATATCAAAAACTGCATGCAGGTATTGAAGATATCCAAGAGCGGACATATCGAGCCAATATCACACAACTTGATGACGCGTTTGGAACTGTGATGAAGACGCTTGATAATCTTGGCGTCAGTGATTCGACACTTGTCTTTTTTACAAGCGATAATGGCCCTGAGGGGGCTGGTGACAGGGGGCCTGGTCGAGGTCTCGCCGGCACACTTCGTGGCCGCAAGCGATCTATGTATGAAGGAGGCCACCGAGTTCCTGGGATTGTGCGTTGGCCAGGTCGTATTGAGTCAGGGAGTGAAACTGATCTACCTATTATCGGAAGTGATTTTTTTCCTACTGCATTGGCAGCAGCTGGTATTAATCTTCCAGAGAAGAGATACGACGGGGTAAACCTCCTGCCAGCAATCGAAGGATCTCCAATCAAACGACCGACGCCTCTTTATTGGCGATGGGGTGGTTCTGTTGCCTACCGTGAGGGCCCTTGGAAGATCGTCGTTGATGAATCATTAGAAAATCCCGAACTTTATAATCTCGACAGTGATGTTTCTGAAACGACGAACCGATCTACGGATGAGCCTGAACGTCTTGCCAACATGATGCAGCGGCTTCGGCAGCACACCCACGAAGTAGAAGCCGAGGCCCCCGACTGGTGGAAGAATCATTCATGGCGTAAAAAAAAGAAAAAAGTGCTAAAGGCGGTTCCATCAGCAAAGAAATCAAAAAAAACAGCCTTCGTTCAACCAGCTATTGCTCGTAAGAAGACTCCTATCGTTCTTACTGCAGCGCCTCGGGCAAAGCAGAAGTCTTCAGAGCCAGAAAAACAAGATGAAGATTTTTCTCAGTACGCACTCTTTCTGGACACCGCGGCTCGACCACCAACGTGTGATGCGACAGCGACAACGCTGCCACTCACGTTGAAAAGAGGTGATCATATTTGCCTTATTGGGAACACGCTTTTTGAGCGGGCACAGTTGTTTGGTTCTGTGCCAGCAACAATTCATGCGGGATTCCCAGACCATGAGCTTGTCATTCGAACTCTTGCGTGGTCGGCAGACGAAGTTGGACTCATGCCACGTCCAGAAAACTTTGCTGATCTTGAACAGCATCTTTTCTATGAAAAAGCCGACGTTATTCTGGCAGCATTTGGGTTTAATGAATCTTTTGCTGGTGAAGCTGGTGTTCCTGAATTTAAAAAACGCCTTAAAACATTTCTTGAACGGGTGAAGACGAAAGCATTCAACGGGAAGACTGCTCCAAAAATTGTGCTTGTGTCTCCCATCCCCAATGAAAATGTACGCGGCGTAGCTGCTGCTGATCAGAATAATAAAAATATCACACGCTATGCATCAGCTATGAAGGAAGTTGCAGCGGAGCAGCATGTTGGGTTTGTTGATGTTGATACACCAATGCGGTCTGTGCTGAGTGGCACTGGTGATCTCACGAGCAATGGTTGTCATCTCACAAAAGAAGGCTACGCAGAATTTGCTTGTACTTTTTTTGAATCCTGCTTTGGGAGTATGGCATCAAACGTATCAGAGCCGTTGCGTCTCGCGGTTGTTGATTTGGAACGGCAATTCTTCCGACGATACAGACCCCTGAACACCTTTTATTACACTGGTGGTCGCAATGAACGGTATGGTTATCTTGATTTTCTTCCCGCCATGCGGAATTTTGAGATTATGTGTGCCAATCGAGATCGTCGAATCTGGGACATATCACACGGTCGACCATTTTCTAGTGAGGTCGACGATTCAAATGTGCCTCAGTTACCTGCAGCGGATGAATCACGCGGGGCAAACAACTGGCTCCCCGCATCTGAGGAGCGGAAGGCATTTAAAGTCGATCCACGATTTGAAGTGAATCTTTTTGCTGGAGAGGAAGAATTTCCAGAGATAGCAAATCCTATCCAGGTTCGTTGGGATACGCGAGGTCGGCTTTGGGTCTGTACGTCTCAGGCATACCCACATGTTTATCCTGGTTTTGAGCCACATGATCGGCTCGTGATTCTTGAGGATACCGATGGAGATGGAAAAGCAGATACTTCGAAAATTTTTGCTGATGATCTTCACGTACCATTGTCTTTTGAGTTTGGTGATGGAGGGGTGTATGTCTCAGAGCAACCAAATTTGACGTTTCTCAAGGATATGGATGGGGATGACCGTGCCGATGTCCATGAAGTTGTTCTTTCTGGATTTGGTACCGAAGACTCACATCATGCATTGCATGACTTTATCTGGACGCCGGATGGTGCGCTTTTATTTCGTGAATCAATATTTCACCATTCTCAGATAGAGACCCCTCACGGACCAGTCCGACAGCAGAACAGTGGCTGGTTTCGCTATGAGCCAAAGATTCACAGGCTTACAGCAGTGGGTACCTACCCGAGTACAAATCCCTGGGGGGTTACTTTTGATCCATGGGGAAATCATGTCGCGAGTCATCCAATTTTTGCTGAAGCATTTCATTCGTTAGATCCACCATATCCAGAGCAACATGCGCGACCACAGGGTTTGCAGGCGTACTCTGGCACGTGTGGTCAGGCATTTGTTGACAGCTCAGGGTTCCCGGCTGAACTGCAAGGTGGATATATCAAGGCACGGTATAAGCCAACAAACCGAATTGAAATTCATCGTTGGATTGAAAATGACTTTGGCTTCAATGAGCAATACGTGAGTGACCTGATCTTTTCAACAAATCTAAGTTTCATTCCCGTTGATCTTCATTTTGGACCACGAGGAGATCTTTTTATTGTGGATTGGTATAACCCAGTGAAGGGACATGCTCAATATTCATTGAGAGATTCTCGTCGTGATCGTGAGTCAGGGCGTATCTGGCGAGTGACAGCAAAAAATGGAGATGTATCAGAGCTTCCACAGCTTTTAGAAGCATCGGTAGATACAGTCGCCGAGCTACTGGGTCACAGAGAGTTTCGAGTGCGGTATCTAGCTACTCGAGAACTTGCCAGTCGTGATCGCACGCAGGCGATACAAGCAGTTAATACCTGGATTGATACCCTGGGAGATGAGGATCCTCGAAGAGCTCGCTCTCTGGCAGAAGGCATGGCGTGTCTTTCAACACTTGATGCAGTCAGGCCAGAAGTACTCGTTGAGTTGGCTGCAGATGATGATCACCACGCACGAGCTGCTGCTATTCGGCAACTACGATATTGGCATGAAGCATTGCCGGATCGGCATGAAATACTTTTTCGGGCAGCGACCGACCCTTCTGGTCTTGTGCGAATGGAAGCTGCTATTGCAGCAAGTTGGATTGGGACACAAGAGGCACTCGATGCTGTTTTAAGTATCTTTCGTCAGCCGATCGGTGGACATCTTGCATATGCAGCCGTCTGCGCACTTGAATCTTCACCTTTACAACGACATTGGCGAAACGATCAGGATAGTATCGCCCCTGCTCTTCTCAATCGAGCTCGGCGGTCACTTGAAATTCAAGAGCCAAAGGCCAAAGGCAAAGATAGAGAATTTGACAGAAGTCCAGAGACCGTTGAGATTCGAATTTCATGTGAACCTGAGCGAATGCTTTTTACAAACAAACAATTCACGGTTCGTCCGGGCCAGCCCGTGAAACTTGTTTTTCTCAATCCAGATGCAACAGATCATAATCTTGTTCTTGTAAAGCCTGGTGCAATGGAGGAGGTAGGTGTCGCAGCAAATGCGATGGCCCGTGATCCTAAAAACGCAACGAGTGATTTCATTCCAGAAGACAAACAGGATTTGATTCTTGAAGCGACACCTATGATTGGCCCGACACGAGAGTCGTTGGTCCATGTCCTGCGGTTTCAAGCACCACAAGAGCCTGGGGTCTACCCGTATGTGTGTACATTCCCTGGTCATTGGATTGTGATGAATGGCAAGATGGTTGTTGCTCGTGATCAGACGGAGGCAGAGCGTTTACTCGATGCGTGTCGCCCGACTCTCGTACAGGTTTGGAAAGTAGAAGATTTTCCAGCAGTTGCGACTAGCCAGGATGAAGCAACACTCTCACGGGGCATGCACGCCTTTGCAAAAGCGCAGTGTACTCAATGTCACGTCATGGCCGGCCACGGTGTAAACTTAGGTCCAAACCTGGTGACGAGTGTAAAGAAGCTTCGTGGAAAAGACCTTCTTGTACAAATTCTTGATCCTTCTTCGAAAATCGATGATGACTATCGTACGGTGCAATTTCTGCTTTCTGATGGCCGTGTTATGTCTGGTGTCGTTGCAAGTGAAACGTCAGAAACATACACGATCAGGCCAAATCTTCTGACACCAGAGAAAATCAAGCGGATTCAAAAAACAGACGTTGAAGAACGATTTCCTTCTCAGGTTTCACCGATGCCGGCGGGACTTATTAATGTACTAACACGTCAAGAAATTCTTGATCTCGTATCGTTCCTCGAAGCTGGAGACAATCTCCCAGCCGGACTCTCCGGCCATCATGAATTACCCTCAGTTCAGTGACCATGGCTGCGGACGTATCAAAACTTCGTTACACTTTGTGTGCTACGTAAGTGACTACTTTTTCTGGGGAATTCATAGAAAGCACATCATGGGCAAAGACCATCACCCGAAGGACCACGTCTCGAGCCCGAGTCGTACAATCGGCATGCGACTGTTTCTGATTTATGTCCTGCTTTATTTAGGTTTCATGGGGATTGTCTTATTTCGACCAGATGTGCTCTCGTGGCGACCACTCGGAGGAGTCAATCTAGCCATTGCCTATGGAATGGGGTTAATTGCTGCAGCCTTTGTGCTGTCCCTGATTTACATGGTTGCCTGCCGAGGCATATCTCAAGACAGCTGACTTTCTTCCTTGAAGGGACTTCTCGATGCTTTACGATTCATCACCCATGGCTATTGCGATCTTTGCTAGCTTTGTTCTTGGGGTGATCGGTCTCTCTTTCTGGCTGGGCCGCAAGGGACAGTCAGCAAAGGGATATTATGCTGCACACGGTGAAATCCATTGGTTTGTAAACGGGATTGCATTTGCAGGCGATTATCTTTCAGCAGCGTCATTTCTTGGTATCTGTGGCATGATTGCATTCTACGGATACGACGGATTTCTTTATTCGATCGGTTTTCTTGCTGGTTGGATTGTTGCGCTGTTTGTCATTGCCGAACCAATCAAAGCACTTGGCAAATTCACATTTGCTGACGCACTCGATGCTCGTTTTAATAGCCGAGGGATCAAGTTTGCAGTTGCAATATCAACGCTTATTGTAAGCATTTTTTATCTTATTCCACAGATGGTTGGAGCAGGACATCTCATTGTTCCACTGCTTGGACTGCCACACGCTGTTGGTGTGATTCTAGTAGGTGTTGCAGTGACATTGATTGTCGTCACAGCAGGCATGGTATCCACGACATGGGTTCAGTTCATTAAAGGTTCTCTGCTCGTATTTTTTTGTGGTGTCCTGACAATCATGATTATGAATCGTGGACTACTGGTCAACGCTGGCCAACAAGGTGATGAAGATCTTCGTCCGCAGGTGCATACACAAACTCCAGATGGTCGTGTGCTTGTAAATGGTAAACCTCAAACAAAAGAGAATGACCTACGGCCAGTTGGAACACTTCACGCACTTCCTGCCAAATACGGTGATGCTCGTGAAACTGGTCCTTTACGACCACTTGAATACCTTTCGACCCTAGAAGAGTCGAAGATAGTGACCTGGTCGGCGAAAAAACATACTGATGAAAAAGGGGTCCATACGACATACACACCAACGATTCGTGAGGGCAAAGATTTGCTGAAACCCGGTGGGTATTTTAAAGGCCTTTCTTCAGGAAGTCTGACGGATCGATTAAACTTTGCCAGCCTCATGCTTGCACTCTTTTGTGGTACAGCCTCATTACCACATATTCTCATTCGTTATTACACCGTGAAGGATGCTGCTGCCGCCCGCAAAAGCACGGTTGTTGGCATCGCCGCTATTGGTGGCTTCTATGTGCTGACTCTCTATCTCGGTCTTGGAGCTATGACGAGTGGATACCTTGATCCAACAAGTACGAATATGGCAGCCCCACTTCTCGCAAAGTCTTTCAATGAAACTTTATTTGCAGTTATCTCAGCAATTGCGTTCACGACGGTTCTTGGCACTGTGAGTGGATTGATTATGGCAGGAAGTGGAGCCGTGGCTCACGATCTGATTGAAAATTGTTTTGGTGTCACAATGAATGATCATGAAAAAGTTCGAGCGGGTAAGATCGCCGCAGTTTTTCTCGGAGTTGTTGCGATGGCACTTGGAATTTTGTTCAAGAACTTCAACGTCAGCTTTCTTGTTGGATGGGCATTTCATATAGCTGCATCCGCAAATCTTCCAGCGCTTGTTATGCTGCTCTTTTGGCCACGGACGACAAAACATGGCATCATTGCAGCCGTGACTGTAGGTATGGTGTCGTCACTGGGATGGATACTGCTTTCGGCTGATACATTTGAGAAAGTGTACGGTCTTCCTCGAGGGGACTCGCCAATTCCATTTAGTCAACCAGGTTTGGTGACCATACCACTCGGATTTTTGGTTCTTGTTCTTGTCTCACTGCTCACACCGCGACAGGAACCACATCAGGTACGCGCATGAATGACCCGCTACCTGGTGCGAGTGTGCTGCGTTGTGATGAAAAACATCTCCATGCCATTCGAAATATTTTTAATGAAGCCATTCTTCATACAACGGCACTGTATGAGGAATCACCACGTTCTGAAGCAATGATTGCCGCATGGTTTGCAGAAAAGCAACAGGCTGCTATTCCGGTTTTTGGAGTTGAGCAGCAGGGGATACTTATTGGTTTTGCAACATGGGGACCATTTCGACCATATCCCGCATATTCCAAGACAGCAGAACACTCTGTGTATGTTGCTGGTGAGTATCAACGTCGAGGCTTTGGTCGGCTCTTACTCGAGACCATTATTTGTGAGGCAACAGCGCACCAACTTCACCTACTTGTTGCAGGAATCGACTCAACCAATGAAGCAAGCATTGCTCTTCATCGTCACGTAGGGTTCAAACACGCTGGAACTATTCGAGAAGCAGGCTACAAATTCAAGAGGTGGCTCGATCTTGAATTTTGGCAACGTATCTTATGAACAAGGACGCTCGCTTACCGACGACCAGTTCAATGAAGACCATGTCATTGAAGTCAGATTGAATATCTTTCCTTCGGAAGCGTTGTGTGTGACTATTTTGTTCGTACCAGTGATTTCTTGATATACAACTTTAGGCACCTGGTCGACGGAAATGTCGATAAGCCTGAAGAACATCATGAAGATCAGATGAGATTGTTATTTCATCTTCAGCAAAATCACTAAGCCAAGTCCTGTCACTTGAGACGGCATCAGCTAGTATTGGCAGAATCTCACCAAGTGTTACTTTCACGCTGTGTGGATCAAGTGGCTGATCGAGTAACGCAACACCCGTGGCATCATTTTCTGGACCGTTATAAACACGTAATTTTCGCAGACCCATGGCAGACTCCCTTTTGCCGTGTGTTCCAGCGGTTTTTCGCTGGATTGTTGCCTGTTCGACAGGGTGTATTGCAAACTGCATCGTGCAGTAGGCAGATCATGGAACCCATGAATCCTGTGACGAATTTAGTATCGGCAGTGGAGGCCTTAAAGTTTGACCGAATTCTCTATTTATGCCGATTTTCGTTGTTTATGACGGAAAACTCAAGTTTTTGGTGGTTTAGATGACCCGCCCATTACCGGATTGACTTTGCATACGCCCTGCACGCAACGCCTCACCGATGCTCTTTGGAACAAGTGCCTCAGCTTCTAAGACTCCTGCACGGTTTTCGGCAGTCTCAGCTTTCATTTCTTGTTCATGTGCGATTGCAACAGCTCTTCTTTCCTCTGCCTTGGCTCGTGCGACGCGTGTATCAGCCTCTGCTTGGTCAGCCTGAAGTCTCGCCCCGATATTTTCACCGACCTCAATGTCGGCGATATCAATAGAAACAATTTGAAACGCTGTTTGTGCATCTAGTCCTCGTTCGAGCACTGCTCTCGAAATAGTATCTGGATGTTCCATGACCTCAAAATGTGTAGCGGCCGATCCAATGGATGTAATAATTCCTTCACCAACACGCGCAATAATAGTTTCTTCAGTTGCTCCTCCAATGAGTTGTTGAAGATTTGTTCGAACTGTAACCCGAGCACGAATCTTTAATTCGACACCATTTCTCGCGACAGCAGAAAGCGTTGATTTTCCACTCGCTACATCCGGACAATCAATAACTTTTGGATTCACACTTGTCTGGACTGCATCGAGAACATCTCTGCCAGCAAGATCGATACCACATGCTCTATCATAATCGAGATCAATACCAGCCCGATGAGCAGCGATGAGAGCACGGATGACACGGGGAACATCACCACCAGCTAGATAGTGAGCTTCAAGGATGCTAGGCGAAAGTTGTTTTCCAAGGCCGGCTTGGGTTGCCATAATCCGAGCTTGAATAATTGTGCGAGCATTGACCTTTCGCAAACTCATTCCAAAGAGTTCAAGAAATGTGACAGCTGCTTTGGACCAGTACGCCTGAAACCATATTTGGCCATAATTAAATATCAAAATCAACATTGCAAAAGCAATGATGCCGAGTATGACTCCAAAGATGACAAGTGCTTCAGGTGGCAAAGTGAATCTCCAATTCAAAGACAGGGGATACAAATATGTACAGACATACCATGCAGGTATTATCTGATCCTACTTGGAGGAATCCGAAATGCAAAAATTTAAAGAACTTTGGCCTTGGTGCTTAGAACCGTGGTTCCAGAGCGTCGGGACGTCATTCCCTACAATGCTCCGTGATTCACAATCCATCCTCCGCCGAGGAGACGTGTGTTGTCGTAGCAGACCGCTGGCTGACCCGGTGTGATGGGGCCGGGGGCATCGACTGTTGGTTCAAGAAAGTGTGCCTTAAAGTTGGTTTCACCACTTCTTGTGACGATGGCTTTTGCTGGTGGTC
>MDTC01208882.1_pt1 | contig 13317 bp, 12 predicted proteins | sample 811181 | NCBI WGS metagenome assembly MDTC01 (sample SAMN05326644, study PRJNA326480) | marine metagenome | isolation source: seawater | place: Pacific Ocean: North | collected 2011
ATTATCTGAATTATTATCTGAATTATTATCTGAATTATTATCTGAATTATTATCTGAATTATTATCAGAGATATAATTATTATTATCATCTAAATCTTCTTGTAAATATTTAAATAAACTATTATCTTGTAAATCATCTGTTTGTGTAGATTTATTAATAGTATTTATATTTGATTTAATTAATTGATTTTTTAAATCATGAATTAATTTATTTTTTTCATCAATTATTTTTTCATAATAATTTGTATCTATTGAAGTATTTGTTTCTTGTTCAAAACTATTAGAAAAATTTTCATTATATTTATTATAACAACTTATACATAATTTAGTTTGATTATAGTTTATATTAACAATATTGATACAATTTTTACAAAATATTTTACCACAGTTTCTACAATGACTTTTTCTAGTTAAAATACCAAAACTAGTTAAACAATTGCCACAATTTTTAATTATATCATTAGAGATCCATTTAGATAATGTATTATTAGACATAATTTAAAATAAAATTATAATTTTAAATTAATTATATTTTTATTTAACATTTGAAGATAATTTATTTAAAACTTGAAAATATTCCCATACAGCATCTTTACTTTTATCACTTAAATCTTTCCAATAATCTTTTAATTTCATACCTGTAACAAAACACCACTGGCTACCTCCAGTGTGTTCTTCAAAATTATTATCTAGAAAAAAAGCTTCATTTTTAGTATCAATATAATTTTTATAGATATAAACATATTGTTTATAATAATGTACAACTAATTTAGGATTAGTTTTATCTAAAAAAATAATAGAATTTTTATATGCACTAATATCAGATTCATGAGGATATTTATTTTCTAATTCATTAATAAAATTAATTATTGTTTTATTAAATGCTTTTATAATTGTCATATTAGAAATATTATTTTGGTTAGATTTATCCATTTAATATTAATAAGTAATATTTTTTTAAATAATAATAATTGCGTATAGTATTAATATAAAGTTTATATATATAAATTATATTATATGACTACTATATTATTTTATAGTAATAATTGTAAATATTGTAAAATATTACAAGATTATAAAAGTTATGATTATATAAAAAAATTTTGTGTTGATAATAAAAATTATAGAAATAAAATACCTGAATTTATAAAATCTGTTCCTGCATTAATGATAAAACATAATAATGATATAACAATTTATATGGAAAATGATTTACATCAATGGTTTCAAGAACAAGATAAAAGTATAGAGAATAATAATCAAAATAATAATCAAAATATTAATCAAACTAATTCAAATAGTGAAGATTATCAAAACATGAAAAAATCTACTAAAAATGAAAATGAGATGTTAGATGCAAGTAATGAATTAATAGGTGGTTTTAGTAGTGGTTATAGTTTTATGGATGATAATGAAAATAGTAAGATTGATGGAGGTTCTTATAGTTCATTAGATAATATAAATAGTATAACAACATTAAGTGATGAAACAACACTACAATCTGATAGAGGTGGTAGTAAGGATATAAGTAGTAAATATGAAGAATTAATGAAAGAACGAGATTCTGAATTTAAAGGAATAGCTAGATTAGGATAATTAATTTATATTATAAAAGAAATTTTTAAAATTTTTCAAAATTTTTAATAATTTTTTTTATAATATTTATTGATATTTTTAAAGGAAAACTAAATTTATTTAAATTAATAATATTAGGTTCATCAGAAATTTTAGATAGATTAATAAGTGATATAATTTTATAAAAATTTTTTTTTAAATTTCTCATACCTTCTTCTTTATTATTAAATTTATTAATAATATAATCAATTGAATTTTCAGAAAAACTAATATTAATATTAAATTCTTTAAGAATATTAGGTATAATGAAATTTTTTAAAATTGTATTTTTTTCATTAATATTGTATCCATTTAATTTAAATTCAGTAATTCTATCTAATAAAATAGGTGATATTTTACTTGCATCATTATAAGCAAATATAAAAATAATTTTGGATAAATCTATTGGTATATTTGATAAAAATTTATCTTCAAATAAATTATTTTGAGTGACATCAGTTATATTAATTAATAAATTTTCAATTTCTTTACCCTGTGCAGAATCAGATAATTTATCAAGTTCATCAAAATAAATAATAGGATTCATACAATTACTTGAAATTAAAATATCAATTATTTTACCAGGTTTTGAACCTTCATAAGTAAATGAGTGTCCATTAATATAACTACAATCAGAATTACCAGATAAATTTATAATATGAACAGGTCTATTAAGAATTTTTGATATACCATTTTTAATTAAAGTAGTTTTTCCTATACCAGGAGGACCAGTAATACCTAATATATATCCATTAGATTGAGGTTTAGATATATATTTAGCTATAAATTCAATAAATTGTTGTTTTATTAAATTTTGTGAATATATTGTATTATCTAATATATTTTTAGAATTTTTTAAATATTCTTTAATATCTCTTTTATTTTTACTATTAATTTTAATATTATTATATTTATAAAATGGTATAGATGTAATAATATTAAAATAATTTAAATATTTATAATATTCTGATGAATTTGAATTTTCTTCTTTATTTAAAATTAATAATTGATTTAATAAATGTTTTTTATAAATATCATTAATTTTTAGATTAAGAATTTTAAATCTTAAAGGTATATTATTATCAAAATTTTTAATTTTATATTCTTTTTTTAATAATTTTTTTTTTTCTTCTATATTTAATTTATTAAAAAAATCAAGTTCTTCTTTATTATAAATATTTTTAGGATTAATACTTATATGCATATAATTAATATTAATATATAAATTTTAATTTTTATATTAAAATAAATTTTAATATAAATTTAATATAAATTTAATATAAATATATAATTAATTAAAATTGATTTAAAAATATAACTTAATATATATATAGAATGACAACAGCTCTTTATAAAGAATTAAGATATTCAGAAGATATATCTAAAATATCTCAAGTAGTATTTTCTTTATTATCTCCAGAAGAAATAAGAAATCAATCAACATGCAAAGTTGAAAACTGGACATTATATATATCTAATAGTGATGCAGTTCAACAACCTTGTTTAGGTGGTTTATATGATCAAAGAATGGGTGTAATAGATAATAATTTACGTTGTAATACTTGTGAGCAAAATAGTAGTTTATGTCCTGGTCATTTTGGTCATATTGAATTAGCAAAACCTATATTTCATATGCATTTTATTCAAAAAACAATTAAAATATTAAGATGTATATGTTTTAGATGTTCTAAATTATTATTTACTAATATTATTGAAATTGATAGACAATTTTATAATTCTAAAGAAGATGTATTTGATTATATATGTGAAGAATCTAAAAAAATTAAAGAATGTAAATGTTGTGGTGCATTGCAACCAACAAGATATAATAAAGAAGGAGTTGGAAAGTTATATGCAGAATGGAAATATGCAAATTCCGAAAGTAAAAAAGTATTAATGAGAGCAGAATATGTATTAAAAATATTTAGTAGAATATCAGAAGAAGATATAGTAAAATTAGGATTTGACCCACGTTTTTGTAGACCTGAATGGTTAATTTGTACAGTTTTACCTGTACCTCCTCCTTCAGTTAGACCATCTGTTAAACAAGATAATAATCAAAGGTCAGATGATGATTTAACATATAAATTAGTTGATATAGTAAAATGTAATAAAAAATTATTAGATTATTGTAATAAAGTTAGTAATGATGAAAATTCAGATTGTAATTTACAAAAAACTATTGATGAACATACATCTTTACTACAATATCATTGTGCAACATTAATTAATAATGAAACTCCTTTTGGAAGTGGTGTTCCACAAGCTTCAGTTCAAAGATCAGGTAGAAATTTAAAATCTATTCAACAAAGAGTTAAAAGTAAAGAAGGTAGAATTAGAGGAAATTTAATGGGTAAAAGAGTTGATTATTCAGCTCGTAGTGTTATTACACCTGATCCTTTATTAGGTATAGATGAATTAGGTGTTCCTATTAAAATAGCTATGAATTTAACATATCCTGAAAAAGTTACATTATATAATATTGATGAAATGAAATCATATATAAATAACGGTTATGATATTCATCCTGGTGCAAAAAGCGTTGTAATTTATGAAAAAGACAATAAAAATCCTTCTGTTAAAAATTTAAAAGCTTCTGGTCAAAATATTAGGCAAGATATAATAAATAAATTAAAAGTTGGTGACATAGTTAATAGACATATTAAAGATGGTGATATTGTATTATTTAACAGACAACCTTCTTTACATAAAATGAGTATGATGGGACATAAAATTAAAATTATGAAAGCTGATACTTTCAGATTAAATGTATGTGTCACATCACCTTATAATGCGGATTTCGATGGAGACGAAATGAATATGCATGTTCCACAATCTTTACAAACTATATCAGAGTTAAAACATTTAGCAATGGTTTCAACTCAAATTATATCACCACAAGAAGGTAAACCTGTTATTGGATTAGTTCAAGATGCTCTTTTAGGTTCTAATCGTATAACTATGAAAAATGATAAAATGTCAAAATATATGCCATTTGATTATGGTGACAAAACACCTGAATTTATATTTAATGAAAGACAATTTAATAATTTAATGATGTTTAATGATAATTTTACTGGTTTAAAAGATGAAAATGGTAATTATTTAGATGTTGGAACTTCAATAATAAATGATCAAAATAATGATAAATATTGGACAGGACAACAAATATTTAGTTCTTTATTACCAAATATATCAAACTTTGTTGATGATGTTAAAATATTAGATGGAAATTTATTATATACTAAAAAAACTGGTAATGAAGAAGTTGGTTTAGTAAAAAAACATTTAGGTTCATCTGCTGGTGGATTAGTACATGTTATATTTAATGATTTAGGTAAAGAATCAGCAAGAGATTATTTAAATAATAATCAAAGAGTAATAAATAATTTTGTATTTATGACTGGATTTAGTGTTGGAATTAGTGATCTTATTGCAAATAATAATACAAAAAAAGAAATTAAAAATATTATACAAGAAAAAATTGATAATGTTCATAAGATTAGTGAAAATGTTAGAAATGGTTTAGTTGAAAGAAAATATGAAAAAACTTTAAATCAAGAATTTGAAACTTTAGTTTTTGCTGAATTAAATAAAGCTATGAGTAATGGAGGTGTTAAAGCTAAAGAGACACTTAATTCTGTAACAAATAATATTGTAAATATGATTAGTGCTGGTTCTAAAGGTAGTGATATTAATTTAGGACAAATGATTGCTTGTTTAGGACAACAAAGTATTGATGGAAAAAGAGTTCCATATCATTATAATAATAGAACATTACCTCATTTTAGTCAATATGATAGTACTCCAGAAAGTAGAGGTTTTATTCAAAATAATTTTTATAAAGGTTTAACACCATATGAGTATTATTTTCATGCAATGACTGGTAGAGAAGGTATTATTGATACAGCTGTTAAAACTAGTGAAACTGGTTATGTTCAGAGAAAATTAATTAAATCTATGGAAGATGTTAAAATAAATTATGATGATACTGTTAGAAATCATAATGATGAAATTATACAATTTCTATTTGGAGAAGATGGTATGGAATCTTCTAAACTTGAAAGACAAAATTTAAATTTATTATTATGTGACGATTTAGAGAAATTTAAACAAATGTATGATTTAGAATTCTTTAATCTTCCTTTAGAAAATTATTTTAATATTATACCCAATAAAGATGAATTAGTACAGACAGACCAAGACGCTACACGTACCTTAGAACAATTATTTAAAGAAAATTATGAACAATTATTAAAATATAGGATTTTTGTTCAAAATAATATAGTTTCCAATAAAAATGATATTTATTATCCTATGAATTTTCAAAGAATTATAATTAATAATTTAATCAAAAATAATATATATGCTAAAAAATATAAATCTGATTTAGAAATAGAATATATTTTTGAAGAAATTAAAAAATTAACTGATGAATTTAAATCTCCATTTCAAATTAAAAATGATTTATTTCAACAAGGTTATTCTCCAACTGAAATATTTAGTATATTATTAAAAATTTATTTATCTCCATATAATATTGTTATTAAAAATTATTGTGATAAGAAAACATTTGATGATATTATATTACAAATTAAAGATAAATTTTATTCATCAAAAGCTGAACCTGGTGATAATGTAGGTACAATTACTGCTCAATCAATTGGTGAACCTGCAACACAAATGACATTAAATACTTTTCATTATGCTGGTGTAAGTTCTAAATCAAATGTCACTAGAGGAGTACCAAGATTAAAAGAATTATTAAGTGTTAGTAAAAATATTAAAAATCCATCTTTAACTTTATATTTAAAAGATAATGTTAAAATGGAAGATATTCAAGAAATTAAAAATATTAGTAATAAAATTATAATAACTAAAATTAAAGATATTATTAAAACTACATCTATATACTTTGACCCTGACCCACTAAATAGTTTAATTAAAAAATATAATAATGTTATTAATGAATATGAAATCTTTAGAGATAAATTAATTGGTAATTGTGGTGATGATGTTCAAGATTATATTACTAATTTAAATAATGAATCTCCTTTTATTTTAGATTTAGAATTTTCTAAAAAAAAATTATTAGATAAAAATATTGAATTAACTCAAATTATGGAAAAAATTTATAATAAATATCAAAGTGATTTAAAATGTATTATTTCTACTGATGAAAATAATTCTGATATTGATACATTATTTATGAGAATTTCAACAAAAGTTATTGATGATAATTATGATGATAATATTTGTGTATTAAAATTATTAGAAAAAGATATTTTAGATATTGAAATTCAAGGTATAACTAATTTAACTAATGTTAATATTAGAAAAGATATACAAAAAATGTGTGATTTATCAGGTGATATTATTAAAAAAGAAAAAGTTATTTTAGATACTGATGGAACTAATTTATTAGATATTTTAATTAATCATAATTCAGAAACTAATTTTAATATTGATACATATAAAACTATTAGTAATGATATACAAGAAATATATTCTGTTTTAGGAGTTGAAGCAGCTAGAACTATTTTAATAAATGAATTTAATGAAGTTATTGAATCAGCAGGTGCATCACTAAATTTACGACATATTTTATTATTAGCTGATACTATGACATTTTCAGGAGGACTTATGTCTATTGATAGATTTGGAATTAATAAAAGTAATTATGGTACTCTTGCTAAATGTTCATTTGAAGAAATGAGTGATCAAATCTTTAATAGTGCTTTATTTGGTGAAGTAGATCATTGTAAAGGAATTAGTGCAAATGTTATATTTGGACAAGAAGGTAATTGTGGAACTGGTATATCTGATATGTATTTTGACGAATATGAATATTTAAATTCATTTAATCATCATGATAATCAAGAACAAGAAAATGAGTGTATTGATAATATTGATTTTAATTTTGATGAAATTTTACAACAAAATGATGATAACTATAATTCAATTAATGATCTTTATAAAGAAATGATGGAATGTAATTAATATTTAAAAAAAAAAAAAATTAATTATTATAATTTTAATTACAATTTTTTATTATAATAAAATTATCATATAATTCATTACACTTTTCTTTATATTTATTTTCTAACTTTTTATATTTTTCATCTAATTTTTTATAATCTTTTTGTAAAGTTAAATGTTTATTTTCTAAATCTATATAATTTTTTGATAAATTATCAAATTCATTATTATTATCACAATCAATTCTAATTTTTTTCACACAAACATTACCCATTTATATTTTATATTAAAAAAAATCAATTTTTACAATATTTTAAATTATAGATTTTAATATTATATATATTATAATTATTGATCCAACACTTAAAGATTTAGCTCAAAAATATTTATGTTAAAAAATCATATGTCGTAAATGATATGCTAGATTAAATATAAAAGCAAAAATTTGTAGAAAATGCCACTCTACTGATTTAAGATTAAAAAAAAATTGAAATAAATTTATTTATATTTATCTAATAAATTAATTAAATTTTTTTTCATATTATCTGATAATAAATTACATTTATTTATATTATATTCATTAATCATACTACAATAATTTAAATCTTTATTTTTATTATAATAACAATGTCCTCCAATTATCAAACCACCTGCAAATAAAGAACCTAAAATTGTTTTTTTAAACATTATATTATAATATAATTATTTTTTTAAATATACATATTATTAATATATAATATTATATTATAATGTTAAATATAATACCAAAAAAAAATGTTCTATATAGAACTACTATAATTTCATTAATTTGTGTTATATATTCTTTTTATAAAAAGTTATATTTTTGTTCATTGTTAAATTTATGTGTATTTTTTACATCAATAAAACTATATTCTAAACCATATTTAAATTATAGTAATATTAGATTAATAGATATATTATGTGTTCTATCAGCTATTTTATATCATATTTATATCTCATATAAAATTAATTATAATATATATATTATATTTACTTTATTTATTATTATAGCTTATTGGATTAATCTTAAATTAATCGATAAAAAAGATTATACAAATTCCGCTTTAATTTTTATATTTATTCATATATTTGGTACAATTAATAATTTATTATTATATTATCATTATTTTAATGATAACATAATTTAAATTCTATTTTTTTCATTTTTGAATCATTACATATAATAACAAAAATTATTTTATTACAAATCTTACATCTTTGAATACTACAGTCTTCTGTATCATAATTATAGTTTGTTACATAATGAGAATAATCTTCAATTGGTGCTATAACATCATATTTCTTACTTATTTTTAATAAATTTGGTAAAATATGAGATTTATTAATAATTTTATTCATAATTATTTCAACAATTTCATCACAAAAAAATAATTTCAAATATCTTTCTCTATATTTATATAACATATATTTAATAATTATCTAAGATATATTTAAATTTTTAATTATAAACATAATAATAATTTTTTATATAATTATTTTTTTATTATTTTATAATAAATGAAAAATATAATATCATTAACAAAAAATGCTATTAGTCAAATTAATCATTTATCTAAAATAAATAATATAAAATCATTTGAATTATCTGTTAAAAATGCTGGATGTAATGGATTGACTTATAATTTTAATAAATTTCAAAAAAAAAAAAATATAAAATATGATTTATATCAAAAAGATAATATAAAAATTTTTATTGATAAAAAACAATTATTTTATTTATTAGGTACAGATATAGATTATACTACTGATTTGATGGGTTCTAGATTTATATTTACTAATCCACAATCAGTATCAAATTGTGGTTGTGGTACTTCTTTTTCTATTAAAAATTTTCATTTTTAATTTATAAACAACAAGTTTCAAATAATTTACTTGTCACTAAATATGGGTCACATGATGATGATGGTCTTCTATCTTCTAAATATCCATAACCATTTTTTTCTGTATCAGTAGGTATTCTAATTGATGCACCTCTATTTCCAACTCCATAAGTAAACTTATCAATATGAGCTGTTTCATGCAAACCTGTTAATCTTTCATTATTATCATCACCATATACTTTTATATGTTCTTCATGTTTTTTACTTAATTTAAATATAGAATCTAAAATAACATTGTATCCACCAGATTCTCTCATTGGTTTTGTACTAAAATTAGTATGACACCCTGAACCATTCCAATCTCCTTTAATAGGTTTTGCTGAAAAGTCTATTGTATATTTAAATAATTCAGAACATTTAAGTACAATATATCTCATCATAATTAAATCATCAGCGCAAGCAATACCTTCATTTTTTACTTGCATTTCCATTTGACCACAACATACTTCAAAATTTTTACCAGTTAAAGGAATACCAGCAAATAAACAGTAATTTTCAGCAAATTCAAAAAAACTTCTTCCATAAGCACTATCACCTCCAACTCCACAATAATATGGTCCTTGAGCTTTAGGTTCTTCTAAATCATTTTTTGGAAAACCTAATGGTCTATTAGTATTTAAATCAATTACAAAAAATTCTTGTTCCATTCCAAACCATGGCTTTAATTCTTTTTTTTGTGAAAATATTTTTTCAGCTAAAACTCTTTTATTAGTTTTATGAGGTTCTCCATTTGGTAACCAAGTATCACATAAAACTAAAATATTATTAATATACCAATTATTTTTTTCATCATTATATCCTATATTAAATGGATCTTTATACATTCTACAAGGTTTAATAATTACTTCACTTTCTTCACCAGTTGCTTGTGATGTTGAACTTCCATCATAATTCCATAAAGGTAAATCATTTAATTCTTCTACTTTATCATATAGTATTTTAGTTTTGCTTCTTAATTCATTATTTCCACCAATCCATACATACTCAGCACGTGTAATTGTCATTTATAAATAAATAATTTAATTAATCTTTAAGTATTAATAATTAATTTTATGATATAAATTTAATAAAATAATTATAAATTTAATAAAATAATTATAAATTTAATAAAATAATTATAAATTTAAATTGATTTAAAATTAATTTTTTAATTTAGTTATATTAATATGGAAACAGAAATTTTTGAAATATTAAAAAATATTGATATAGAATCTTCTATTGAAAAAAATTATATAAATGAGCTTGTTGAAATAATTAAAATTCAGTTGCTCCCAGTTTATAATAAACAACGCTATAAATTAAAACCTTCTATTTTAAAAAAATTTATATATAAATTTATATCTAAACATTTTAATTTATCTGAAAGAGTTATTCAATTAGCAAAAATACCACAACCTGAACAAAGAACTAAAGAATGGTATGAATTTAGAGAAAATCGTATTACTGCAAGTAGTGCTGCTAGTATTATTAATCAAAATCCATATTCATCAAGAGATAAATATTTACAAGATAAATTAGGTATTGGAGAAAAATTTACTGGTAATGATGCCACTGCACATGGTACTAAATTTGAACAAATTGCTACTACTGTATATGAAATTAGAAATGATTTAATTATTTTTGAATTTGGTAGTATTCCACATTTAAAATATAATTTTATTGCTGCTTCTCCTGATGGTATTAGTAATGGTTCTGAACCTAGAATGTTAGAAATTAAATGTCCTCCTAGAAGAATTATTAAAGATGACTTTATACCACCCAATTATTATGTTCAAATGCAATTACAATTAGAAGTTGCGGAACTTGATATATGTGACTTTTTACAAATTAAAATTGAACAAATAGATGAAGACACTTATTATACTGATTACTTAAATCAACATGACGATAAAGCACTTAATTCATTAGGTTTAGAAAAAGGTGTTTTAATTATTTGTAAACAAAAAGATACTAAATATTATTTTTATCCACATAGAACAATTATAACTTCTATATCAAAAATGGATAACTGGAAAAATTACTTTAAAGAAACTTATTCATATAAGTATGATAATATTTATTTTACATATTGGAGTATAAGTAGATATAGTGTTCAAATTGTAAATAGAGATAAACAATGGTTTAAAACTAATTTACCAGAATTTCAAAAATTTTGGAATGAAGTTCTATATTTTAGAAAAAATGGTATTCCTCAACATTTATATCCTAAAAAAAAACAAAAAAAAATAGATGTATGTACAATATTATCAGATTCAGATTCAGATTCAGATTTGGATTCAGATTCTAATAATAAATATAATAATATTTGTAATTTATTAAGTGATTCTAAGTCAGATTCTGAATCTAAATCCAAATCTAAATCCAAATCTAAATCCAAATCTAAATCCAAATCTAAATCCCAAGTTAAATCAGAAAATATAGATTTAATTTTAGATACTATTGATATCGATATTTAGTTATTTAAAATATTTTTTTTTATATTAAGTATATATTCACAATAATAGTACAAAACTTAAAAAAAAATATAATTTATATTTTTAATATAATATTGAATATAAATTATTTTTTTTTTATGAATATTAAAATTTATATTTATTGATTATCATCTTGATTATCATCTTGATTATTATTTTCTTGTTGTTGTTCTTGTTGTTCTTGTTGTTCTTGTTCTTGTTGTGCTTCTAGTTCTTGTTCAGTGACAATTTCATTAGATATTAATTCAACTCTGTTTAAACATCTAGCAGCAAATTTTTTGTTTTGTTGTAAGAATTGTTCTAATCTGATAATATATCCTTTAAATTCTAGAGTTAATTTAGTTTCTTGTGATTGTAAATTAACTAATAAATTACCAATAGAGAAACCTCTATTTTGTTTTTCAGTAGCATCATTAATTAATCCTTTAAAAGAAGCAATATCAGATGATAATTCATATAAATTTCTTTCCATAATAGATAAGAGTGTATAAATTTCTGACATAGTATAAGTTTCAGTTTTAACATATGTTCTTGCTCCTGCAAATTTTTGATTTATAATTTCTTCTTCTGATTTTTGTAAAGGATTAGCTTCTATATCAATAGCTGATTTGACAATATTTTTAGTATAATTCCACATATCTTCATAAATTTTTCTAATATAAGTTTCTTTCATACCAGTATACCATACTAAATCATTTTCTAATGTACTTTTTTGAAATAATAATGTATCTTGTGAAGAACCAACATCATAACCTTGTGATGCTTGTTCATCTAATTGTTTCATAAATTCAGATATACTATTTATATCTTGTTGTAAATTATCAATAAAAGTGCTCATTTTTTCATAACTATTACCAATTTCCGCTAAAATAGATCTATATTCATCTCTCTTGATTAATTGATTAAGTTCATTTTCTACTGCTCTAATTGCTGTCATATATATTATACAATTATAATATTATATAAATTTAAAGTTTTTAAATTCTATAAATTAAAAAATAAGCGCGTTTTTACTCTAAATTAAGATATAATTATAATTAATTTATATTATATATATATAACTATTTAAAGAATAAATTATATATATAATCATAAAATGGCAGGCAAAGCAAAAACCGATAAAAAAGTTGTTAAAAAAACTAAATCATCACCAAAAAAAGAAGAGACAGTTACTGAACCAGTTTCTGAATCCGTTCCACAAGTTGAATCATCAACTGTTGCTACTGAGCAAGCACCTGATGAACTCGAGCTACTTATGAATTCTATTCTTGCTAGACATGAGCACATTGAAAAAGAACAAAAACTCTTAAAAACTGAAACTAAAAAAC
>MDTC01076781.1_pt1 | contig 13315 bp, 13 predicted proteins | sample 811181 | NCBI WGS metagenome assembly MDTC01 (sample SAMN05326644, study PRJNA326480) | marine metagenome | isolation source: seawater | place: Pacific Ocean: North | collected 2011
TCCGTCAAATTGAAGCCAAAGCACTCCGCAAACTCAGACACCCAAGCCGTTCCGATCATTTGCGATCATTTCTTGACGAATAATGCCTGACTAGACTTCAGAATTTCTCCCTTAAGCATATCGGCTATTTGCTAGATAGAAGTTCTAAGTTAAAGGTCCCGGAAAATCAAAATAGATTTCATCGATTAATGGGAAAAAAAAGACCCAACGACGATACAAAAAATTCCTAGCAAAAATCATTCTAGCAATAGCGTTTTCCACGCAAGAGCAACATTTGTAAATACCCCACACGCAAAACAGAACGTGGTTTACCACGTCAATTACTCTGATATAACACGATCTGGTGGCGCAACGTTCAAAATCACAAAAATTCACTCGTACAAGGAAATCACGAAATTCGTTTTGTGCTCGGCGGCAGTGGGGTTGAGCTATTGCGAAAGGTAGCTCAAGAAAGCGCAGAAGTGGTAAACCGCGTTGAATCTCTGAGAAACGAGGGTGTAAAAATCAACGTCTATGCCAGCGTCCTAGAAGGAGAAAAAATCGCCTTGGACGATCCCCTTTTTGAGGAAGAAGCCGACATTATTCCTTCCGGTGTTGCGGAAATCTGCAAGCTTCAGCAGAAGAGTTTATCTATCTTAGACCATGAAAAGTAGGCATATGCAGACGTGCTACGCCCTTACGAAAAACTGTCGGCATATTCGTCTCGCAATAGATTTTTCTGGACTTTGCCCATAGTGTTTCGCGGCAGCACCTCAAGCTGAATCCACCGGCGAGGGACTTTAAAGCCTGCTAATTTCTCCCGACAAACGACCTCAAGGGCGCCAGTGTCAAGTGCGCCCTCTCCCACCAGTACAGCAACGATACCTTCACCAAAATCAGAATGTGGAACACCTACGACAGCGCTCTCAACTACACCCTCTTGATCATTCAGTACATCTTCAATTTCTTTGGGATAAATATTTAAACCACCCGAAATAATGAGGTCTTTTTCTCGCCCGACGATCGATATATAACCGTCCTCGGATAGCACAGCCATGTCACCGGTAACAAACCATTCATCATTAAACTCAGCCGCAGTTCTTTCAGGTAGTTTCCAATAGCCTTTGAAAACATGATCCCCTTTCACTTCTAGAGAGCCGATTTCACCTTTCGGTAACTTGGTTTCGTCCTCGCCAACAATTCTTACTTCAACTCCCGGAAGCGGTGGTCCAACAGAGCCAGCTCTGCGTTCACCGCGCAACGGATTAGAGCAACTCATACCAGTCTCAGTCATCCCATAGCGCTCAAGAATCCTTTGCCCTATTCGGTCGAAGAACTCATCTGAGGTCTCAACCAGCAAGGGCGCGGAGCCCGAAATAAATAAGCGCATGTGACCGCCAATATCTTTATTAAAACGTGGATCAGCGAGTAACCGAGTGTAATAGGTAGGGACACCCATCATGATCGTCACGTCCCGTATTACTGAGAGAACAGCATCCAAATCAAATTTCGGCAACATTATGACTCGTCCACCATTTATTAAGGCCAGGTTCAGTGCCACAAAAAGGCCATGTACATGGAATAATGGCAAAGCATGCAACAGCGTATCATCGATGCTGTAAGCCCACGCCTCAGTCAGCATCGCTGCATTTGAAATCAGATTATTATGGGTGATCATGGCGCCCTTCGGCTTTCCCGTTGTTCCCGACGTATAAATTATCGAAGCAAGATCATCCGCCGCACGTGGGGAAATCGCCTCAAGGGAGTTTTTTGCAAGTTTCGCCGCTACAAATAAGTCGAACAAGGTACCGCTTTCGCCATCTAGGGTTAGAACTTCAAGGCCTACCAATCTATTTTTTAAACGCTCGGCATGTCCTGCTCGGTCTATTGAACACACATGCAGCTTTGGCTCAGCATCAGTTAGGAAGTATTCGATCTCTGTATTGGTGTAAGCAGAGTTCAATGGTAAATAGACTGCCCCAGAGCGCAGGACAGCAAGATAGAGAACCACATTCATCTGACCTTTTTCGATCTGTACGGAGACGCGGTCGCCTGGTTCTACGCCCAAATCATGAAGTACCGCAGCCAGAATTGCAGACTGACTATCAAGATCTATTCCACTTAGCTTTGGTCCTTTAGGAATAGTCAAAACGATCTGTTCACCTTGTCGCCTCAGGTTCGATTGGATGAGAGCAAAGACGTTATGCATCAGGATATTCCTTCAGGAGAGATCTACTTTTTTTTTTAATAATTGCTGCACCTCTCTAGAAGTCGCGATTTGTCCAGATTCCATGAGCTGCTCATGATTACTGACAATAAGATCTAGCTCGTAACGATAATTCACCATAAAGCCAAAACTTTGCTCGAAACCGCGCGCACTCAAATCTGCCTCCGCATTGATCCGCTCTAACGTTGCACCGTTTTCCAAATGGAACCGGGCTACAGGATCGTTCATTTTTGGACCATTACCGTCGGTGAGATACTGCGCAACAATCGGCTTTAACTCTTGCTTATCGCCCGATGCCTCGAATTGATCTAGGAACATTTGACCTTCGGACTCAAGCCAACGACGAAGACCGGGAATAGGAGAGAGCGTTACAAAATTGTTCAAGTTCGGATGTTCAGCTCGCAGGACAGATACGACCTGTTTGATAAGGAGATTGCCGAAACTCACTCCAGTCAGGCCGGGCTGGCAATTATTGATTGAATAAAATACCGCGGTGTCTGCGTTAACTGGTGGAACAGGAGGCGTCTCAAGAAGGGGCGCAATCGCATCAGCCATTCCCTGCACAAGGGCGACTTCTACAAAAATCAGAGGCTCATCGGGAATAACGGGATGAAAATACGCAAAACACAACCTGTCTTCCGCAAGCCTTCTCCGTAAATCATCCCAGCCCCGTATTTCATGCACCGATTCATACTGGATCAGTTTCTCCAAGACCGCCGCCGACGTCTGCCAGTTAATCCGTTCCAACTCTAGGAATCCTTTGTTAAACCAGGATGTAAAAAGATGAACGAAGTCTTGATCAATCGGCTTCAATTCTGGATAGTCACCTAATAATTTACGTAACTCTTCTCGCATCAGAATCAGAGTTTGTAGACCATTAGGCGCGGAATTTATGCGCCGAAATAATTCCTGTCGATTTGCCTCGGCAGCCTGATGCAAGTTCATTATTGACGATTCATCGAGTAGATCTTGGTACTCTTCGATAGCATGCTCAAGCCGGTCCCGATCGGGCCCAAATTCATCAATCAATCGCCTAAAAAAGTTCAAATGATCAGCCCTATCCAACGCCTGCCACGACGACACCACAGAGCCCGCTAGGGCGAGACCTGTCGCCTCACCACGCCTCGACAGCAACGCATGGCAATGTGTGATCAAATCATCGAGCAGAATCCCCTCAGATTTCAAATCTAAAAGATCAAGCGCCCTATCGGTTACTTGTTGGATCCACTCTTTGATTCCGCGACTCATCGTCGTTTTGTCACTCAAACAGCGCGCCAAATCCCGGCATATGCGTATCTAAGTCCAGTTCCTTTAGCATTCGATAGCTTGTCGCGACGGATGCGGAGAGGGTTGGTATACCGGTTTTGGCTTGCAGCGCTGAAACTGCAGGTAAAGAGGGCATTTGTACGCACGCTGATGCGATCAGGGTATCAACGTTAGCCAAATTCAACCTGTCAGCTAAGTCAACTGGCGCCATAGGATCTTGCCGTGCGACCTCAAGATTATCGGGAATCTCTAGGCTGATCGCGTCCAATACCTCAAAACCTTCAGACTCGAGATACTGACAAACCAAATTAGTGAGAGGTTTTCGGTAAGGGGTTATTAAAGCAATCCGCTTTGCATTCAGTATTGATAGACCCTCAACCAACGCTCCCGCAGAGCTAATAACTGAGCAGGGGTGCCCGTTATCAACAGTTACCTGGCGCAGTCGCGCCTGACTTTCCCTATGATATCCAAGCCCCACTGACATTATAGCGACCAGACAGGCGTAGCCGATAACGTCCATAGCTGCATCCGACAATTCAACTGCACATCTGTCACTATCACGGTCCATTAAAGCCAATTCTTCCTTCGTCACCGTTTTCATCCGCATCCGACTCGAATGGAAGGTGAAACGTTCATCGTAATGCCTTTCCCTATCGCGAAATACCGCAGGAATTTCAGTTTCCATCGTCACGTTCGAGCTGGGAACGATCTGACCAACTCTATAATGTCTACTCATGTAACCGCAGCTCCCATTAAAGCGTCAGGTAACCAGGTCGCGATCCCGGGGAATAAGCAAAGGATTAAGATAGCTATAATCATGCACGCTACATAGGGCAATGAGCCTTTTAGGATTGTCTTCAGAGGTATCTCTGGGGCAATCCCGTTAATAACGTAGAGGTTTAAGCCAACTGGCGGAGAAATCAATCCGATCTCCATATTTATTGTGAGTACTACAGCAAACCAATATGGATCAAAACCTGCCCCCAAGATGATCGGCATCAATATGGGTGCCGCCATCAAAATGACAGCTACTGGCGGTAAGAAAAAGCCTGCGATCAAGAGAAAGATATTAATGTAGAGCATCAAAACCCAGCGATTTACTTCAAGCGTTCCAATCCAGGCCGCTATAGACTGAGTAATAAAAAGACTAGACAGCATGTAAGAAAAAACGCCAGCCGCAGCGATAATAAATAAGATCATCACTGATTCTTTGGTGGAATCACGGAGCATGATCCATATGGTCCCCATATCCGTCATCCGATAAATCACTATTGCCAAACCGAGACACAAGAGTGCCCCTACAGCTGCTGTCTCTGACGGGGTGGCTACACCACCATAAAGTGCGTAAAGAACACCCAAAATGACCAAAAGGAAAGGTATAACCCTAGGTAAGACTTCAATCTTCTCTTTCCAGCTAAAAGTCCTGCCGGCTAGGACATCAATCCCTCCCTGTCTCCACGTGGCGAAGATGGACCAAGCCATGAATAGGCTCACGAGCAAGAGCCCAGGTAAAACACCCGCAATAAATAAGCGCCCAATCGAAGTCTCCGTAGCAATTCCGTAAACGATCATAGTTATGGAAGGCGGTATTAGAATTCCGAGCGTCCCTCCAGCCGCGATGGAACCCGCTGCTACACCATCTGGAAAGTTACGTTTACGCATCTCTGGGATGCCCATCTTACCAATAGCAGCACAAGTCGCTGGAGAAGATCCAGACATGGCAGCAAACAAAGCACAGGCACCGAGGTTTGAAACTATCAATCCTCCGGGGACTCTGGTTAACCATCGATCTAATGCCTCATACAAATCGGCGCCAGCACGAGTTGATGCGATTGCGGCACCCATCAAGATGAACATAGGGATCGATAAGAGCGCAAAATTGTCAAGTTTGCCAAACAACACCTCGGGAATTAGCTCCAGAGAACGGAAACCATCGAAGGCCAGTAAAAAGATTGCCGAAACAACCAAAAGACCGTTCGCGACGGAAATTCCTGAAAATAAAATTAGAATCGTGACGGTCGCAACCAAAATTCCAAGCAATAAAGGATCCATCAGTGCGATCCCCCTTCTACGACTATTTCGTCTGCGGGAGTCAACACAACTTCAAACAGATCTGAGGTCAGTTGTAATGCAAATAAACCAAATCCTATCGGCATGGTGAGGTACGGAATCCAAAGCGGTGGCCCCCATACCGTTTCCGAAGTCCATCCTTTGGTAAATGATACATAAACTAAATCTGCTGAATAATAAGTCATGATGGCGAGTACCACTATCGCCGCTATAAAACTAGTGATCATGAGAAATTTTCGCGCAGACGGGGGTAATAGCATCGGGACCAACTCAACATTTACATGGCCTTTCAACTTTTGGACGTAAGGAAGTCCCAATAATGTCGCGGCTAATATCAGATAGACGACGGCCTCCGTGTGCCAATACGTGGAGCCATTCAAGAAATATCTAATAAAAATCATCTGGCACGTGATGATGACAGCCACTAGCACCATCATCGCAGCTAACACACCTACCGCGTTAGAGATCCTATTCACGGAGGATATGAAACCCCTCATACATTGAACCTTTTAGAAGAGCTGGGCCCACACCGTGGGCCGAGCCTGATGGGCTAGTCGACTGCTAAAGCGAGGTCAAGAAAACGCTGACCTTCGGGGTAATCAGCAACGAACTTCTTGTACGATGTCTGTTTGGCTAGATCCTGCCACGCCTTAAATTCCGAGGAGGACATCTCCTTAATCTGAACGCCCGCTTTTTTATACACGCTAACTGAATTAGCATCTTGCTTCTTAGCCTCAGCTAGGTAGTACTCTTCGGCTTTCTTTGCTCCTGAGCGAAGTGCTTTCTTTTGAGCGTCGGTAAGACCGTCGAATGTTGATTTGTTCATCAACAACGGCTGATACATAAACCATAGGGCCTGTGCACCTGCCGGGGTGTAACACTTTACCTGCTCATATATACGATATGAAACGAAGGATGATGAGGACGTATTTGCACCGTCAAGGACACCCGTCTGCATGGCATTGTAGATCTCCGAGGAAGCCATTGACGCAATTGACGCACCCGCTCCTGCGAGTAACTGGTTAAAAGACTTACCAGCCGCCCTCATCTGCAAGCCCTTTACGTCATCAGGATGAGACACACATTTATCCTTACCAACGAATCCACCGGCTAAATAACCATGAACCAGAACCATAACGTCGTCTTCAGCCATCTTTTTCTGGATTTCGTCCATGAACGGTGAGTAGTTCAGACGTGCCGCGTGATCGTGGTTTTTTACCAAGCCCGGCATCAAAGTTAAATTATAAGAAGGCTGCTGACCACCCGCGTAAGACAATGGGAGAACTACCATATCCAGCTGTCCGCGTGATAACGGTTTATATTGTTCTTTAGGTTTGAAAAGAGACTTGGATGGAAATATTTTTATCTCCAATCCAACGTTAGCATCTTTCACGTGATTAGAGACTATTTCGGCCACTTTGTGACGGACATCTTTCGTCGACCACTGATGAGAGAGACGAAGCTCTGCCGCATTTGCGAGCGAACTAACAAACACCGCTGAGACTGCTGTGGTTAAAAGAGTTTTTATTTTCATTACTGGCTCCTGCCGAAGGTGACAAGTTATTAAGACTTGCGCATTTACGAGTTATAACGGCATGCACAATTACATACGAAAGTGAAATTATCGTATACAAAAATAATGTGCAATAACTACCGTGTATGAGTAATCGAGCCGCTACTTAGGTCTTTCAAGGGGGTCGAGGAACAATTATCGTCCGGACAGCTACAAATTCGCAGTTATCCCGGAACCCTATGACAGAAGTGTTCTTGCAACTTGTCGGCTAAGTTTTGCCACCCAAATCCCTAAACGCGGATGGTTTGTGACTAGTAAAAAACCGTCCTGCCTTTCGATGGTTGTGAATAAGAAATGATTTGAAGACAAGATTGAACCGAAATGTCAGAGTCTACCGCGAAACAATTTTCCTTAATTAATTCCTAGATCGGAAACGACACTCTATTCGACCGGCCAACTAACCATCAGAAATAACTAACACTCCGATGCTCTTAGCAGGATCGCATCGGTAATATTCCATCCGCTACTTAATGCGCACTAACGGCTTTTTGTGTACTATCTCGCGCCTAGGGTGGGCCCATAGCTCAGTTGGTTAGAGCAGGGGACTCATAATCCCTTGGTCGCAGGTTCGAGTCCTGCTGGGCCCACCATTCTCAGCCTCATTGCGACAAGTCAGTCACACCTCAGTCACACAGAGGAGTGAAAAATGGCGACTTTTCGCAAACGTAATAACCTTTGGCAAGCCCAGGTGAGAAGCCGGAAGTACGGCGCAACCTCAAAATCGTTCCATCGTAATGTTCTAAATTTGTTTAATGCGATCTTTCTTCGGATTTATTTGAGGCAACCTTTAAGAATAGACGCCTTTACCACTTCCGCATGGGAGGGCGAGCAAGTTACTATCTTAGAAGAAAAGAATTCAATTCGTTTGAGAGCTATTGGAACAAGAAATGCAGTCGCATTCATCTAACTTGCAACCTATCGACGTAGGTGAGTACCAGCAATCTGAAGAGTACCCAGACTTTAGAGACTGCGGGGAATCTGAAATTACCTTAGAGGGCTATACTCAAGGGGCTCTTTTTTGCGGTATTGGAGGTTTTTGTCAGGGATTCATGTCAAAGGGCGCCAAAAATGTGTTCGCTAATGAATTAGATGGACCTACTGGCCGAGCTTACCTGAACGCAGTTCATTGCGAATCTTTTATACCTAAAAATATTTGTGACTTACGAGCAAATGAGTTACCGAATGTGGACATCCTTCATGGGGGATTCCCATGCCAAAGCTTTTCCATAGCAGGTGCACAGGGTGGCTTTCACGACACTAAAGGTAATGGGAAATTATTTTTTGAAATCATCCGTTTACTTAAAGAATACGGAGAAACGAAACGACCAAAGGTTTTAGTCTTTGAGAATACCGCCAATTTGAGGTATGGCAATGCAGGAAATTGGCTCTACCGCATTCGACACGAGCTGAATAAATTAGACTATTGGTGTAGCGAGGAAAACTGCATCAATCTGAACGTTTTGAAACACACTGGAATTCCGCAAAATCGGGATAGATTGTTCATTTTCGCGATTGATTCGAATATTTATGATTACAACCCATTCATTGCTAAAATGTTCACAGCGCAACCAAGAGACCGTCTTGACGCCTTTCTTTTACTTGACGAGCAAGCCCCGGATAATTTTTATCTCGACCCAAGTAATCGTTATTTCCAGGAAATGTCTGCTTGTAGAGTTACTGAAGAACACGGTGATGATACGCAGTTGTACCACTACCGAAAATATGAAACTCGATTACCTGAACGTGGGATATGCCCCACGCTGACAGCAAATATGGGCCGGGGTGGGCATAACGTGCCCTTTCTATTTGATCAGTGGGGATTGCGTAAACTTACCCCGAGAGAGTGCCTAAATCTTCAAGGTTTTCCGCCAGAGTTCAAATTCCCCGAAGGGATGAGCTACACATCACAATATGCGATGATCGGTAATTCGGTCTCACCGAAAATAGCAAAACTTCTAGCAAGACGGGTAAGTTGGTTTTTTGATAGGTATGGTCATGGACACTAAATGGAACTTTCCGGAAGATCCCGGATGGGATGGTCTTAACTCAACTGGAGACGAGCATTTCACGAAATATAAACTCAGCTCGTTTGTTCGAGAAATGGTTCAAAATAGTCTTGATGCTCCAAAACCACCCGATAATGCTGGCCCTGTGACACTTCACTTCGACTTAATAAAACACCGACTTCAAGATATTCCCGATTTGAGCGGCATCATAAAGAAACTTTGCGAAACGATTGAGCACTACTCAAGCAAACAAAATAAAGAACAAGAAAAAGAGTTCCTAGCCACAGCGAAATTAGAATTTGAAAAACGTTCGATTCAAATATTAAAAGTATCTGAGAGGAACACTGGGGGCATGCCAGGCCCGTTTTCAGATGAGGACTCCCGCTTCTTTGCCTATGTTGAAGGGACTGGACTCAGTTGTGGTGATGATACGCGCAGAGGTTCCTTTGGTATAGGAAAAGCTGCTCCATTTGCACTTTCAAATACCAAGTGCGTATTTGTCAGTACTAACTGGATCAATGATTGGCAAGAGAAACAATTCCATTGCCAAGGGATTATAAAATCATTGACTCATAAGGCTGGCAACAAACGTATTCGCGGACATGGGAAATGGGGTGAAGATGGTGGAAATGCAATTTCGGACATCAACGCAATTCCTCAATGGTTACGTCGTGATGAAGTTGGGACAGATTTCTTCATTGTTAGCCCAGACCTACCGCAAGATTGGGAAGAGCGCATAGTGATTGAAACCCTTAGCAGCTTTTTCAGCGCAATTAATGATAAACAATTAGTCGTAAAAACAACAAAATACGAAGTACAAAGAACTTCAGCTCAACAACTCTTTGATGAAGATAAAGTCCGTACAGCGCTTGATGGAATGGCAGATGACGATCGAAGAGACAAATTCGAGTATGCCAGGCTTTGTAATCAATGTTTGTCGACCTCTGATTTTGAACCTTTATATGTACAAACTACTGATGTTGGGAATATCAAACTAAGCTATAACTCCCGGGAAGGAATAGGCCAAAGGGTGGCATTTGTTCGTGATGGACTTCTCATCGGTTACAACCTTCTACCAAAACTTAAAGTGTGGGGGCCAGCATTCAAAGAATTTATCGCTATCGCGACGTTTGAGAATGAAGATGGAAAAAAAACCATGCGACAGCTCGAGCCCCCAGAGCACAATGATTTCTTTCCAGGAAGACACCCAGAAGGTGAATTAAAGGGCAGCCAAATACTTAAACGAATCGGAGAAAAGATTCGAACGAAACTAAAATCGAGACTTGAAGCAGAAAAAACCGAACTTAATCGGCCGTCTTGGATTGCTGACCTCTTTGGTGCTGAGGAAAAAACTTCCAACCGACCCATGTCGTCAGCCGTAGAAATCGACCCTAACGGTTCGTTCACTTTAGATGAAGTCAAAAAAGGGCTTCGACCCTTTACGTTAACTACAAAGCAGCTAAAAAAACTTTTTGATGAGACTGTTAATGAAGACGATTATGAAGAAGTAGAAACCGAAGAAGATTTGGAACAAGGCGAATTTGTAGACGTTTCAGAGATAATTAGAAACCCACGAATCACAATGCCTACACCGAGCGACCTAATCGTCAATCTCAGTTGCCCGATCCCTGGTAGATATCGATTGGGTTTATCGATCTCAGGAGCCGACTCTAGTGAAGAACAACTAGCGATCAAAAACACCTCTCAAGGAAAACTTGAAGATGGCAAGGTAATTTTAAGGTTCAGCGATCCCAATGAGCGGAGAACAATCAAGGTAAAAACCGACCAGGTAAGCAACACATCTATCAAGGTACACCTGTATCAAGAAAAGTCGGAAGTAAGACAATCATGAGATTCGATACCAATAAATCGTTCGGATACCCTGTCCTCAGGCCGAATAACGATGACTATGTAGAAGCTGCTTTCGAAGCCACTATTGAACCTTCCGAGGATTATGATGGTAAAACCCTATGTAAGTTTGACTATCATTTAAATATCGGCGTCAAAGAAATAAAGAACGCTATACAAGATCAATTAGCACAGATAGTCATCACAGTTTTTTGTCCAAAAACCTTCTACCAGTTTTCACTACCCACTTTTGAGAAATCAGGAAGTTTTGAAATCGACTTGGCACAAATGCGAGGAGCAACCGTTTTCAGTTGTGAGATCACGGTTTGTTGCGATGTCTTTCAACTAAACTCAAAAAAAATTCATCCTGAATTCTCTGAGCTGTCGCCTTTTGAATTAAAACACGGCCATATATTGGCACAGTCTGAGCCCAGGCAACTAAATATAGAGAAGTCTTCCTTTAAATCGACTGTAAGTCTGTTTGATTTCAGCGAAGGTAATGAAATCAGTCCTACCGAATGGACCTACAGCCTCGAAGAGAATCACATCAATATCCTCTTCGGTAGCGCCTTAAATGATATTTGGACAAACGACCTCTCAAACAGCAACTCGCAAGAAATAATCGCCAACTCAATCCTAGTACCCACTCTTGCCGCTGCTATTTCACAGCTTCGATCTAATGGAGATGATTTTGCCGAGAAAGAATGGGCGAAAACGATATTCCAGAAGCTGGAAACATCCGGATTATCCATTGACTCTGGCATCGAGCCATTGAGACTTGCCCAAAGGATATTAAAAAGTCCGTTCAAACTTTTCAAAAATATTGGTGATCGTTAAACATGCTTCGTTATGTCAAGTCAAATGTTCAAAAACGCATTTTAAAGAACATCAGGTCGTACCTTAATAATTTCAGAAACTTTGATCTCAGCGACCTAAATCTCGAATCAGACGAAAATTCATTCGGCTCCGGAGCCCACGGGGTAAACCTTGCCGCACTTGAGACGCTGATAAATCCTAGTTCAGGAGATCTTTTTGAAACCTATAATTCGCTCACGGTTCACGAAGCGTTTGCTGGATTAACCAGATACCAGGCGCACGACCCAAGAATGTGGACTTACTACTCGCTTACGACCGCAATGGAATATAGCGTTGCCAGGTATCGACGAATCCAATCTGATGATGATGAAAAGTGCGCGACGGCCGTAATCAAACATTTGTTTTGTCCAGCAGATAATCGAATGCTCAAACGTAACAATACGCTTGCACGACTTTGGTGGAACGCGGAAATAGCCAAAAGTTTACATCCTCAAAGAAGCCATGACGTTCTCAAAGTAATGCTAATGGATACAGATTTACGGGCAACCATTGTTGAGAGACCCACATTGTTTGCATCAAACGCAGCTAGAGTTTTCGTTGAATATTGCCTAGAAAAATTTGATGAAAATCCAAAACATAAATTTTTTAACGCGCCGCGTGCGCGTTCAGGCCAAGTAGTAACCCATTTTACCTATCGCTCGGCAGCTAGACTTCTCAACCAACTGGGGGGCTACTTCGATTTAACCGTAATGTCTTCGGAAAAAATTCATGATCTTTTAAATGAAAAAGCCTCTACCTATCTTTCTTAAGCTGGCTGACCAACGACTTCAAACGTCTGGCTACATTGGTTTCATCGCATCTGATTTGACATTCCCATAAAATCTGAATTCTCCAACCATCCTTTTTCAAATTCTTAAATATAAGAGCCTCGCGAGCAGCAACCTCCTCATTTTTCTGCTGATACTCAGAGGCACATGAATGGCCATGAAAATAACAACCATGAACGAAAATAATCAGTTGTAATTCATCAATGACAATGTCAGGTGTGCCAACTAATTCGTTAACATTTTTTCGATATGAGATGTCAAGATTTTCTAGAATATGTCGTATGATTAATTCTGGTTTAGTTCCTGCAGATAACAACTTACAAGTTTTCCATATATTTAAAATTGACTTTTCGAGATTTGGAGGATGCCAACCGCGACTGTATTTCGCGGGTTTTATTATATTCTGTTCTATCAACTACAAATTGATACGGCTCCTCCTCTCTCAATCATATAGCAGCATTTAGCTTTTTGATTCCACTTAATAAAAAGCCACCTTTCAAAGTGTTGTCATCATAAAGCACGATTAACGCCCGGGCGAATACCTGAGTCACAACCCAGTCACACACGGTCACACATTTTGGTATAATTCTATAGTGATCAACGCGTCGCAAGTAGCGTAGGCACTGAGCCTTATTGCTTGAGCAGGGGACTCATAATCCCTTGGTCGCAGGTTCGAGTCCTGCTGGGCCCACCAACTCAAACA
>MDTC01246091.1_pt1 | contig 13310 bp, 10 predicted proteins | sample 811181 | NCBI WGS metagenome assembly MDTC01 (sample SAMN05326644, study PRJNA326480) | marine metagenome | isolation source: seawater | place: Pacific Ocean: North | collected 2011
ACAGGGAGGTGCCGCGTGTCTCGTAGAGGGCGGCGAACGAGTGGCCCGAGCCGACGACGCGGACCGACCCCGACTCTGGCTCGGCGTCGACGGCGGCGACCGCCTCGGCCTCGGTGCACGCGCGCACAATTTTCCCGGGGCGGACCACGGCGTTTGAGGCCCACGGAATTAATGTCGAGCCAAAGTACGGCCCGCGGGGGAGTGAGCGGAGCACGATGGGCGGCCCCACAAACCCCGGGTTTGCAAACGTCCACGTCATGAACGTGGCGACCCAGAGAACCGATGTGGCCACGACCCCCCAGAGGAGCACGGTGCGTTGTCGGTCTTCCAAAGAGGCTTTGTGGTAGAGAATGAGCGGCACCATGATGAGGAGGCCGAGAACACCAATGCCGAGCGCCACGTGAAGACCAACGGCCGTGGCGCCAACAGCCTCTGGATCATACTCTTCGTATGTGCACGACATGCGGGTTTTCAAGGAAGCAGTTGGTTGTCTTTATACATATGTCTTACCAAAAAAAACATCCCTGCCCAGGATCGAACTGGGGTCGGTCGCTTTCTAACATGGGGATGAAAGGCGACTATGCTTAAACCACTACACCACAGGGACTGCGTACAAGAGCCGGCCGGGATTCGAACCCAGATTTCTGGTTTGCTTTTGAATCAAAGACCAGGGTGATAACCATTACACTACCGATTCTGGTAGATGGGACCGCCGACGAGACTCGAACTCGCAATCCACTCTTTAGGAAAGAGGTGCATACACCGATATGCTGCGGCGACTGTGTTCCCGGGGACCATGGCAGCGTTTCACTTATGAGGGGGGGCTGCACCGACAATGTCCCTCGTATGGGCACTGCAAATGTCCTGACGCTTTTTATTTGTGGCTATATCGACGGCGGGGTAAAATGGGGACGGCGGGGGGCATGGACGAGAACGATGCCAACCGGAGCAACTACGAGGAGCTCGAGGGGCACTGTAGGGTGCTGAGTGCCAAGCTCAGCCAGCTCACGCATGGCAATTCGGCCGTGAGCTCGGCGGTCGAGGACCTTGAAGACTACTATGAGCGGAGCCTACAGATGCGGATCATGGCGAATACGACACTCCGGGAAGAGATCAAGGAGCTCCGGGCCGACAACGAGGATTTTGTGGCGCGCGTGGTGCACGGCGGGATCATGGCCGTAGTTGCCGTCGCTGTCGGCCTCTCCCTGTGGTTTCCGGCCGAGGGGTTTGCCGTCTTCTGCGCGACGTGGACGTACGCCGTGGTCGCGCTCGGGACGGCGCTGGCGCTTCGGCGGTGGCAGCGGCCGGTTTCTGTTAAAAAACGAGAGTAGAATACTTTCAAACGCTGCATGTAGGCACACCATAAATGATAAGTCTATTCTTGACATGTACAGCAGTACTGTTCTTGCAAACGCGTATAGCTGTGTGGAACGATAAAAATCTTCCGGCAGACGCTATACCGGTTATTAGGTCGTGGCCTGGTACTCCTCGAATTGTGACAAACAAAATGTGTGATCTTTTAGCCAAGCGTTACTCGTGTCGTGCCTATTTTAGAGTAGACATTCTTGCTACTATGAAAGCGGACGCATGCAGATACATGGCCTTGTACGATTTTGGGGGCGAGTATGCTGATCTCGATGTTCAGTTTTTAAAGCCGCTAAAAAACTGTACGGGCCTGTGTGTTGGACACGAATACCAACCGTCCGACAAACGCCGCGACTTTGCTAATTATTTTATGGCGGTTGGTAGCGCTAACAATTCATGTTTAAAAAAGGCGGTGACATTGTGTTGTAATCGCCTTGCTTCTGTTGCAATTGATTTTAACTCGGATCCTCACTTAGTACACAATTCGTGTGGTCCTTCTGCGTTTACAGAGTCTATTCGGTCTTGTGCATCAGTTATGAGTCACGCACAGCTGAAAAGTCATGTGGCCCATCACGTGGCTTCTGTAAATTGGAAACAAAATTATCCATCGTGGGTTAAGGAAAGAAAAGCAATTGCGGGATGGTCAAGCGTTTATCAACATTGAGCCACATACACAAACAAGCTATCCCCCCATGTGGTAAACTTTATCCCTCGACCTTTCTGGCCTTTTTCGGCGTGCCGTGGGCGAGCAGAACCGAGGCGATGGCGGCCACGGTCGGCCAGGCAAGCGACTGGGCAAGCTCGGTGGCCTCGATGGTCTCATCCTCTTTGTTGAATGCAAAGAAGCTTACAAGATACGCGTCTCCAAAAATCCCGGTGACCGAGCTCACGTTGACGACATGGGCGCCGCCCGTGGCAACCACAATCCCCGGGTCGGCCCCGGGATCATTTTTGGGGAGCACAAAGCACCGCGTGAATGCGCCCGCGCACGTGACCACGCCCGTGTGGCGAAACATGGCAATGGCCGCGCCCGTGATGTTGTCAAATCTGGCGCCATTCAGGTTTACAGCGTGCTGTTTTGCCGAAGGAGAGATTGAAGTCGACTGGTCAATGGCTGTGTTCTGTACCGTGAGCGCCCCAAAGTCTACGCCCGTCACAAACGAAAGATTCCGAATCTCAATGTTGCGGATGGTGACGCCCGGGGCCGACACGACCACCGTGTCGGCCACGACTGCGGAAGATGCCCCCGTGAGCGTGGCGCCCGGCGTGGCGAGGTGGTAGGTGCCGCCCGACGCGTTGGCGTACACGGTTGTGGCGTTCGGGGGCACCTCCTCTACATTGCCGTTGACCACGGCCTCGCGCTTGAGCCCCGACCCCGTCCGGTTGGTGACGCCGAGGAACACGGGAAAGAGATCGGAATGGACCTGCGGGTCTGGCATGGTGCACTCTGGTACATACTCTGCCTCGTAGCATTTTGAGGTGGTGGCGCTGACCCAGAGGATGGTGGTGAGCAGCGAGGTGTGCGCCATGCAGGCGGGGTAGAGGAGGTCCATCGCGCATGTCGGCATGGCAAGACAGTGCCACCTCTTGTTTGTTTTTGGCACGTCAATATATGGGCTCGCATTGGGCCGGACTAAACTGGCCGGGACCCTACTGCCGTAATGGATTCTCCGGGAACCGAAATACTGCCTGATTCAAATGCAGGTGAACCCATGGCACCTGGCAAGTTTTCCAGCTCGGCAGCGGCAGCGGCGGCAGCGGCACCAGACCGCGCTCCAAGCTGTCAAGATCTGCCCAGCGCGCTCCCTGGTGCAAAGACCGAGGCCGAGCTGGATGCCGAGTTGGATGCCGAGCTGGATGCCGAGCTGGATTCCGAGATCAATACGCAGGAAAACACCCAACCGAACGTCAACCCAGACTCGGAGGGTGGAGCCAAGGGTGGAGCCGATGGTGGAGCCGAAGGTGGAGCCGATGCGGGCGGCAGCAACCCCGATTCTGTGGCCCGCTCGCTTAACTTTCAGCGGTTCATGTGATTCGTATGGCTAGAGGTCGGCGCGGTGTTCAAAGCAGTTGCCGGGGGTGACGGGAGTCCACATGGCCACAAATAGCGTAAAGACCGAGTGAACGTCGACCTGGTGGGCGGTGGGGGAGGTAAGCAGTATAAAGTGCCAGAGCGCGTATGAAAAAGACCCCACCTTTTGACGCGCAAACCGGTCCCGTGTCCAGAAGTTCATGGTGGGCGGCCTGTTCTCTGGCACGTGGTCTGGTACGTCCGAGCCCGGCTACGGAATCTCCACAGCGGATGTGCCGGACATCCAGCAGCAGCTCCGCGGCATTCCCATTACGGTCAACCACAACGGTCTCTACGACGCGATCCGCCAGGTTGACGCCGCCGGCGAGACGCTGACGGCCGCAACTTTTTCAAGGGCCCTTGGGGCAGGCCCGGCGCTAAAATCGCGTGCGGTGGGGCGCGTACTCGACACGGGCCCCGGCACGGATGTGGTGTTCCGGCTGGGCGACAACTTTTCCGGGCTGCAGGAGCTGGTGCGGGCGGGGCTCTTCAATCACCTGTCGCTGACGCACGTGGACAACGGCGGGAAGAAAGAGCCGCTCGAGCTGAGTCTCACGGTGGATCCGGCCCGGACGGGTGCCAACATTGTGAAGGAGTATAAGCCCGTCGACCTACGGATCCTAAACACAACGCCAATCATGAGTGCTGAAGTTGCTGCCGCCGACACTGCTACCCCCATGGAGACTGTTACTGAACCCCCCACAGAAATTCCGGCTGCTGCGGCCGGCGCCGAGACCGCCGCAGAGCCCACCCCCATGGAAACAGTTCTGAAGACGCTCCCCGCCGACCTACAGGAGGTGTTGATTAAACGGCTTGGCGAGTACCAGAGCTCGAACGAGGATCTCCGGAAGCAGGCCGAGGCGAGCAAGACTGCCGCCGACAACGCCGCCAAGATGCTCGGCGAGCGCGAGGCCGACGGCGCGCTCGTCAAGGACCAGATTGCGTACCTCCGGACGCTGCTCGACCAGAGCGGCAACTCTGTCGAGTCGGAGCGGATTGCCGATGTGGGCGGGTACCTGGACAAGGGCACGCTCGGGCACACGCAGATGGCGCTGGAGCGGGTCGTGACGGCGTGCAGCCGGGCGCTCGCCAACGGCACTTCCGGCGGCGCGCGCCCGCAGAAGCGGCGTGCCGTCGAGTCGGCCGGTTCCAAGCCCGCCGGTGCGGGTGCACCCGCCGGTGCCGCCGCCGCGGCCCCGGCTGCCCCTGCGCTCGACTCGAACGTGCGGAACCTCCTTCGGAGCCAGTTTGACAACTTTTAAACCGGCCCGGGTGGACGGTGGGTGGGAAGAAAAAAAATAAAACTAAAATTTTAAATCTGACCCAGCCAACAATTTAAGAAGGTATAAGGGGCGGGGGGCAGACCCGTTGTGCACCATGGAAAAACTCCCGGATGATGTCGACGCCGAAGAGTGGGGAAGAGAGCACCTGAAAAGGTATTTTACGATAGCAGACCCAAAGCCCGAGGACGTCGATGCGAAAGGGTTTGAATCATTTCTGCATAACAGGCAGGTCCTATACGATCTTGGGTTTACACCAGCAAGCCTGACCGGCATACCGTTTGTCGTCATTTCTGCCATGGGGGCGTGGTTTGAAGAAAGTGATACAGAGAATCTTCCAATAGCGCGGGGTCAGGTCCCAAGGTCTCTCTGGGGCGCGCACGTGTACGACACGGAAGGCTGGCGCGCGCGTGGGTTTTTGGGGTTTGAAGCTGATAACGGCGGTACGCTTGTACCACTTTACATTGATGACAATTTTTACGAATACAACCCAAGCGTACTGCTCAATATTAACACTCAAACGAAGGGGGCGGGCCCAAAATTTTGGAAAAAACTGAAGGAGGAAATAAATGAAATCTATGCAACTGATCCCGACAAAGGCAAGCCTTGGAAGTTTGGCCAAATGACATCCAACATCAAAGCCCAAGTTTACAAAGTGTTTATTGAGCCGTTGCTTGATCCATCAAACCTGGACCCCGATGTGGTACAAATGGAACTGGAAGAGGCGCGTCGCCGAGAAGCAGCCAAAGGCGGTGCAGGGCCAGCGCCGTCTGTTCCGCCCGCGGCTGCGGCAGGAACCTCGCGTTCTACTGGAATTGTCGTTGAAGACACCTATGATGATGAACCCCTTGATCTCTCTGGGGTCAAAAAGCGTGGAGATGAAGATCGTCTGCGGGAACTTGAGGCCAAACTGAAAGCGGAAAAAGAAAAGAAATCCCATGCGATGAGAAAATTTGACATTTACAAGAAAATGCTTTCAGATGAAATGCCAGAGCTTGAGAGCCGCAGATTTAATTTACCAAAACTCAAGAAAGAAGTTTCAGACACAGAACGGCGTCTACCTGAACTCAGAAAGGATCTTTCAGACACAGAACGGCGTCTACCTGGACTCAGAAAGGATCTTTCAGACACAGAACGGCGTCTACCTGGACTCAAGGAAGAAGTTTCAACCGTGGAATATGATATTTTCCAGCTTAAGAGGCGATTTTCGGCAATTCAGAAAATAATAACTAAATGGACAAATGAGATATCTGCCATCGACGCTACTATTGCACGAGTTCAAGAAGAAATAGAGGACCTCGCTCCAAGTGGAAAACGTGCCCGGACTTCCGGAGTCCTCTACGACCACACGGTCTGACGAAATAAAATCTCTTCTCACACCATGACCTATTTTATTCTGATGGTGCGGCAGACGGGCCTGAGCAAAATTTCGGGGGGCAGCTGCATCACGGTCGACGGCGACGGCGTGGTCGTGTCGCCGCTGGAAGAGTTTGGCGGGGCGTCGCCACTCGATCTCGAGACGCTCGACGCCAGGATTGCGGCGGTCCCGGCCTCGACCACGGTCGTGACGTGGCTCGGGCACATGTGGCTCCACCTGATTGGGCCGGCAGCGCGGGCGCGGTACGCCGACCAGGTCGATCTCGGCGCCGTTTTCATCTGCAGAAACCGCCACCATGTCGGCCTGGCCGCGTTTGAGGATGTCAGGTCGGCGCGGACCGCCGAGGCCGTGGCGACGCTCTTGCGGAAAATACTGGTGCACGGCCGGGTGCTGTGGCGGACGAGCGGGGGCGAGGGCAGGCTGAACGCGTTCTGGGTCCCGGATTTCTTTACGCCGCTGAAGAAGCTCACGATGCGGTCTCCGCCCGAGTGGGTCGACACGCCCGCCCGGATTGAGATGGCCTCGTTCTAGGCGGCACGCCGCGCCGCCTCGAGCTCTGCAGAGGCGTTTGCAAGTTGAACGCCGATGCTTCGCACAAACCGGGTTCGAAGTACCTTGTTTGGGTTTTTCTCGGCGTTCAATTTGTCCCGGCGCAGCTTTTCGACTCTTTTTTCGAGTGCTCGAATCGCCATTTCCGCCGCATGCGTCTCGGCAAACGAGGACGATGTCGATGGATGCCGCGGGCGATTGACCGGCGCCGCCGGCTCTGGTCGCTCGACCACCGCCGGCTCTGGTCCCGTCGGCTCTGGTCCCGTCCGCTCTGGTTCGGCCGGCTCTGGTCGCTCGACTGTCACCGATGCTCGCGACGTAATTTTGTCAATGACCGATTCAAACATCCGAATTGCCGGTTTGAAAATGTCATCTCTTGGGGGAAAAAACACCTCATCGCCCTCTGTAAAGTACTCGGGTCCCAGTACATCTTCGCACCTTTCCCGGCATTCTGCAAGAACTGCCGGAGGGGTTCCGAGTACACTGACAGGTGTCTTTCCTCTGTTTCCAATCACCAGTGCGGCCGCACCGCGCAAAATTGAAACCTCTGTGGCCGCCCCCCCGCATTCGACGGTGACTGTGCCTCTAACGTTGTCGTCTCGGATTGCAACGGTAGTTCTTGGGACCTGGCCCGGTATGGCCACGTAAACCTTCCTCGACTCCACGCGCCGCGACCCCATTTGGGGTTGTGCGGGGTTGCCAATGGCCCCTTTATTCCACCCACACAGTACAATAAAAAAAATGTAAAAAATTTTGTTGTATAAGCAGAGAGCGCAGTGCACCTTCAGGCGCGCGTACGGTGGGGCCTCTCACAACCCGGGTGGCGGCGACATGGCCGTGTTTTTGCGGGAGCCCAGTTTTGGCCCGCTTCCGTCGGTTTGCGGTGGATCTGTGATTGGAACGGGAGTGTATGCCATGTACATCGAGACTGGGCACGGCGGCAGCGCGATCCAGACCCGACACGGGTCGGCGCGGGACAGCGATTACCACATGCGGCGTATCCGGGCCTCGCAGTTTATGCTGCAGGTTGCGGCCGAAGTGTATAATTCCGACCCGAGCGAGGGGGGTGCACTTGCGTTTACGCGGGTCGATGCGCACACGCTTACAACGCGCGGGGCTGATCCGTACATGCCCCTCCCCGGCCCCCACATGGTCGATTTCATCCTTGTGATGTCATATGACCAAGTGGTCGATTTCATGCAGCGTTTTCAGCAGAAAATGATTGGAATTGAGGGCGCTGAGGAGCCGAAGAAGAAGCGGCCCAAGCCCGAGCCGATCACAGAAAAGTGCGATCACCGCCTGATTCGCACCTTTCAGCAGTGGGTCACGAGCGTGCAGACGCAGCGGGCGCAGGTCTTTGGGATGTCTGGCAACGTCGCAGTTGTCAATGCGGAGCACAGTCTCAAGATTCCGGCCGAGGATGGAGATCCCGACGACCTAGGGTCGATCCTGGCGCAGTGTGCCCACACAAAAGACCTGGCGCACCCGCTGAAGCTGAACGAGCTCGGGCGGGTGGTCGAGGCGCTCCGAAAGAGCTGCGGTCCTGAAGCCTACCCGTACGAGGTCACCGACTTTGTGAGCTTGATGGCGGGCAATTTCCGGTACGAACTTCGCCCGAGCACGCGCATTTCGGCCGCCGCGCTGTGCCGCCCCTTCCGGCCAAACGAGTTTGCGCGGCGCTTCATGCACCCAATCACCGGGGACATTGACGCTACCACGTACCTGTGGGACGTGCCGTGGTACGCCGAGCCGTCGCTTCCGCAGCTCGAGCTTGTTTTTAACAAGTTTCACGCCGCGGTCGGGACCGAGGTGACTCCCGAATCGCTTGGAATTGAGGACGGATCGGTTCTCCGCAGACTGTGGCCGCGTTCCGGCATTGCGGGCCAAAATTTTTCCGGGCAGGAAGACTGGCCGGCCGATGCGCAGCTTTACGGCGATCCGACGCGGAACACGCCCGTTCGCGTCGCGGTCGGTGGCGTTTCGGGCGTTCTTGGCGACAGCACGGTGGCGAAAGAGTACCCTCGGCTGTGGACGTTGGGCGGCGACAACCTCGCCGCGGTCCAGTCGGCGCAGAAGCAGAGTCCAAAGGACGCGTTTAACGAGCTGCGAAAAATCTCGCACACTGCGGTCACGATCGCGGGCCAGACGGGCGAGTCGGGCCTCCCGCCCCAGTTTTCCAGAATTGTGAGGTTCCTGGCGGAGACGGGGGCCACAATTGCCGGAATGGAATCGGGTCCCCTCAAAAGGACCAAGCGGTACCTGTTTGGGCGGACCTGTGGCAACATGATGAAGGCCGGCCTGATGCCGCTGGCGTGGGCCGAGAAGGTGAACTGGGACACGCTGAGCGAGCTGATGGGCATCATGCCGACGCAGCTGTACGTGGTCAAGGCCATGTGGATTGCGTTTTTCAACATTATGTGCGCCGAGACGAGCTCGCTCGACCTTGTGTTCCAGGGCGGCCACGGCATTGGGAAAAGCCACGGCGAAAGGTGTGCCGCGAAGATGATTGCCACCTTTTTTACCCGGCTGATTGCGAGCGAGAGCGGCAAGGCGGTGGTCTACATGGACAACGTCGACAACATGTTCAAGATCTACGATGAGTCAAAGTGGTTTTCGACCGTCAAAGGGACGGCGAACAGGATTGATGCAGAGGAGATTGAGCGGAAAAAGACCGAGCTTGAGAGTGCCGTGTTGCAGCACAGCGTGGCGGCCGAGGTGATTGACCCGGTGACTGGCGTCGTGTCGCGGAAGACGCAGACGATCATGAAGCCGGTGCGGGGCGGCGGCGCCACCATGGCGAATGGTCCGGCGGTGCTCCCCGAGGTGGGCGACCGGCACACGGTGATTGCGATTGAGAATCCGGGCGAGTCTGGCGACTACAGCGGCAGCCTCGACGGCCCGTGGACGCCGCACGTTTACCTCCGGACCGCGTACCTCCACTCGGCGAGCCAGCTGCTGTGCTGTCTGCTCCAGCACTTTTTCCCGCGCGGCTCGATTATTCAGGTGGACCTCGCGCCCGTCTCGCTTTTTCTGGGCATCCTGAAAAAGTCTTCGAGCTTTGCGCTTGGGTGCGATATTCCGTCGCGGCGGCGGGAGAAGGATCTCCAGACGGCCGTCAAGGCGTGCACGATCGAGGAGGTGGCGCTCACCACCTTTGGCACGAACCACGGCAACCCGGATGACAATGCCGTGACCTTCACGCAGAAGCAGCTGGCGGCCATGGCGCTGAAGGCGTCGATGAACCTTGTGGCGAGCTCGCAGGCGGTGCTGACGGCGTACTCGGCGCTGTTCCCGATCAACACGAGCGAGATTCGGTGGGCGATTGACAACTTTCTTTTCAACGGGACACACCTCCTGTTTAAGGATGGACTCAAGGGGACCGACGCGACCGACGCGTGGCCGTGGGATAAGGTGGGGAAGCCAGACCGCCAGGGCGACAACATGTACGTGTCGACGCCGTACGAGTTGTTGTCGCATCTTGCCGAGCAGATTAGCTCGTCGATGGAGACGACCTTTGTCAAGCGGCCGGACCGGGTTGTGGTCGAGGGCATGCTGAATAAGATGACGCGTCCGTCGAACCAGTCGTCGCAGCCGGCGATTCTTCGGACCGTTTCGGTGCAGATTGAGTCGGCGGGCCGCGGCCCGCCGCGACAGAGCACGCGGGTTGCGGTGCTCCAGTCTGCGCTGAGCGGCGCGCACACGCCGACCGAGGCCGTGCTTGCGTCGGCGTTTTTGAGCCTGATTTCTGCGATGCCGCTCCACGAAGTGCGGTTTGGCGTTGACGTCAAGAGCAGGAAGAAGTACCCCTGGGTGTGTGTGCCGCTGTTTAACACAGCTGGCACTTTTACCGACATTGCCGTCTCCCGCGAAGGCCAGACGTGGTACTACCCGAAGAATGGGCTTTGCGTGATTGACCCACACCGTGCTTTTGGTGAATCGCCTGATGGATCGGTCACGGCCGCGATTGCCGACGATGTGCGGAACGGCCGCGTGTATCCCGTGTCGGACCGGGTGGTTGCGATGGCCGACCGCGTGTCGGGCGACGACGCCCGGGTGACATTGGCGACCGCCGACCGGCTCGAGGCGGATGTGGTGGCGCGGGATCCGGGCGGTGCCGTCGACACGCGGCGGCGCGACGGGATGAAGGGCGCGCACATTCTGAGCAAGGTCACAATTGGGCGGCAGCTTGTGGCCACGACCGCCAAGTGCATGGACGGCGAGGCCGGCGTGCCGCCGTTTAACATTGGGAGCATTTCGGCAGGAGAGGTGGCTTGGTTTGCAAAGCCCCGGGTCGGCCAGGCGCTCTCCACCGATACGCCGTTTGGCGAACCCGCTGGCACGTTCCACGAGACAACCCCGACTGGAAGCGGGTATTTTGTCAAGGTGTACCTCGACGAGTGCATCCGATCGGTCCAGGCCACGCTCGATTCGTCGCAGTCGTGGCGGCCCGCGTTTGCGGATGCGGTGCAGGTTTTCGACGGCGCCATGACGGGCACCGCGGCGTGGCGGAGTGCGAAGCGGCCGTCTGTCCTCGTGGGGCACTCGTGCCAGACCAACTCGAACCGAAAGTCGGAGCTGGTCTACAACGAGATCCGGTACCGCGAGCACCCTCCCACCGAGGTGGCCGACATTCGCTTTGTCGATTCCAAGGCGGGCTCGTACTCGGACCAGATTTCCGAAGAGGAGCGGGCGGCGGCGGTCGACGTGACCTCGCGGCTCTTTCCGGGCACCCGGTCGAAGATCATGATCACGAATGGCCAAAACATCCACGCTCGGCAGATTGCGGCGCGGTTTGAGTCGTTTTTTGGTCCTGGGTGGCACAAGTTCCCGAAGATCCGGAAGCTCGTGTCGCCGTGGGTTGTCGAGTTTTCCGGCGCCGACTACTTTGATTTGCTGTACGCCGATGCGGAACCCGACGCGGAACCCGACGCGGAAGCCGATGCGGAACCCGACGCGGAAGCCGACGCGGATGGTGCGGGCCCAGCCATGGAAGAGTAGGGACAGACTCGAGTGGCTATGAATAAGAACACGTTTAAACAACCCAGCCTAGCCGATCACGTAGTTTCAAGCTCCCGCCGAATCCGGTTTGCAAAAATGGACAGCGCCCACGCTGCCTGTGCCACGGCCGTCCCAAGCGTTTTTGTGGTCTTTTGAGCCCACGTGTCTGGAAACCGCGGATTTGATCCCACTGCGGTCTTGACCATTGCCTCCACGGCGTCCCTGACCCACTCTGTGCCCGGGATGCGTGCGGGGTCGACCGGGCCGTGGGGCGTGACGCCGGGCGTCATGCAGCACACTGTCGTCTCAAGATGCTCAAAAATGGCCGAGGCCGCATTCAGGGTAGAGGCGCACACGGCGTCCCTGTCCTGCGGCGCGGCGCCAATCATGGACGCAGCCACAATCTTGCCGATAATCTCGACCAACCTGCGAAAGGGCTGTAGACGCGCCGTCTCCTCGCGCGCGTTTAGGCGGGGAAGAAGCACAAATCCGCCGTAGACGGGGTTGTGTATGGCCTTGAGAATGTGGAGAGCCACGGTCCCGGGCAGCGCCGGGTCCGGACACTCGTTAAATATGCTCAGCAGCGACTGGATCGGAAAGACCATCACCGGCCGAGGGTCCACTGTGTACACGGCGGCCCATAGCTCGGGGTGCTTCTGTGGCGGTATTCCAAGGCCTTCAAGAAGATCGACGCCCACGTCGGCCATCGCGGTGTGCGGCCGCCGTCCGTCGACCGACCGGGGTTGTGCCTGTTGCTCCAGCAACACAACTAACGGTCACCTACATACTGATATTTTTTTTACAACTTTATTTTGTTAAACGTGGTAGTTTAGAAAAGACGGGCGTGCGGCACCGCACACCCCGCACACCCCGCACACCCCGCTCGAGCATGGCCGATGGCGGTGTGGCTGCGGAGACCATGTCGGCGACGGTACGGGTGGCGGCGGCGCCAGAGTGGGCTGTTGCCGCGGTGCGGACGGCGGAAAACTTTGTGTGGTTCTCGGTGGCCATGGAGGGCGCGGGGCCGCGGTGGATTGCGCTGCGGCCGGACACGACCGACGCTACCGTGTGCGTCTTTGAGACGGGCCCGCGGCGGCGGCTCGTGGTGCTGTGCGACCGGATGGCGGCGCGCACCTCTGCATCCCTGGCCGGCCACCGCGGCCCGTTCCGGCGGTTTAATCTGCGAAAGCTGTTCCGGCTCGGCATCTCAAACGAAGCGTGGGCGCGCGTCGCGGCCGGGACACTCCGGCCCGACGCCCCGCGGTACTCGGAGCATGTGGGCCACCGGCGTCTGTTTGCGGGCCCGACCGCGCTGCCCGCCGGGACTCTGGGCGAAAACTCGGCGGTTGTGGCGGGGGTCCGGGAGCGGTTTGCCGAGGGGCACCCTGGCGACGCACCCGGCGTGTTGCCGCCCCCGCACATCCTGGCGCGGTACCTGACTGATCCGCTCGACCCGCCCGAGCGCGTGTCGTACGAGGCCGGGTTGTACGTGCCGGACCTCCCGCCGGGGTCGCCGCCGGCGGCTGCCGACAAGATCCGAATTTCCGCAGACGGCGAGTCGGTGGTGTTCCCCGACCTTTTGATTGCGATCGAGGTACTGGGGCCTGTGTACGCCGCGGTTGTCCGGGGCTTTGTGAGCCGCCGCGAGCTGCAGCGACTGTGCGCGCGG
>MDTC01097424.1_pt1 | contig 13309 bp, 14 predicted proteins | sample 811181 | NCBI WGS metagenome assembly MDTC01 (sample SAMN05326644, study PRJNA326480) | marine metagenome | isolation source: seawater | place: Pacific Ocean: North | collected 2011
CTGTCGATGCCGACTCGTAACGAGATGACGTGTCTGTGAGATCGATCCTGCTCTCTGTCGCCGTTCTGATAGCGGTCTCGGTCACCGGCGTCTCGGCTGAACCGAAGCCGGGCGACATCTACGCTGAATACGTGTGGCGGGGACCGTACTACAATGCCTCCACATGGCAACGGGTCACCGATCCCAACGCCGCCGCCGCCGGTGCCAGACAATTCCTGCCCAACAGACGAAACCGCATCACCATCGAAGACCTCGAGGGCGCGATTGCCGCCGAGGTTCATATCGAACAGTGGGGGGCCACACGGGCACGACGGACACAGCGATTCGCATGAACGGTTCGGCGTGGATCCCCGTCGAACACCCACAAGCGATCCCCTCAGGTCGGGGGAGTTCAGCTTTTCCATTTCCCGAGTGTTATCAGTATTTCGCCTGGACCTCCGTGCCTTTGCCCCTCGAAGATCTGATCGCAGGTGAGAACCTTTTCGAGTTCACATCCGGGGATCAGGAATGCCTGTCCTTTGGGCGGGGTCAGTGGGGTGCATACAGCGCCATTTTCTGAATCTACTACGACGAGACCAAGCCCCATCCCACAGGGCAGATCGTTTCGCCGGCGCCGCAATCGGTCGTCGGGGACTTTCTGCATCTTGAAGCGGTCGCATCAAGCCCCAATGGTGCCATCACATCCGACGACTTCATCGGGCACTACGAAGACTACGATCACGACGGCGATGGTATCTGGCGAGAGTGGCACTACACTTATCCAAAGGGCCACCTGCGACGGCATTTGGGTACCGCAGACGAGGCACCCTTCGTAGCGACATGGTTCACTGAGTGGATTCCCGATCAGGATGAACCCATGGCCGTCGCCGCCAGAATTCGCGACGAGCGCGGCATCTATTACATGACCGCCGCCGTCGAGGGCCTCGAACTCGATCGGAGTCAGCATTCGGATCGCTTGTACAAACCGTACAATGTGCCAGCCGGTTGGGTCTCACGGGCGGGTCGAGCCGTGGGCACGAATGTCTTCGTGCCCACCGTGTCGGGGATGATCGAGGCGCGTGCTGAGCTCACCACCTGGAGTGGACTCCACGCCGAGGCGATCAATCTGAATCGTACGATGATCGCTCCGCGGGTCGGCCAGGACCACAACTACGCCCACAACACGATCGATATCCCGTTGAAGGTCGTGCGAGCCGGGACGAACAGATTCTCCACGTTCTCGTCGACCCTCCACCACGGAATCGAGGTCATGTGGCCTGGAATCGCACTGCTGGCGCGGTTCTCTGAACCAGTCCCACCACTGGTCACGGCGCACGAAGATCTGTCCATCTTCGCCGACGAATTGACCTGGGAGGCGGTAACACCCGCCGATGGCGAGGTACAGGTTGAGACGCGTGAGGACGCCTTCGAAGGAACACGGGTCCTGCGTGTTGTGCCCTCGTCATCGTTCTTCGCCCTTCTGGATCTGGTGCCGGAGACGCCACCGCAGACGTTTGGTTATGAGCGCTCCGACTCCGTATCCACCCGCATGAACTGCGCGTCACGGACTTCCACCGACTCAGTCTGGTCATGTGGGGGCAGCCGATTCCACTGCTGATCAAAGGCGTGGGTCAACGGGGCCTGGACTTCACGCGGCGTGAATGGCAAACCCTTGAGATCCCACTGGACGAGATCGACTTCCGTTATCCCTATCTGGAAGCCCTACACTTTGACGGACGACTCAATGGTGCCTTCCTGATCGATGATGTGTCCCTCGTCGTCGGCGGTGCCCAGACCGCCATCGACGAGAGTTCGTCCGCCGTGTTGCCCACGGAACTGTAGCTGCATGCGAATGCGCCGAACCCGTTCAACGCCGAGACGATCATCTCCTTCGATCTGCCAGACGCGGGCGAAGCCAGGTTGGCCGTCTTCAATCTTGCCGGCCAGCAGGTGGCCCAACTCATCGATCGGCCCCTCGACGCCGGCCACCACACCTATCGTTGGAACGCACGCACCGACGACGGACGGCCTCTAGCAACAGGGGTGTATCTCTACCGGTTGGAGGCACTCGGCATGATTCGCAGTGGGAAACGGCTCCTGCTGCGCTGATCGAGACGTTGCCAGGGGTGTCAGCAGCCGCGTTGCTCGGTATATTGGCACGATCATATTGGCATACGCGAAATCAATGCACCCCACATCCTACAGGCCATTCACCTCCATGCCCCTGCGACAGAAGCTTCTCGTTTTGTATGCCCACTCACCCGATCTCAAGAGTCGCGTCGTCAGTTGGGCCACCTACGACGGCACGGGAAGGAGTTCTCCCACGTCGGGAGATGAGGACAAACCGCCCTATGGCAGCGTCGTGGCGGCCATGGAAGATGGTTGGCGGGTGATTCAGTTTCCGCAACAATCGATGGCCCATCCCGGCATGGAATACCACACATCCTATCTGCGTTACGAGTATATTCTGGAACAGCTCGAGGAGATCGACTGATGGTCGCACGTGAACACCTGCTCGACAGCAAACAGATGGCGCAATTTGTCGCCGACGGTTACCTGCGTTTCGATGAGATCGTTCCCGACGAACTCAACAAGGCAGCCTATGCACAGATGGAAACCGGCGACATCGAACGACCTGGCTCGGGCACGAAATTGGCAGGTATGTGGCCCGATTCGGCCATTGGACAGATCATCCGTCTACCACAGATCCAGGGCATCATGGCCAGTCTCGTGGGGCCTGATCCTCTGTACGATCACCACGCCGTCCACATCGTTCCGCCCACGCACAAACAGGGCCAGGTGTGGCACGCCGATGCGATCATCGACCTGCGCCTCGACTTCGATATCCAATTCTTCTACTTCTGCCACGATACGCCGCGAGAGATGGGCGGCACCATGATCCTGCCCGGCTCACAGTATCGTCGCGTCTCTGAGTCCGATATCGGTCGTTACCAGAATTTCCTCGGTCAGCTGCCGATGGCGTGCAAGGCGGGAACTGTCATGGTCTGCCATCACGGGATCTGGCACTGTGCGCAGCCGAATCTCACCGAAGACACGCGCTACATGTTCAAACTGCGGCTCAATCCCACCGAGAAGCAGGAACAGCTGTGGAACACGGACGATCTCGAAGCCCCCGAGATCGGCGGCCTTCTTGGCAAGAACCACGAGTGGTATGGCAACGAGTCCCGCATCGAGGTGGTCAACCGCATTCGCCAGTGGCGCCATCTGACGGGGAACGAAAAGTTCGATGTAAGCTACTGGATGGGTCGGCTTGAGAACGAGCCCGGCGGTTCGGCATAGATTCGTCGCTGTTCGAGAATCATTGCAGGCACGGAATCGGCTCCGAAATGGGCGCTGCTCTAGCACATTGCCGGCGTACGAGCGGGCTATGTGTCCACGGCTCGGTGCAGCGGGGTCTGCCCGTCTGAGTCCTGTGCTCCGATGTCGGCGTCGCGGTCGAGCAGGAGAGTGGCCAAGTCGAGATCGGCCCGTTCGACGGCACGATGTAGAGGCGTACGGCCCCGGTTGTCGCGCGCTCCAATCAGCGCAGCGTCTGCGTCCAACATGGCCGTCACCTGGTCGATGTCGCCGCGCCCCGCCGCTTCACACAAATCCCGACCGGCGTCGCTGGCACCGAGGCTGGTTTCAAGGTGTGCATCGATTGCTTCGACAATCGCGGTGTGTCCCCGGTCAAAGGCGATCGCACGCGGCGACGTCGCCTCGCGATGGGGATAGATCCCCTTGAGAGGATCGGCACCTGATTCCAAGAGAAGCTGCACGATGTCGAGCTGATTGCCATAGACGGCGTAGTGAAGGGCCTGATGTTCGTTATTGGCCAGTGCGTCCTGGCGGGCAAGCTCGGGTGCGTCTGCGAGAATGCGGCGTACCTCTTCGATGTCACCGCGCTCACAGGCGGCACCCAGCAGAACATGCGTCTCGAAGCGGTCGTTCCGCGATGGGGCGTCGTCGTGCAGGGTCTGTTCAACCATGTCGATCATCCTCTCCTTCAGGGCTTTTCGGGCATCGTGGAGGCGCTTGCGCACCGTGCCTTCGGTGATATCGAGAAATGCGGCGACCTGGGCCTACGAGCGCTCACCCATGTAGAACAAGGTGACCGTCTCGCGCTGAGCCTCTGGTAGAGCCGCTATCGCTTGGCGGACGACGGCAGCCGTCTCGGCGCGCTCGATGGTATCCAGGGCCGACGTCTGTCCCACATCGGCCGTCACCTGAGCCACAACGCCCTCCAGCGGTACGGTCGGAATGCTAACCCGCCTGGTGCGCCGATCACAATGCTTGTGCACGATGAGGCGCAACCAGCCCCGAAGGCCGCCGGCTCCCGCAGGCTGTCCAGATCGCCGAGGACCTGTATGAAGGCATCCTGCGCGGCATCCTCCGCCAGATGGAAATCTCCCAGCAAAGAGACCAGGCGTAGCCGACCGCCATATCCTGGAATTGTCTGACCAGGGCCGTGAACGCCGTCGAATCGCCTTCACGGGCGCCTCGGACGAGTTCGGCAGGTGGCGCTGACGGTTGGCCGCCCAGATCGGTGGTGGATGGAGTCATTACGGCATCTCAGGGTTGAAGGGACCAGGTGCATACTACAAAGCCCCGGGCCACCCGTGATACGTTACATGGGGCTTCAAACATGGGGCTTCAAGAAATGCCTAAACGGGGTCCAGGCCCTACGTTTGTGCCCCTCGATTGCGCCCCAGAAAAGCTGAGGTCATATGCTGGCTGCTTTTGACAAGGTAGTGATCACACCGCCCCTCGATGGGACCTGGCCTGACGCCTTCATCGATCTGAAGACCGGCGTGTTGGATGACATCCACGCCCGCCTCCTTCTGATCGACGCTCAAGGGCAGGGAGGGGCTCTGCTGGTCAGTCTCGACGTGCTCAACGTGGGCCTGCCGGAAATGCAGCGCCTCGAAAGTGCACTGTGTCACGTAACCGGTCTACCCTCCGAAGCGGTGTGGATCATGGTCAGCCACAGTCACTCGGCGCCCATCGTTGGTGCCATCGATGACTACACCGGCCTGGGGCCCTGGTGGTCGGCGGTGTGTGATCGAATCATCTCGTCGGTGCAAACCCTCGGCCGTCGTCTGCAGCCGGTGCACTTCGAGCACGGAATCGGCACCTGTGGCTTCAACGTCAACCGAAGGCTCGTGGGGCCGGATGGCTGCAGCATGTTGCCGAACGAGGAGGGGGTCTGCGACAAACGCGTGCCCGTGCTTGCCTGTCGAAGTGAGGACAACTCGCTGATCGGCCTTTGCTACAGCTACTGCTGTCATCCGACGATTCTGCTTGGCCCGCAGATTTCTGGCGACTACCCGGGCCAGGCATCGTTGGCTCTCGAGGAAGAACACGGTGGGGTCGCCCTGTTTCTGCCGGGCACCTTCGGCAATGTTCGGCCGCATCTGGTCGACGACCGGGGCGCCTTCCGAACGTGTATCCCAGAAGATGCTGCCGACAGTGCGCGCCAATTGCAGATCGGCGTGAACGAGGGTCTCGCGCACACCGAAGATGTCGAGGGGGGCACGGTTCTGGCGCGACGGCTACTTCACGACCTGCCCCTGGACTCACTGCCCACGGAGACAGAGATCGACGAGATCCTGTCGACCCAGTGGGATGACGCGGCCGGCCTGTCGGCAGTCGCTCATCACCAGCACCAGGGTCTGCGGCAGTGGGCGCAATCCGTGGAGGCCGCCCGGGCTCAACCGCCAACGGCCATGGTTTTCCGGTTTTCGTCTCTCCGCATCGGTTCGGTACAACTGGTGGGCATGTCGGGTGAGTTCTTCCTCGAATATGGCATGCGGGCGGAAGAGATCTTCGGTCCGCAGACCATCGCCCTTGGATACACGCACGGGTGTCAGAGCTACGTGCCCACGGATCAGGCCCTGGTCGAGGGAGGCTATGAAACCGGAGCATGGAAGCGTTTTCATCAACTCGCTCCTTTCGCCCAGGGCGTGGAGGCCGCCGTGGGCGATGCCTTGCTGCAACTCAAGTCCATGAGCTAGAGCGGGGCGAGAGAAACCAAACAGATGCCGAATCGCATTTCCCGCACTCCCTTTCGTTCCTTCGCCGTCCTGGGTGGTCTGGTGCTCTGGGGCACCCTCGCCGTTGCCAACCCTCAGCAGACGACGATCCTCGGTCAGGCTCTGCCCGCCGACGCGGTCCCCTATGCCCAACAGGTGCTGCGAGTCCCCTGCAACAACTCGCGCAACGAAGTCACCTTCGATCATCCCATCAGTGTGTATCAGCGATACGGCTGCGTGCAGGATTTCTTCTCAGATACACTGGTCGATCTCGATCCGGAGTATCACCCCGAGCCTGCTGCCGCCGAGAGTTGGTCGGTGGCAGAGGACGGTGTGACCTGGACTTTTCGCTTGAGACCGGGGCAGATGTGGAACGACGGGACCCAACTGACCGCCCACGACTACGTCGCCACGTTTCAATTGTGTGCCAGCCCCGAGCACGCCTGGGACTTCGCCTGGTTTTACTCGTTCCTCGGTGAGGGAGGGCTGCACAACTGGGATCGGATCGTGGCCGGTGAGTTGCCACCCGACTCGCTGGGTGTGACCGCCATCGACGATTTCACGCTGCAGTTGGTGACGGAAGGTCCCTTTCCAGCCATGCCCTCGGCGATGAAATTTGGATACACACTGCAGAAACGGGCATTGGAGGAACACGGCCCTTACTACAACAACGATCCCGCCACCTCCGTTTCGTCGGGACCCTTCATGCTCACCGAATTCGATCCCGGCTATCGCATCGTCGTCAGTGCCAACCCCCACTATCGCGGCTACCGGCCGCCACTGCTGTCCCGGATCGAAGGCATCTACATGTCACCGGCGACCTACTTCCTCGCCTTTCAGCGTGGAGAAGTCGATCTGGTGGGGCACGAGGAACTGACGCCTGCTGATTTCGCCACGATCGAGACCGATCCACAACTCAGCAGCAACTATCTACGTCACTACGGCGATTTTCGCACGGACTACATCCTCTTCGACACCCACACACCGCCCTTCAACGATCTGAAGGTGCGCCGTGCTTTCGCCCACGCCGTCGATAGGGAGGCGATCGTTGCTGGCGTGTACAGTCCGATCAAGGCGGTTCCCGCGCACTCCATGCTGATGCCGGGGTTTCCCTCTGCTGACAGCAACGGCGACCTCACGGATCTGCAGCGCTTTGACTGCGGTCTCGCACGACAGTATCTGGCGACGGCTGGATATCCGGGTGGCGCCGGATTCCCTCCTCAAGAGATGTGGCTGCGGGGAGAGTCGCCGGCTACGGCCGCCGTATACCAGGCGAGTGCAGCCTCGATCTCGCAGTGTCTGGGAATCCGCATTCAGGTGTCGAACAAGGACAGCCGTGTTTTCATGGAGGCCCTCCATGCTGAGCCAACTCGACTGCGGCTCGGTGCCGTCTCTTACGGCATGGATTTCCTCGATCCGGCAAATCTGCTCGGCATCTGGATGTCTGGGGGCCGGCACGCATGGCGCAACGAGTATTTTGACCGTCTCGTGACCGACGCGGGAGCGATAATGGGGGAGCCGGCGCAACGAGATCGCATGTTCCGTGAAGCCGAGCGGATTCTCGTCGAAGATGTAGGTGGTGTTTTCATCGCCCACCGATGGGCCGGCGATTTGTTCCAACCCCACGTGCGTGGAGCCAGTTTCCGTACGCCTGACTCGCGAGGCATCGCGGGGCGGCGGTGGGGTGATGACAGCATCTGGGGCGATATCTACATCGGCCGCGGCCAGTAGGACCCGTTGATCGTCTATATTCTGCGACGACTGCTGTCCCTCGGTTTCGTGATGCTGGGAGTCTCCGTCATCGTCTTCTGGCTCATGCATTCGGTACCGGGTGGCCCCTTTGACACCCAACAGGGGCGGCTGACATCCGCCACACGTGCGAATCTCGAAGCCAAATACGGTCTCCACGAGCCGGTGTGGCAGCAATACATCAGCTACATGAGGCACGCTCTACGTTTCGATTTCGGGGTCCCCTATCAACAGCCACAGACCACGGTGGCCGCTCTGATCGGCAAGACCTGGATTGTCACCCTGCAGGTAGGATTGATGACGATTTTCGTCGCCTTCAGTGTCGGCATCTGTGCAGGTCTGTATGCCGCCTATCACCAGAACTCCTGGCTGGATCATCTGGTCACCTTCGTCACAACCCTCGGCGTCACGGTGCCCAACTTCGTCATCGCCATGTGGCTGATCCTGAGTTTTGCCGTCGCCCGGGCCTGGCTTCCTCTAGGCGGGTGGGGGACGTCCGACGTCTGCCTCTTCGGTCGCTATTTCTGTAAGGACTGGATACTGCCCGTCGTTGCCTACGCCCTGGCGCCCATGGCCGTCATCGCCCGCTATACCCGGTCATGCGTCGTGGAAGTGGTGCAGGAGGACTTCGTGCGCACGGCGCGAGCCAAAGGACTCAGCGAAGTGACCCTGATGCGTCGGCACGTTCTTCCAAATGCGCAGATTCCCATGGTCACCGCGCTGGGCACGGAGATTCCCAATCTGATCACGGGGTCCATCTTCATCGAGACGATCTTTCGGATCAATGGCCTGGGGAAATACTTCGTCACCAGTGCCCTCAATCGCGACTACCCCATGATCATGGCCACCTTCCTGTTGATCGCACTGCTGTGGGGGGTGACCTACATGCTCACGGATGTCGCCTATGCCGTATTGGATCCGCGGATTCAGCTCGGCCAGCGGAGCCAACGATGAACCAGCAGCCCACGATGAGTGTCGACGTCAGCGACGCTCAGCCGTCCCCAGGCCTGCAGGCACTGCGTCGCTTGCTGCTCAATCGATTGGCTCTGCTCGGTCTGATCCTGGTCGGGGCTGTCATCTTCCTGGCCCTCTTCGCACAATGGCTGGCGCCCCATCCCTATGATTTCGCTCGTTTCGACCGCGTTCTGCTGATGCCCCTCGAGCACCCCGATCACCTTCTGGGGACCGATGAAGTGGGACGCGACTATCTCAGCCGACTGATCTACGGGGCCCGCACATCGCTGATCGTGAGCCTGCTGGTGCAGGGGCTGGCCGTGTTGATCGGCGTGCCCGTGGGTGCCATGGCGGGATACTTCGGTGGGCGCATCGGATTCGTCGTGTCTCGCTTGATCGATGTGATGACGGCCTTTCCCAGTCTGCTGTTCGCCATCCTGCTCATCTCCGTCCTCGGCGGAGGTCTGTACTCGGTCGTACTGGCACTCAGCGTGACGGGGTGGATCCTCATCGCCCGACTCACAAGGGCGCAGTTTCTCGCCCTGCGTGAGCGTGACTTCGTGTTGTCCGCCCACGCCCTGGGTGTGCCAACCTGGCGGATTGCGATCCGTCACGTGTTGCCCAACGCCCTGACCCCCGTCGTCATCGCCGTCAGCTTTGGCATCCCCGCCACGATTTTCGCCGAGGCGGGGTTGAGTTTTCTCGGTCTCGGGATCAATGATCCACTGGCCAGTTGGGGAAAGATGGTGGGTGTGAGCAATGCCTACGTGCGGGTCTACTGGCATCTGGCACTTTTCCCAACGCTCGCGATCGCCCTTACCATGCTCGGCTGCGCCCTGCTGGGAGATGGTCTTCGAGATGCTTTGGACCCGCGTCAACGAAGCCGACGAGTGGTCTCGCTTCCTGCCTGAGGACGAGGACGCCGCGATTGGGCTCTCTGTAGTCTGAACAGGAAGTCAGTCGAGCGAAACGACTCAGCTCTCTGGCAGAACCTGACGCAGCACGCGCAGGAAATTGCCTCCCATGATCGCAGCTGTGTCGGCCTCGGTAAATCCGTCATCGAGCAGGGCATCGGTAAGCGCTGGCATGAGGGCCGTGGTGAAATGGGTACCGATGCCGACGGCCTCGACCCCCATCACATCCACCGCATAACGAATCTGCTCCAGCGTGCTGGCCATCTCGTCTGGGTCGATGGTTTCAAAGGGCGCCTCACCGGGTTGGCGGGAGATGGGTGGCATGATGCCGAGCACGCCGCCGCGCTTCGATATGGCTCGCATCACCTCATCCGGGATGGCACGGTTCTCACCAGGGCTCAGCGCACGCGGGCAGGAGTGGGTGTCAACGACTGGCGTTTCGGAGATCTCGATCACATCGAGGGCACAGGGGTCGTTCGAGTGCGCCAGGTCAATCAGGATGCCGCACTGATTCATCTCGGCGATCATGCGCACACCGAGCTCGGTCAGACGGCCGCCTGAGCGAGTTTCACTGGACGGATCCCAACCCAACTCTCGGGTGGCCTGGCCGATGGTGATCATGCGCAGCCCAAGGCGCGAAAACTGTCGCAGTACACCGGGGCTGTCGCCAAACCAGTCGGCCCGGTTGGCCGCCATCAGCAGCGCGACCTTGCCGGCTTCGCGTGATCCGTCCAGGTCAGAGACGGTGCGTACCAGGTGAACGCTGTCCGGCGCCTTCTCCACGTTGAGGAGGAACCGATCCAACTCGGCGAGCACAGTCTGAGTGGCATTGGGTACGGCCAGCGTCAGGAAGAGCGATTCTCCATCACGCTTGGCGCGACGCTCGGGTTGCAGATTCCACAGGGCCCGGTACTCGTCGGTGAGCAGGGTAACGCCTCCTTTGGCGACGACAAGGTTCATGCCCCAGTCTCCAAACTTTGGAAAGTCGCCGCGGAAGTGATCCTCTGCCCGCTGCGTCAGATCCGTGTCATCCAGGACGAAGCGCGGATGATTGAGGTTGAGACCGAGCATGTCGCAAATGGGATGATTCTGATGGAACTGTCGCGCTCGCTGAGAAACGACTCTCACGATCACTGTCTCCTTGGTCCGTCGCGTGGTTGGCCGCAGACACGGCTCGCACATCTTTCAGAGACCCTTCGCAGGGTTGTGGACTGAATGTCGAGAATTCTCCCGCCAAGGAAAGCACCTTGACGCTCAACGCAGTGGTGGGTTCATGGTCGCCCATCTTGTGGTCGGGCCGCAATGGAATGATCATAAGGCGCATGCCCATTCCCCCTGACTACGAGGAGCGCGTCTACGCCGGCGTGCTTGGCAAGATCATTGGCGTCTATCTGGGACGGCCCTTCGAGGGCTGGTCGCACCGTCGCATCGAGGCCGACCTGGGCCCCATCGAGGGGTATGTGCACGAGCGCCTTGGCAAACCCCTCGTGGTCGCCGATGACGACATCTCCGGCACGTTCACCTTCGCACGCGCTCTCGAAGATCACGGCGTCTCTCCCGATCTGTTGGCCGAGCAGATCGGCCGCACGTGGCTCAATTATCTGATCGAAGAGCGCACGATTCTCTGGTGGGGTGGCATGGGTACATCCACCGAACACACGGCCTTTCTGCGGCTCAAACACGGCATGTCTGCGCCCGACTCCGGATCGATCGAGACAAATGGCCACGTCGTGGCCGAGCAGATCGGTTCGCAAATCTTTATCGACAGCTGGGCTATGATCGCCCCCGGCGAACCAGAACTGGCGGCGCGCCTTGCACGAGCAGCGGCCTCTGTGTCACACGATGGTGAAGCGATCTACGGCGCCCAGGTTGTTGCCGCCATGGAGTCGGCCGCCTTCTTCGAAGCCGATATGGACACCTTGATCGACGAGGGGCTGCGGCACATCCCTGACGAGTCTCTCATTGCGCAACTGATTCGCGACATCCGTGAGTGGCACAGCCTCGATGGCGACTGGCGCACGACGTTCGAACGGATCGAAGCCACCTACGGGTACGATCGATATGGTGGCGGCTGCCACATGATTCCCAACCACGCCGTCATCATCCTGGCCCTGCTGTACGGCGAAGGTGACTTCGGCCGATCCCTGATGGTGGCCAACACGGCGGGCTGGGACACGGACTGCAACTCTGGCAATGTGGGCTGCCTGCTCGGACTGCGGGGCGGATTGGCCGCCATCAATAGGGGAGACGTGGATTGGCGTGGCCCTGTGGCAGACCGCTTGTACAAGATCTCGGCAGACGGAGGTGATGCCGTGACGGATGCTGTGCAGGAGACAGGTCGACTGGTGGCGATGGGCAGGTCGTTGCTGAGAACCGACGCAGAAGTGCCCCGTTCCACGCGTTACCATTTCGAATTGCCGGGGGCGGTGCAGGGGTTTGCCCTAGATGCTGGCGGCAGCCAGGACCCGGATACCAGCAGCCCGGACACGGTGCCAAGAACGCTGACCAACGTTTCCGGGCACAGCGCCCATGGTTCTCGGTCTCTCGCTATCCCCTTCGGAGCCGATATGGACGGGCCTGTCCGTGCCGGTGTGTACGTCTTCGCCCTGCTCGAGGATCTGGAGCAGCCCGGTTACCACATGACTCTGTCCTCCAGTCTCTACGAGGGCCACACGATCCACGCCGAGGTCGAGCTCGACACCGGCGTCGGTTCGCAGGTCGGCGTCGCGTTGTTTGTTGAGGTGTATCCGCACAAATCGGGTGCTGAACCGCGACGCTGTAGTGGGGAGGTGACGATGCTCGTCGCCGGTGATCGAACGCAGTTGCACTGGACGATTCCGTTCACCGGTGGTCTGCCCGTTCTGCGAGTCGGGCTCGAGATTCACTGCGATGCAGGGGGCTCTGGTACCGTGTATCTCGACACGCTGACCTGGGATGGCGCCCCGTCCTGCCGGCTGCTGGGATCCGGGCTCGCCGAACGCGGTGCTCCTGTTGGTTGGACCGATGGTGTCGATCGGGTCCTTCTCGGCGAGGGCGGCGAGCAGCTGACGCTCATCCACAACGAAGGGCGGGGCCTTTTGATCAACGGCAGCCGCCAATGGGCCGACTACCGATTTACGACGAGTGTGTCGCCTCACATGGCGGCCGAAGCCGGAATCGCGGTACGCGTGGGTGGGATGCAGCGTTGGGTTGGGCTGCTTCTCTGCCCACAGGGCAAGGTTCGACTAGTGGCGTGTGTGGACGGCGATCCCATCGTCCAGGAAGCAGATCTGAACTGGCAATCTGGTGAGTGGTTCGACCTGCAAGTCACCGTGCGGGGGAAAAAGCTTCGAGCCGCCGTCGACGGGCGTGAGTTGTTCGTCATCGATGATATCTCTCTAAGAGGTGGCGGCGTCGCCCTCGTTTGCTCAGAAGGACGGGCGTTCTTTCGTGACACCGTCGTCCAGGCCGTGAGCTCCGACTGACGACTACTTCCGCTTCGGCGGCGTGAACACCATCATCGTGCCCACTTCGACGTGTTGGCGTGGCTCTCGCCGAGAGCATCGTACTATGGTGAAAACCGGGCATGGTTTACCATTTACCGCAGCTTGATGGACTCAGCCAGGATTGGAATCAAGAGAGGAACCAGCGCGCATGACAGACAACGAGCCCTTCGTCGTCGACAAGAATCTGGGGAAGAAG
>MDTC01278777.1_pt1 | contig 13303 bp, 9 predicted proteins | sample 811181 | NCBI WGS metagenome assembly MDTC01 (sample SAMN05326644, study PRJNA326480) | marine metagenome | isolation source: seawater | place: Pacific Ocean: North | collected 2011
ACAATGACATCCGTACCATCACAGATACAATCCACATCGACTTCTGTCGCGTCCTCAAGAAAACGATCGATTAATACCGGCTGCCCCTGAGCAACGACAAATGCTTCCGCCACAAATCGCTCAAACTGCGCCTGGTCATAACAAATCTCCATCGCACGGCCACCCAGAACAAAACTGGGCCGAACCAAAGAAGGATAGCCAATTCTCGCAACTTCCTTACGCGCTTGTTCAGGAGTACGGCAGATTCCACTAGCAGGCTGCTTGAGATGTAATCGATCGAGTAACTCACGAAACTTTTCACGATCTTCTGCCTCCTCGATCGTATCGACACTTGTTCCAATAATCGGCAGTCCTGCAGCAGCGAGTGCTCTCGCCAAGTTAAGCGGAGTCTGCCCACCAAGCTGCACGATAACACCATCCGGATCTATCCGGTCTGCAATATTAAGAACGTCTTCACTGGTCAGAGGCTCAAAAAACAACAGATCACTCGTGTCGTAATCAGTACTTACCGTCTCGGGGTTCGAATTCACCATGACACTCTCGATGCCTAATTCACGGAGTGCGAAACTGGCATGACAACAGCAGTAATCAAACTCAATGCCTTGGCCGATCCTGTTCGGCCCACCACCGAGTATCATGATTCTTTTTACGCCGTCTGCCTTCGGTGGTGTTTCGTCCTCGGACTCCCATGTTGAATAGTAGTAGGGGGTCTCAGCCTCGAACTCAGCGGCACAGGTATCAACAGATTTAAATGTAGCGACAATCCCACGAGATTTCCTATCGTCACGCACATCAAGTTCCACTTCACCCAAGAGAGTCGCCAACTGCCTATCTGAAAACCCTGCCTGCTTAGCTTGCCGAAGTGTCTTATCATCAATATTTTTGAGGCTACCGGCTTCTCGTACATGATTTTCCAATTCCACAATCTGCAACAACTGGTCAAGGAACCACCGATCAATGCCGGTCAACGTATACAGTTCCTCAACACTTAATCCGGACAACAGCGCATAACGCAGAAACCAAACTCGATCCGGGTCCGGCCTCGCAACACGGGCACGAATATCATCTATCGATGGCTGGGTTGGTGTACCCCAGAGATCTTTGCCATCACAGCCAAACCCGAATGAGCCAACCTCAAGCCCCCGAAGCGCCTTTTGAAACGCTTCTTTGAAGGTTCTCCCGATTGCCATTGTTTCGCCAACACTTTTCATCTGCGTTGAGAGCTTGCTATCAGCCTCTGGGAATTTCTCAAAAGCAAAACGAGGTACCTTTACAACGACGTAGTCAATTGATGGCTCAAAACAAGCTTTTGTTTTCTTTGTAATGTCATTTGCCAACTCATGCAGCCGCCAGCCGACAGCAAGTTTGGCTGCTATTTTGGCTATTGGAAAACCAGTTGCTTTACTGGCAAGCGCCGAGGAACGACTAACTCTTGGATTCATCTCAATAACAATCATGCGACCAGTATCAGGGTGAACCGCAAACTGAATATTTGATCCCCCTGTCTCAACTCCAATCGCCCGAATAACTGCAAAACTTGCATCTCTCATTAATTGATACTGGCGATCAGTCAGAGTCATTGCGGGAGCAACAGTAATTGAATCACCGGTGTGCACACCACACGGGTCAAAGTTCTCGATTGAGCAGATGACAACGGCATTGTCATCTGCATCACGCATGACCTCCATCTCGTATTCTTTCCACCCAAGAATGGACTCTTCGACAAGAACTTCGCTCACTGGTGAAAGATCAAGACCACGCTGAACCTTTTGGTCGAACTCTTCTCGATTGTATGCGATACCGGAGCCAGACCCGCCTAATGTAAAACTTGGACGTATGACGGCAGGTAAACCCACCTCCGAAAGCATTCCGCGGGCTTCTGCAAGTGATTTCACAAGCCGACCACGACAAGTATCCAAGCCAATTTTTTCCATTGTTGCCTTGAATTTCTCTCTGTCTTCTCCTCGCTGAATCGCCTCCGCCCGAGCGCCGATCATCTCAACGCCATATTTTTCAAGAACACCATGGTGATCAAGATCCATGGCAAGATTTAATGCTGTTTGACCTCCTAGTGTTGGGAGGACCGCGTCGGGTTTTTCTTCAGCAATAACTTTTTCCAACATCTGCCAAGTCAGCGGTTCGATATATGTTCGATCCGCTGTCCCGGGATCAGTCATGATGGTAGCTGGATTTGAGTTGACGAGGACAACGCGGTAACCATCATCTCTCAGAGACTTACAGGCTTGCGTGCCTGAATAATCAAATTCACAGGCTTGTCCAATAACAATTGGTCCGGAACCGATCAATAAAATTGTGCGAAGGTCATCGCGGCGGGGCATTTGGCAGGGTCTTTTTTTCGAGTTAAAAAAACAAATTTCGTCGACTCTAGCATCCTGACCCCCATTCGTTCAATAAACGGCTACAATTCACGGAAAAGTACCACTTCATCTGCCCTTCATCTGCCCTAGAGGACAAAATCACCATGTCGATACCAACGCCTGCCCTCGACAAACTCTGTGAAGCACTGCCTGACGAACTGAAAGATATCCGCCTCAACGTGTCGAGTGTTTTGACAGGAGAAAACCTACAGGCGCCTCAATCACTGGGTATAGCCTTGGCGTGCGGATATTTCATCCGATCAGAGGAAGTCATTTCGGCCATTCAAGCCGACATCAGAGAAGCACTTGGAGAAACGAGTGCCCCGATCATTAGTGATGCAATCGCCGCTGGGGGAATCATGGCGATGAATACGGTGTATTACCGCTTTCGCCACATGATCGGAAAGGAGAGCTACTCAGCTCGGCCAGCTCGCCTTCGAATGAATCGTATGAACCAGCCAGCTACAACAAAAGCTGACTTTGAACTCATGAGCCTTGGGTGTGCTGCACTCGCCGGCTGTGAGATGTGCTTAAAGAGCCATGAATCCAGTCTCCTCCAACTCAACGTGAGTGAAGATGCCTGTCACGACGCAATTCGGATTGCTGCAGTGGTCAACGCTGCAACTGTCGGAATTGTAAAAGGGTGATCAACCTAATTCACGCAGATATTCCAGCGTGTATATGCCACTGTCATGTCCATCAGAAAAAAGGATCTTGTATGCATACTGCCCAATCGGCTGCATTTCACGAATTGATAGCAATACAAGATCTGAAGACTCCAGCACTTGAAGTGGATTTCTCTCTCTTGGAATGGTTCGCTTCTCTCGACATGTAGCGCAAGGACAGGCATCGCGGAGATTCTGTGCAGAATACTCTGACTTCACACCATCGTTCCAAACTATTGCAATGCTGCCATTGTCACAGCGGCGAATGTCTTGTGGCCGGTATTCACTCAATCAAAGCACCTTTTGCCTATTCACGGTTATCGATCACTCTCCGAGCTTTACCTTCAAAGCGAGGCAATGTGCCAACAGGAACCTCTTGGACTCCTATCCGAAGACCAAGCCGAACATGTAACTCTTGAGCTACTCTAGCAGGGGAGGAGAGCTGGTCCTCGATTTCGATACTCAACATATCCAGATTTCCTTCACGATTTACCGTGAGCCTGTGTTCAACAACCTCTGGAAAGCTTTTTATAATATTTTCCACTGCAGATGGAAAAACATTGACACCCCGAATGACCAGCATGTCATCGGTCCGACCCAGGATTCCACCCTCAAGCCACACTCTCGGTGAACGGCCTTCTGCGATCTCCTGATCCGTTGACCATGCTGGTTTCACGACATCACCTGTTCGATAACGAATGACTGGACAGCCACTACGACCGAGTGTTGTCAGTACCAATTCAGCCAGTTCACCCTGCCTCGCTGGTCGGTCTGCCGTGATCGCACGGAACTCTGGATGAAACCATTCTTCCAGAACCTCAAGCCCCGAATGTTGCAGCCACCCCACGCCCCACGGTCCAATCTCTGTCGCGCCGGAATGGTCCAATACATCAGCCCCCCAAGCAGCGGCCAGCCGATGCCGCACTGAATCCAATGACCCGCCGGGTTCACCAGCAACGATAATGCAACGGATAGTCGATCTGGATGTGTCGTATCCATGCTCCTTTGCAACTTCTGCCAAGTGCAGGGCATACGTTGGAGTAGCTACAAGTACTTTTGCTTTTGTTTTCTGTAGCAGTTCGAGGCGAGCGATGCTTGACAGACCTCCTGAAGGAATTGCCCTTCCACCGCTTGCCACAGCCCCTTCAAAAGCACTCCAAAAGCCAATGTAGGGACCGAATGAAGCTGCAATAAAAACCGGCTCACCCGGCTGGAGGCATGCTCTTGAGTAAATGAACTCCCAACATGTCATCCACCATTCCCAATCAGCTTGTGTGTCCCAAATTTGAAGCGGGCGTCCGCTGGTGCCACTCGTCTGGTGAAAACGAACATAGTGCTCATCACTCCACGTTCGGTTTTGGGCAGAAACAGTATCAACGTTCCCAACAAGATCAGACTTTGTCGTCCATGGGAAGTCTGACAGTTCATCCAGTGACTGAACTGGCGTCTTACATCCAGAAAGTTTTTCACGATAGAAGTTATTCGCAGGAAGTACCTCTGCAAACATTGAATTCAACCGACGAAGCTTTGTTGCCTCAAGCTGCTGACGAGAGCAAAAATCTTCTTTTTCGGATGACAAAGACATCTCACTATTATGCCATATAACGGTGATTGGCTACTCGTAATTATTGCGGTGTTGAAAACACGGGCCCGGTGCTCGGCAGCGGAAGTGGCTCAACTGGAGCCTGTGGCAACACATTTGGCGAGACCGTAGATGCACCAGGCGGAAGTGCTCGTGGTGGTACGACTACGGGAGCCACCGGAACTGGTGGTCCACTACCGGCGGAACGTCTTGCCAACTCAGCCCGGCTGACAACCGTCTCGGCAGGAACAGTCCCCATAGGAACCATCGCCAAGTCAACAACTCGTTCATCACGAATTTCCCAAGGCCAAATATTTTCTGTCACAAAATCAAGAGGGAAAATCTCGTACCAAGGAACCGGAAACGGCTGCTGAACGGTAAGAGTATCGTACCCGTCTTTAATAAGACGAATCTTTCTCGTGCCGTAATAAACAAAATCCGTTGACACCGGTGTCGTGCCGATTTGGTAATCATCGACATAAACAAGTGCACCTGGTGGATTGCTCCTTATCGTCATTCGTCGTTGAACGCAGCCCATCGAGAAAGAAACAATCAGCCCTACAGAGAGGATGTTCAGTAACGAAGACATTTTCCACAGGCAACCAACTGATTGCCACTGAATTCTTAATTCCAAGAAGAACGAGTTTTTACTGCAATTGAACATCATAATGCCAAGATTAGGACGATTTATTTGATCAAACCAGACCAGATCGGCCTTCCTCAGCAGTAAAAACAGGGATTTGGAATAAGAAATTTCCCCCCAATCCTGCTACATTTCTTACTTTTACTTCTTATTACTGTTGTGGTGGCGTAGGCCGTAACGCTCACCGTGAATGAGCTCGCGAGGCATTTCAGTGGGACAGGGCAATACTCTTCAATACCACGTGCGTTCTCATGTAGGACGCAGACGTTCGAACAATCAGGATTCTGCGGTTGCCGTACCTGCCGAGTCGTCGATCACATTCCGGAAGCACGGCTGGCTGTTTATTGTTGCTGACGGCATGGGCGCGCATGCGGGCGGTAGGGAAGCGAGTGAAATTGCAGTAACACGAATCCCTAAGATCTACAGTGAACTCAAGCCAGAATCTTCACCACCACTCGCACTCTCTTTAAGTCTTTCTCAAGCTAATAAAGAAATCCATTCGAAAGGTGAGAACGACCCTGCCTACAAGGGCATGGGGACAACATGTTCGGCAATGGTGGTGCTTCCACAAGGAGTTGTTCTCGGACATGTTGGTGACAGCCGAATCTACCGCATTCGTAAAAATGCCATTGAGCAACTTTCACGTGATCATTCGCTCGCCTGGGAAGTTGCCGCAGCAAGTGGGCAAAACGAAGTCAAGCAAGGAGCAAATCTCCCAAGTGTTCCAAAAAATATCATTACTCGCTCAATGGGTCCCCATAGCGATCTTGATCTTGATCTCGAAGGACCATTCCCTGTCGAACAGAATGATTTATTTGTTCTTTGCAGTGACGGCCTTTCGGGAACAATGAGTGATGAGGAAATAGCGATCTTTGCTTCGGGACTCTCATTACAAGATGCTACAACAGCTCTCGTAGGTCTCGCACTTGTCCGGGGTGCGCCGGACAACACTACTGTTATTCTTGTCAAAGCTGGTCCTCAAGAAGTAACCCAGTACGCTAAAAGAGAACACTCTTGGCCGCTTGAAGATGATGGCGGAAACCGAGCAAGCCATCGCCGTCCTTGGATTTTTCTAGGCATAACGGCCATCAGCTTTTTTCTTTGTCTAGCATCCTATTCTGCATACCAATCTGCCGGAACAGATGAATTTCTCCGAAGAACATTTCTTGCAGTTAGCATTATCATGATGGGGCTCTCGCTTGGATCTGTTTTCGGTTCATTTTTCAGTTTCGCTCTGATAAAACCGCGACGGAAAATTAAAATGATTACACCTGGTCGGGGACCATTACTTGGAAGAGCCCCTTACCGTCACTATGACAGCTCACCCACTCGAAAACTTTTTGACCGTATCATTCGGTCTCTGCACCACGCAGAGGGTGAACTAGCAGACAACAACCTTGTAGAGGAATCTCATTCACTCAATCAGTCGATCCAAGACTCAAAAAACGCTGTGCAGGCAGGTGATTTTTCACTAGCGACACAGGCGGTATTTAATGGACTTAAGACGTTTCATGACACCATAAATTCTGATCGGTTGACAAAAACAGAACCTAACGGATCTGCGTAAAAATCCCTTTACAAATTCGCTTACACACCCTGTAAGGCCAGCGAAGGATTGCGGCCCATGAAGATAATCACTCGATATGTGCTCTCGGAAATGCTCCAAGTTTTTCTTGTTGCATTGACGGCCCTAACACTCTTTATGCTTATTATTGGACTGACCAAGGAAGCTCAGCAGCAAGGGTTAGGACTGCTGCAGATAGTAGCACTCGTCCCTTATGTCTTACCTGATGCCATGCGATTTGCTGTCCCTGGAACAATGCTATTCGCAGTCGCAAGCGTTTTTGGACGTTTTTCTAACTCCAACGAAATCACTGCACTGAAGGCCGCAGGTATTACCCCGATGGCAACCATCTATCCGATTGCTATATTGGCTATTTTAATTAGTCTTGGCTGCGTTTGGCTTAATGATATCGCCGTATCATGGGGGCGTGAAGGTGTTCGGGGTGTTGTTGTTCGAAGCCTCGAAGAAATCATCTACAGCCGATTACAACAGCAGCGGTCCTATAGCACAGACAAGTTGGCAATTAATGTAAAAGGTGTTCAAGGTCGCCGGCTCATTCGGCCAACAATGTCATTCCAGCCGAGCGACTCAAGCCCCCCCGTTACGCTTTCAGCAATGGAGGCAGAACTGAAGACCAATGCCAAAAGCGGTACCATCACTGCTATCTGCACAAATGGAATCGTACGAGTTGGTGACGTTGAGGTTGCCTTCCCTGATACCATTGAACGAGTCATTCCTCTAGACTCCATCGGCAAGAGCAACAATGCTTCGAAAAGTCCATCTCAGATAGCGATGGGTGATTTCGTTGAGGCAAAAGAGGATGCAATAAAAGGCATCCATCAAGCAGAGCAACAGATTGCTGGTCGACTTGCTGAGGCATTCCTGACAGGCCATGCCGAACGCTCAACTCCGCAGCACTCCGCTGGAGAACAAGCACAAATTGATTACTTACATAGTCGCCTTAATCGTATTGCCATGGAGCCATGGAGACGTTGGGCGAATGGCTTCAGTTGTTTGGCTTTCGTACTCGTAGGTGCTCCGATGGCCATTCGAATGCGAAATGCTGACTTTCTAACAAGTTTTTTCCTCTGCTTTTTGCCGATACTACTTATCTATTACCCTGTAGTCATGGCGGGCGTCTCTCAAGCGAAAGCCGGTGATTTACCGCCTATCGCAGTCTGGGGAGGAAATGTCTTAATTACTACCTGGGGATGCCTCCTTCTTCGCAGCGTTATCCGTCGCTGAAAACTGGCTGAATGAGTCTCGCATGGGTAGGTGGACTTTGTTTTGAAGCGTTTAAAAGTTTTTTCTGAACAATCGATACATCTAATGGTTTTCAACTCACGGAAATTCTGCAAAAATTTGGAAAGGTGAAAAAGGAAACGCTTTTTCTACACCTCATCAAATACTTTCCTTTCACCCTCTCAAGGAGTTCACCGAAATGAGCCGCCCTGTCACACTATTCACTGGCCAATGGGCCGACATGCCACTGGAAAATCTCGCTCGAAAAGCCAGTGAGTTTGGATACCAAGGACTTGAGCTGGCCTGTTGGGGAGATCATTTTGAAGTTGATAAAGCAATGGCTGATGAGGGCTACTGCTCAACCAAACGAGATCTTCTCGAACAGCACGACCTGATGGTACATGCAATTTCTTGTCACCTTGTTGGCCAGGCGGTTTGTGACCGTGTGGATGAACGACATAAAACTATTCTCCCTCCGTACATCTGGGGAGACGGTGACCCAGAGGGCGTCAGTCAGCGAGCTGCTGAAGAAGTGATGCAAACTGCCAGAGCTGCAAAGAAACTTGGCGTGTCTGTTGTGAATGGATTTACTGGCTCGAGTATCTGGCATCTTTTATATTCATTTCCGCCGGTACCCGAATCGATGATTGATGCTGGCTTTAGGGATTTTGCAGACCGCTGGAATCCAATTTTAGATACTTTCGCTGAGTCAGGTGTCCGTTTTGCGTTAGAAGTACACCCGACTGAAATCGCATTTGATATTATCACCGCTCAACGAGCGCTTGAGGCAGTCGATCATCGGGAAGAGTTTGGTTTTAACTTTGACCCAAGTCACCTGCACTGGCAAGGTGTCGATCCTGTGGAATTTATCCGGACATTCCCTGACCGCATTTATCATGTTCACATCAAGGACGCCGTTGTCCTGCTCAATGGCAAGGGAGGCATCCTCGGAAGCCACCTTAATTTTGGAGACCCACGTCGTGGCTGGGACTTTCGTTCCCCCGGCCGTGGAGGCGTCGACTTTGAAGAAATTATTCGGGCACTTAATGATATTGGCTATGGCGGCCCACTGTCTGTCGAGTGGGAAGATTGCGGCATGGATCGTGAACACGGTGCAACCGAAGCATGTGAATTCGTTCAAAACATTGATTTCGCTCCAAGTAATCGACAATTTGATGCAGCTTTTGACAAAGAAGATTAACACCAACACGATGAAGGCTGAGTGGCCGAGGGTCTTCTTTGTCTTTTGTCTCGCTACCGTCAGTTATTTTTGTGGCCAACAGAAGCTTCGTGCTGAGAACAAGAACGGGCCACCTGACGGGCATGGGGGCACGATACAAGCAGTAGATGCCGAATGGAAGAATTGCTGTCTAGAACTTGTGCAGAAGGCTACTGCTTCCGGCGACAAAAAGCTGGCACGATTGATTCGTGATTGGCCATTGCCAGACGAAGTTACTGAAGTCGACGCGCAGGTTATTGCTTCGATCAATCAAAATACTAACGGTCCCGATTGGCTAGAGGAATCGAGCAGATCTTTGTGGTCAGCATTCATGATTCTTCGGCAGCAGCGAGCTCATTATTTTTTTGAAACAGCCAAGGCTGAAATCAAAAAACAGCGGGAAATTTCTGACCGCAATCGTTTTCAATCCAGTAATGAAGCTATTCGCCTACTCGTCCGTGTTGTTCGGGAAGCCCCTGACCATACATTTGGCAGGCGAGCCTTAGGATATGTCCGGCATGAAGACCAATGGGTCTGGCCAAATGCCGCACGTCAACTTAGACAACAAAAAGAGTATTCTCGAAAAAATGGCTGGACAAGAAATGGAAAAAGCACCATTGCATCATCTTCTCCGAGTAAACTTCTGTTGCCCAAAATAGTTAGTCCACAAGCTACTAACACAACCAAACTTTTTGTTTCTGACCACTGGAACATCCAGTCGACGGCCGGAACAGTTCAGACTGGCGACCTTGCAGAGCGTCTCGAATTGACCCGCTTCATATGGCGGCAAGTTTTTGGCGGGTTTGTAATGACACCAGCAGAACTGAATTCCAGAATCAATGGTCAAGCTAGACCTCGCCCAACGGGTTCATTTAAAGCGATATTACTCGCTCATCGTGAGCAATACATCAATAGCTTGCGATCATTGGAACCAAACGTTGAAAAAAGTCTTGGAATGTATTGGACACCCACACAAACAGCATGGTTTTTCGACAATCAAGACTCTGACAGACAGACCGTGGAACACGAAGCAACCCATCAGCTTTTTGCAGAATGTTGGCCAACAAATCCGGTTGCCGGCAGTCATCATGGCATCTGGGCAATGGAAGCTGCTGCCTGCTATATGGAAAGCATTGTAAAAACTGAATTCGGATTCATTGTTGGGGGACGCGATCGTGGACGTGTTCCTGCAGCGAAAGAAAGACTTCTCGATGATAGTTTTTTTCTGCCACTCCGAAAACTTTCAAAACTTAGCCGGATAGCAATGCAGAACGACCCAGACTTACCGAAAATCTATAGTCAACTGTCCGGTCTTGCTGATTTCTTTATGAATGGTGAACGAGGCCGCTATCGGGATGCATTCGTTGAGTATCTTGTTCAGCTCTACCGCGGAACTGCAGAGTATGAAACACTCTGGAAACTCTGTGAAAAAAGCCCAGAAGAACTTGACGACGCATATAAACGGCATCTGTCGTCACAGTAAACATTATCGCTTATATTATTCGAGTTCGATCGGGTATTTCGGACTGATGTTTACCCTCGTACTTAATCCAGTAAGTCATAGCCCTTTAACTTCTAACGTTTGAAAGCCTCTTCATGCCTAGCTCAGACACGCAAACCCTCACCGACATTGATCAACTTACAATTGACACGATTCGTACACTGTCGATGGATGCCGTTGAGGCTGCAAAAAGTGGGCACCCGGGAACTCCAATGGCACTGGCTCCGGTTGCGTACACGATCTGGAAAGATTTTCTCCGTTATAACCCAGCCGATTCGAGCTGGCCGAACCGCGACCGATTTGTTCTCTCATGCGGCCATGCTTCCATGCTGCTTTACAGCCTGATTCATCTTGCTGGAATCAAGCAAGGACAACCGAATTCTGAAACCAACAGATTTCCAGCAGTAAACCTCGATGATATTAAAAAGTTTCGCCAGCTTGATAGTGTTTGTGCCGGACACCCCGAACACCACCTTGCTGTAGGTGTGGAAACAACCACAGGACCACTTGGCCAAGGATGTGCAAATTCAGTAGGCATGGCTGTTGCTTCTCGTTGGCTTGGTGCAAAATACAATCGTCCCAATAACACACTTTTTGACTTTGATACGTATGTGATTTGTAGCGACGGTGACTTAATGGAGGGGGTTTCCAGTGAAGCCGCATCGCTTGCCGGCCATCTCGAACTGTCAAATCTCTGCTGGGTTTATGATGACAACAAGATAACTATTGAAGGCGAGACCGATCTTGCGTTCAGTGAAAATGTCGGGCGTCGTTTTGAAGGGTTCGGTTGGCGAATCGAGTATGTGGAAGATGCAAATGATACATCTTCACTGATTCAGGCTCTGCAGTCTTTCAAAGAAGAAGAAAAAAAGCCTACCCTCATAGTTGTAAAGAGTATTATCGGGTTTGGTGCTCCTTCTAAAGCCGGCTCTCATTCATCGCACGGAGCTCCACTCGGCCAGGAAGAAATACAGGGCGCTAAAAAGGCCTACGGCTGGCCCACAGATGAAGCGTTTCACGTACCAAGTGGAGTTGCCGAGCATTTCCAAAATGTGATAAGTGAACGAGGAGAGAAAGCCGCTGCTTTATGGAGAGAGTCTTATCAATCATTAGTATCTGCGGAGCCAGACGCTGCAAAAGAAATCGAATGCATGCTATCTGGAGAGCTACCAAAAGGATGGGAAGATGCGATCCCCGAATTCCCAACTGATACAAAGGGCCTTGCCAGCCGTGTTTCGTCTGGAAAAGTCCTTCAATCTCTTAGTGGTTCCATTCCATGGTTTTTAGGGGGCTCAGCTGATCTAGCGCCATCGACGATGACTCTTATTCCTGATGCTGGTGACTTCGGGCCCCAAAACCTTCAAGGGCGGAACTTCCACTTTGGCATCCGAGAACACGCCATGGCTGCTGCTTGCAACGGCATGGCTTTATGTGGTCTAAGACCTTATGCCGCAACATTCTTTGTATTCTTTGATTACCTCAAACCATCACTCCGACTGTCCGCCCTAGGGGAACTTGGAGTCATCTACGTACTGACACACGATTCAATCGGGTTAGGTGAGGACGGACCGACTCATCAGCCGATTGAGCACCTTGCCAGTGCACGTGCAGTCCCTGGATTAAATGTCTTTCGTCCAGCTGATGCAAACGAGGTTGCGGAGGCCTACAAGAGTTCATTAAAGAATTCTAAGCGGCCTGCAGTTATGGTGCTGTCGAGACAAAACCTACCAACACTCGACCGGAACAACCTTGGTTCAGCGAATGGCGTAGCCAAGGGAGGCTATATCTTAAAAGAGGCAACGAACGGAAAACCTGAGTGCATTCTCATTGGAACAGGCAGTGAAATTCCACTATGCCTTGACGCAGCTCAAACACTCGAATCTCATGACATACAAACTCGAGTTGTGAGCCTTCCATGCTGGGAACTCTTTGATGAGCAGGACAGTGACTACCGGGAGCACGTCCTACCTTCTAAAGTATCTGCACGGGTTGCATGTGAAGCTGCCTCAGGATTCGGTTGGGAAAAGTGGCTCGGTAACACCGGGAAATTTATTGGCATGAATGGCTTTGGTGCTTCGGGTCCTGCAAAACAATTATTTCAACACTTTGGCATCACGACTGAAGCCATTGTTACCGCAGCACGTGACCTTACTGGCAAATAAAGCGGTTTACCCAGCCAAGCTAGGTGTACAGGAAAAGTTTTCACAAAGCCTCGACAAAATGAATCCACTCACTCTAAGGCTGATGATGTGAATCACCAATTACTGCGTCTTCTATGTCTTTTCCAGCAGCAATTTTTCCATCATTGTTCAAATAGAGATGGTCGTCTCTGTGTAATTGATCGAGCGTCGAACTCGTAACCCAGATTCTTTCAACACGGCCATCTTCGTACACGATATGGTGTGCTCCATCAGGATGATTACTGCTTTGCTCACCACTTGCATCTGGAGCATCTGCCATAATTGGATGATGGCTCCGATGCTGATTTCGATTGGGTTTTAAATGGCCG
>MDTC01107080.1_pt1 | contig 13302 bp, 8 predicted proteins | sample 811181 | NCBI WGS metagenome assembly MDTC01 (sample SAMN05326644, study PRJNA326480) | marine metagenome | isolation source: seawater | place: Pacific Ocean: North | collected 2011
AAAAAAACGAGGAAAAGAATATTTAATAAAGAAGATTATAAAAGCAATGATGGAATGTTAACAAGTATATGGGGTCCCGGTATGTGGCATTTTTTACACTCTATGAGCTTTAATTACCCTGTAGAACCAACACAAAATGATAAAAATAATTATAAAAATTTCATTCTATCTTTAAAAGATATTTTACCTTGTGGTAAATGCAGAAAGAATTTAAATAAGAATTTTAAAAAACTTCCATTGACTATGAAACATTTAAAAAATAGAGATAGTTTTTCAAAATATGTTTATGAATTACATGAAGTTATTAATAAAATGTTAGATAAAAAATCTGGTCTAAGTTATGAAGATGTTAGAGAAAGATATGAACATTTTAGGTCAAGATGTAATAAAAAAAAATTATTAAATAAAGAAAAAGGTTGTATAACTCCAGTATATGGAAAGAAATCAAAATGTGTATTAAAAATAGTACCTGTTGAAGAAAAATGTGAGTCACTTGAAATAGATGAAAGATGTAATAAGAAAATAATAGAATAAATATTTAGAAAAGAAAAACTTCGCAGATAAATATAGCATTCATTATATATATATTATAAATAATGAATAATTCAGAGAAAGGAAAAGTATTATTTTGGGCCGAAGATCCAAATATTTTATTAAATCAAACATATATTTTAGAATTTTTCCCAACCCACATTATGTCTTATAATCAACAATTAAATGCTATTACTAGAACTGTCTTATTATTAACCGGAATAATAATGTTTATTTCACCTACTTTTAGAGTATTAGTAATATCACTTATAACAATCTTCATGATTTATTTAATGTTTTATTTCAAAAACAAAGAGAATTTAAAAGAAGGTTTAGAACAACAAGAGAAAAAAGAATTAAAAGACCCTAGAGGTGAGCCAAAACCATATGATGATGGTGAAACTGATGGTAATAAAATTATTGCTAGCCCTGGTGAACCTACTGATGAATTAAATAACCCACAACTAACTGATGTATTCGCAGAACCTACTTCTAATAACCCATTTAATAATGTTATGCCTACTGATTATTATAGTAATCCTGAAAAAAAACCTGCCGCACCTAGTTATAATAAAAACACACAAGATAAAATTTATGAATCTGCAAAACAGTTGGTAAGTGAAGTTAATCCTGATCAACCTGATATTGCTGAAAAATTATTTAGTGATTTAGGAGAAAAAATTAATTTAGAACAATCTTTAAGACCATTCCATAGTAATCCTTCTACAACTATCCCAAATGACCAAACTGGCTTCGCCAATTTTTGTTATGGAAGTATGGTTTCATGCAAGGAAAATAATAAATTCGCATGTGCTAAAAATGTTTCAAGATATACTAATTATTAATTAATTGCAAATAATATCTTTCTCTGTTTATATTATAAATAATGTCTAATTTAGTGGATAGTTATACTTTTAATAACTTAGGAAGAATGGGAAATGATCTTACACATAAATCTCAAGATGCTGTTCATAATACTAGGTTCGCAAATCATATGTTATCTGAATATACTAGCAGTAATGCTTCAAATAGTCATGTACAATTTGCTAGTCAATTCCCTACCGTTAATTTTTATGGTAATGTTCATGGTTCTGGTTTAAATGGAAATATTGTTGATGATAATTCTGAATTAACTATTAATAAAACACAAACTAGAGAATTAGAAAAACTACAATTAATTCATCGTCCTTTCGCCACTATCCCTTATTTAGGAAGAGGCAGCGTTGACCCTGTTTTAGAAACTCAAATGTTACAAGGTGAAAATAGTAATGAGAAAAAAAGTATCTCTACTATTATGGAACAATCTTTCGCCGATTTATCCACACAACCTGTTACCATGAAAATGAAAAACAGAGTTACTGACCCTAAGTATAATGTTGAAGAAGCCGCACTTGATGGATGGGTCAGAGGTGGTATGCATACCAGAGAAATGAACACCAATTATAAAACAAAATAAATTTATAATATAAAATCTTGATTTATTTTATATTATGGAAAAAACTTTTAATAAATTATTTTTTTATTATTTACTTATTTTATCATCTGCTGTAATTTTTTATATTTCTAATTATTCATTTATTGATAATAAACCAACATGTAATAATTTCGTTATTAATGTTTACTTATATTTAGCTATTAGTATTTGTTTAATCGGCTTATTCGCGTATTTAATTAATCATATACTTTTTAATAAAACTTCCAATTATTATAAACCATTAAATATTGATTTTATTTTTGACACTATTGGCACTCCTTTTTATTTCTTATCTATCGCTTTCTCTTTTATTTTTATTATTTTAATCTCTATCTCTTCTGATTTTGATAATGAAAATATCTTTTATAATCATGCTCTTTGGTTATTATTTTTATTCGTTATTGCTATAACATTATTCCCTAGATTTAAAGATATTAATAGTTATGGGTTTATTGATGATGCTATTTTAATTACTTCCCTTATTTTTGTTACCATGACCGGTTTTTATTATTTATTCTCTGAGTTTTTTAATACATTCTCTAGTTCTATCGGCATGAGTTTAATTGTTGCTTTAATTGTTATTATTATTATTGAATTAATACAACTTCTATTCGGTACTTATTCCGCTAGTTATATGAAATTTATGTCTTATATTGTTATTCTCCTTTTCTCTTTATATGTCTCTTATGATACTATGGAAGTTGTTCAAAAAGAAAAATTATGTACATCTTTACCTAACTATCCAAAACTTAGTATTGGTTTCTTTTTAGATGTTTTAAACATATTCAATCGTGTATTATTTTTAAAATCTAAATAAATAATTTAAAAGTTACACACAATTAATATTATAGTATGTATAATATTAATGCAAATATTGATTATTCTGATAATACTTCTTTTAGAAATGCATTAAGAGATGTTTTTAATATGAAATGTATTGAAGATGTTAATAATTCTGATTTAGATGATGAAAGTCGCGATGAGTTGTTATATGATGAAAAAACTGTTAATAATTGTATGACATTTATTCTTGAAACTACTAAAGATAACCCTATTTTTATAGAATTATATCAAATTACCGCTGGCAGAGTTCTTTCTACAGATTTAGGAATCGGATTAAGTATTTTATTCTCTTATGATAATCTTAAATTATTCCATCTCCTTCTTAAAGATTTCTTTAAAGACCCTTATAATTACGACAAATCTTTTGACTCTTATAAAAATTTATATAATCATATTAAATAGTTTCATTTAAAATAATTTATGCTTCATTATATATATATGTCTTCTACCAGAAAAGTTAATAATTATGACGATTATGTTATTGAACAAAATGCCAATTTAAAAACTAACCAATATCTTACTACCGTTGAATATGGTATACCTTCTACCACACATTTTCCAGGTGAAGGACTTTTACAAGGACAAGTCGCACCTACTAAAATCTCTGCTAATTATTGTGATATTGAATCTAGTCTACGTGGAATTGGTTCCAGTAATTTAGTTGAACCTCAAAAACCCGTAAAACCTATTATATATAATCCTAAAAGTTTAGATACAACTGATTATAAAACACCTGTTATTATGCCTGACCCTTTTACTTTATTAGCTAATCAACGACCTAATATACAAAATTAATTCCATTCAGTAATAATTACTTATTAAGTTATTATTACTTCTTTTATTTACCCATGAACGATTTCATAGCATTGTTTAATAGTTTATCACTTTCCTCTACTTGTTTTTTACTAAGTCTAATTTTTTTCTTTTTTTTTTCTTCTGGTTTTGGTGTTGGTGTTGGTTTTGGTTTTGGTTTTGGTTTATCCATTTCACTTAATAATTGCTTGGCTATTTTCAGGGCTTTTTCTAGTTGTGGTAAAACAACATCTTCTGTCTCATTATTAACATTATATCTATCCTCCAACTCAAATACCTTCTCTTGAAACGCTTCTTCTGGGTTTTTTCCATTTGCAGGACTATCTGTTATATATCTTACAGCATTTTGTATCCATTCTTCTGGTATTTGTCTTGGTGCTGGTTTTGGTGCTGGTTTTGGTGCTGGTTCTGGTGCTGATGCTGGTGCTGATGCTGATGCTGGTGCTGGTTCTGGTTCATCAGTTAGTTCGTCTAAGCTTGATTGATCTATATCATCTTTATTAATATTGTTATAAATTTTATCGTTAATTTTATCATATAATATACAATAATCATCTAACATTCCAACTAATAAGTATTGTTCTGGATCATATTTACATTCTTTATTTACTAATTGACTGCTATCATCCTCAATAAATTTAACTGGTTCTTCAGGTTCAGATTCAGGGTCTGGTTCTGGTGTTGGTGTTATTACTGCTGGTGGCGTTGGTGTTATTACTGCTGGTGGCGTTGGTGTTATTGGTGGTTTTACTGGTGTAGGACGAACATCTCTCCTTCCTTTTAGAAATACAGAAGCATCGTTATTAAGTTCAGCAAAGGGATTAGTATTCGTTTTTTCTTCTTTTTTTTCTTCGGTCTTCCTCCTGCTTCTTAGAAATACAGAAGCATCGTTATTAAGTTCAGCAAAGGGATTAGACATTTTATAATTAATTATATATAATTATAAACATATTATGAATTTACTAAATACGATCAATTTTACAATTTTATATAAAGTTTTATTTTCTACCTGTTATTTTTTGCAGTTTTTCTAATGATTTTAATACCACCTAGTATTTGTTGTTCATATTGTTCAAATGCAGTTCCTAATTTTTTGTTTACCTTCTCTTTCCTTTCTGGGTCTGTAAATAATATTAAATCTTTTAAAGTATCTTTGTTTTCTGCTTCAAAATCATCCTTAGTTGGAATTATATACATACCTTTTTCACCTCCTATTATTATTTTATACTTAAATATACGTGCATTCTGTATTTCTTCAGCGTCATTACTCTCACTCATTATATAAAATATAATAATATATTTATTACATTTTATTTACTTATTACGAAGAGTTCTATTTTTTCGGTTTCTTAAAACTTTTTTTGTGTTATTTGTAATATTTTTTTTCTGTTTTTTACCTCCTTTAACTTCAAGTTTTAAATGTTTTGTATCAAATGTATCATCAATTAAATCGTTAACATCATTATGATTAATGTTTAAAACATCTTTCAACATTTTTGTTTTTTCATCATTATATTTTATTAAATCATCCAAATTATCATAATTCTCTTTTTCTAAAATATTCTTTAATTCTTTATTAGTTTCTTGATATAATTCATATTTTATTTTATTAATATTATTATTAATTACATTACCATTATTGTTTATAATGCTGCACCCACTATCTGTATAATCTATTGTTTGTAATAAATCTGTATTTTCATAAGTGCCTATTAATGTACTAGAATTATTTCTTTCAATAAATTCAATTAATGATTGTGCTCTTGGAATAACTTGATTAATGTATCTTAATGTTGTTAATTTTGGTTTTTTCCACCAAGTATCATCATTTAATTGTTTTATTTGATTTATTATTGGATTTTTATTTCCAGAAAAAATTGTCTTATAAAAAGGATATTTATTTATAATATTAAAAAATTCTTTAATCATGTCTTTTCTAAATTCAAGATCTTCTTTGCTTGTTCCTGTATAAATACGAATAATGTATTTCAATCCATCTAGATTTACATATGGTGGATTTGGTGGATTATTCTTTTTACCTACGTTATACAATGTTCTTGAATTTTCATATAGTTTCTCTAATTGTCTATCTTCAATAAATTTTTGACTTGGTAAACTAAAAAATGATGTATTTACTTTTAACAAAGTATATAACTGAAAATTACTTTTAAAACTGCCTTCTGCTAATTTAAAATACCTCTTAGCTATTGTTAATATTATACCATATCTATTCAAATCTGATTCCCATGTATCTTCATTAATTAATTTATTGTAATATTTATCTAATGTGTAATAGTCTAATAAATTATTTCTGCAGTTAGGTAATATTGATTTTTCAAAGTATATTGGCATATTATCTCCACCTGATACACCCTCTTTGGATAATAATGACATACCTTTATTTAATTCTGTTAATGCTCTATTAATCATAAAACCTTCTTGTAGTCTTAATACACAGTCTTTTCTTATTTTTTCAATTCTTTGATTCAAACATGTATTGCTTTCTGGATATGTTTGTAATTTCTCCTCATCATCTGTATATATATCTGTTTTATTAATAATTTGTTCAAAATTTGTTTTAATATTAGTATTAATCAAACTTGGTTCAGAAAAATTATATGGAGCTTTGCCTATCATATTTTTAACTATAACTTTATAAGCATGCCATCTCCAATATTCTAAAAGTTTAATTGAATTATCCTTTGAAAAATCTGTTGCTTTTTTAGTTATTTCTTCTGGTGTATCTTTATATTCCCTTTCTTTTAATTTTTCACTTAATGTTTTAATATTATCTATGCTATTAGAATTAAACATCCAATCATCATATCTTGGTTTAAATGACCCACTATATGTATCACTTAATACACTTATTAATTTTAAAACATTATAATTCTCGGGCAATTTACCAACGTTAAATGTTCTATAATCATCTTTTTGACTACTGTTAACAGTCATATTTATGGTATTATTACTGCATTTAGTAGAACAAGGAACAATATTAAAATCATCGTATTTAATACCATCAGCTCTATTTACAAACAAAGGAAGTATACCTTTAATATCCAAATTAAATTTACCTTTTAAATAAACGGCTGTAAAATCTTTAATATTTTTTAAATGAATATTTTCTTTATCTTGTAGAATACTTTCTACATCTTCAAATGAACGTAGATCATCTCCGTTAATCTTATTAAATATTGTATTATCCAATAATTCATTTAATTTTTTTACATTTTCATATATTGTTACAATACGTTTTTTATTATCATCTATAGCTTTCATTAATTCTTTTCCTTTTAACTTACTGTTTACCTTATCTTCAATTTCTTTATATTCTGTTTTTTCTTTACGACAATCTAATTCTTTATCAATATTGTTTATTTCTTCTAATAATTCTTTTGTACCTTCTCTATTGGTAAATAATCCAATAAAATTAATAGATAATTTTAAGTTATCAATTTTTCCAATAATATTTAGTTTTTTTCCACTCATGATATCATTTAAATAATTAATAATACCACTAACCCAACCTTTATATACATTTGCAACTGTTTCGTTAAATTCATCCAAACCTATCGTAGGTGATACTTCTAAAATAGATTTGTTATCTTGATTTTTATATGCAGGAAATATTTTCTCTATTTTATAACCTATGGGATTGCGCTGTTGTTCATCTGTTGGTTCACATTCTTTGTCTATCTCTTTATTTTCATCATTTGATTTTGTATATTGAAACATTGCATCATATGCAACTCTAGCTTGTTCATCATGTTTTTTATCGGGATTAGCTGGATATGCAGCATTTCTTAATGTATTATATTGCGAATCAAATTTTTTAATTTCATCATCATTTAAACATTCAAATTGATTTTCAACACCAGCTAAATCACATACAATCATTTTGTTTATCTTTCCACCTTCTCTTTCAAGTGTTAAACAAACAATAATATGACTTCTTGAACTTTTTTCGTTATTTGGTGTAGATGCTATTTGTCTTGCATCAAATAATTTTAATATATCATTACATACTTCTGATACATCATCTTCTCCGTTAATTTCTTGTGTTTTAATACAATTTTTTGGAGTTTCAAATCCACCTTTTAACATATTTATTGTTTGACCAGCCTCATATATATTTGCTCCCTTTTCTCCTTTTTCCCAATCAAATATTTCTGCTTTATAATGTGATAATGGTTTAAAAGAATCATATGTTTGTGGTTCTTTTCCATTAGGTTCAATATATATATTGACACATTCTACTGATACTTTTTTTAATCCTTGGTACTTTTGAAGAATTTCCAAATATTCTTGTATTACACCTTTTTCTACATAATCGCCTGCTTCAAATTTAATTAATGTACTTGTTTTTCCTGAACCCGATTGACCATATCCAATTACCATTATATCTTTTTCTTCATTTAAATCCGCTGTTAATTTGTCACCTATTTTTTTTGCAATATCCGAATTTTTATTTGTTGTATCGTTAAAAATATAATCAAATGGACCTAATGTATATGTTTCATTCGGTTTTAATTCTTCTTCGCTCAATTCTTTATTATTAACATAATATGTATCGTTTTCTATTGATGGTATCTCTGTAATTTTTTTTATAAATAAAAATCTATTGTAATCAGTTTCAAAATCTTCAACTTTAATTTTTAACTTTTCATCAGTTATTTTTTTCACTTTTTCTCTATTAATTATTAATCCAGATTTTATGCCCTTGTTTTTAATATCTTTTATGTTTATGTTTACAATTGGTGGTCCCTTTGCTTTAGTATTATTCTTCTTCTGCGGACCCCCTCCTTTTTTAGATGGAACTTTATTTTCAATAAATCCTTTACTAAATAAATCATCATAATGTCCTGGTAATTTTTCACGTTCACTACCAAATATTTTTTTCCCTAATTTTTGTTTTTCTTTCATTAGTTCGTCTTTTGTCTCTTTCTCCATTGTTTTTCTAAAATATATTGGATGTTCATTATTATAATCAGGATTATTTAAAAAATCTATTTGTGCATATTTAAAATCATTTACTATTTTAGTTTCTATATTAAATAATGGATGTACGCCACTATCTATCTCATTATTGTCATGTCTTCTTACAACAATAGATGTACATTTTTTCTTTTTATTAGTATACTCTTTATAATGACCATTTATATGTTGTAATTTATTGTCTTTCTTCAATTTTGTAACTATTTTTAACAAAAGCATTGTTTTTGTTTCTATCTCTTTTAAAAATTTTAACATAGCAATGTAATTTCTATTGTCCCTATCTGTTCCCATGTGTTTGGGTTGTGTTTTTTTATCAGTATAGTCAAATTCTTTAAAAAATTGCTCAAATAAAAACTTAAAAAATACATATCCTATAATATATTTATCTTCTGTCTTATTATATTCTGCATTATAAATTGTGTTTAATTTATTAAAATAATTTGTATCCCTTTCTTTAAACTTTTCATACATATTTGTAATAGCAAGTGTTACATCGTCATTTTTTGATAGTTCTCTGAATAATTTATCTGCATAATAATGTTTATTAATATCTGTATCATCGTTTGTTTCTACTTTTACATATAAACATTCTATTATTAATTTCCAATAATATCCTTCTATCGGTAATTTATTTGAAAGATATTCTTTCGCATAATGTTCAGAATCTGACAACAAAGATATTATTTTTACTATTATATCCATATTTAATGACATGATTATATTATTAACTCTAATCAATTCTCTAGCACAAAGTAAATATACATAATAATTATCTATACTTGTTTCATTTTTATTGTTAAATTCTTTTTCCAATGCATCATTTATATATTTTAAACTTTTTCCATAATTACCTTTAATTTCGTCTTTACTATCAGCACCACCTTGTTGATTTAATCCAAACAATTTCATGTTTTTATCTTTAATTCCTTTAAGATAATCTTCACCTGATGGTTGTGAAAGATATACAACGTTATTTATATCATTGTCACCTTGTTGATTTAATTCTTGTTCTTTAGTCTTTTTTGGCTTTGCTGCCTCTGCATCTGCTTCTGCTTTTTCTTTCTTTTCTGCTTCTTCTTTTGCTTTTATTTTTATGTCAGTTTGTTCTTGTTCTGGTTCTTGTTTTACTTCTGGTTTTAATTCTGCTTCTGATTCTGCTGCTTCTCTTTGCTTTCTTTCCTCTTCGGCTTTCGCTGCTTCTTCTGCTGCTTTTGCTTCTACTTCTGCTGCTGCTTTTGCTTCTACTTCTGCTTTTGCTTCTACTTCTGCTGCTTTTGCTGCTGCTGCATCTGCTTTTGCTTGTGCTGCTGCATCTGCTTTCGCTTCTGCTGCTGCATCTGCTTTCGCTTCTGCTGCTGCATCTGCTTTTGCTTCTGCTGCTGCATCTACTTTTGCTTCTGCTGCTGCATCTGCTTCTTCCGGTTCTGATTTTGCTTCTGCTTTTGTTATATTATGTTCTGGTTCGGCTTGTTTTAATTTTTCTATGTAAGCTGTTTTTATTTTTTCTTCTTGTAAACGTTCGTTCCAATTATCCTTTTCATCATTATCTGTTTTTTTTTCAGCTTGTTTTGCATCTGCTGCATCTTCTGCATCTATTTTTTCGTCTTCTTTTGATGTTTTTGCTTCTGTTTCTACAATTGAACATTCACTCATTTTTTTATTAAATTCGTCCAATGTCTGTTTTAAATCAGTGTCCATTTCATGTAATGGTATAGATGGTTCCATTTCATGTAATTGTTTATTTAGTTTATATAATTCTTCCAATTCAGCTAAACTATTTTTAGCTTTAAAAAATACATGTTTAAAATCTTCAGTATTTTCTCCGCCTTTTTGACCTGTTCTGTTATTCTGCAATTCCATAGTTCTTCCTCTTATACTATCAGTATTTATTATTACAGAATCAAATAAACTTTTTGTTTCTTTTTCAAATTTCTCAAGTAATTCATTATTTACCTTATTTAATGCCTGACGTTTTGCTTCCCCATGTACTATGTTTTGTTGGTTAAGTTCACCGATTTTACTTGCATACAAAGTAGTCAGATTAACAGGAGAATCCCCTATCTCTTTTTTATATAATTGATAATATTTTTCTACTAATTCTTCATGTGTTAGTTCTCCTTCTTCGCGTTCTAAATCTTTTATTCCTTCCTTTTCACTATTTCGGTTAATCTCTATAATTACATTGTTAAGAGCTACTTTTCTTTGCATTGTCTCTGCCTCTGGGTTTTTATTATACTCAGCATGTAATCGTTCTAGTTCTTTCTTGGCAGCTTCTATGTTGTTGTTATTATATATTTCTTTATACTCTTGTTGAAATTTGGATACGTTTTCCTCATATTTTTCCCCTAATGATGAGGTTGTTGACTTCGCATCTTCGTCTGCGTCTGCTTTTGCTTCTGCTTCAGCTTCTATATCTGCTTTTGTTTTTGCTTCTGCTGCTTCAGCTTCTGCTTTTGCTGCTGCGTCTGCTTTTGCTTGTTTTGCTTTTTTATCTTGTTCTTTATTAGCTTCAGGTTCAACCTCTGAAACAGGTTCAGATGGCGCTCTCCTTAAATATTCAGCAGTAGTTTGTTTTTCAGAATCACCAATACGAATTGTATAGTATGGGTTTGTAGGATCATCATTATGCACTTCAATCACTTCAGCAGAAGTCTCCTCACCCTCTTTTGTATATATCACTCTTTCTCCCTTACTATAGTCATTTTTTTCCATTCCTTCATAATGATTTCCTAATATTCCATCTTTTCCAGTATTATTTATAACCAATGTAGAGTTCTTAAATTTTCTATCCTTAAATAATTTTCCAGTTTCTATTACTTTTTGTACATCTTTAACAGTACATACTTTAATATTCATGTCAAATATATCTGACAGCGCAAGTATTGATTCAAGTGACGTGTATACTTTGTCCTTACCATTTGCTTTAACAAATGCTTCCCATGCCTCGTCTTCATTTTCATACTTTTTTTTTTTTTTATAAAGTATATCTCTATAATGCAACCATAAAGGATTGCCAGTTGCATAATTTCTTATCGTCATTCCATCACTAAAAGCATCATTCCAATTACTCTCATCCCCAAGATGTTTAGTTACCAATTCTCTTAATATTTTATGAAGTTCATTATTTATAGCTGTTCTATCTAAAAAGGGGTGTTTTTGATATCGTTCTAATTCTGTTGAAAAAGGTTCTTCCGTATTAGTATTATATAATACTTCTTCAAGAACCTTTTTAGTTTGTTTATTAAACGATATTTTAAATGCATGAAATAAACAATTGCCGTCTCCTGATGTATCAATATTAGTATATCCTACACATTCACTAGAAGGTAGTTTATAAATAACTTCAGAATTGTCTGCTTGAACATTTGCTTCTTTAAATCCTTGAAGATTAAGTTTTCTTTCCTCGTCAGACATTTCACCAAAAATTTTTTCAAGATATTCCATGGTCTTCTTGGTCGCCTCGTCATCATCTGCATCAAACTCCTGTTTAGATTCTTTTGGTTGAGGGAGGTTACCTATTTTACTTTCAGCCGCTGCATCAACCTCTTTGTTGTCATCTTCTTCTTCACCATCATCATCACCATCACCAACATCATCATCCTCTTCAATTTTAAGATTTAATAATTTTTTTATTTGTTTTTCAATTTCAGTTAATGCTTCTCTACGATTATCTATTTTATCCAATATAGGTTTAAATTCTTCACCTATATTTTCAAAACTATTAGTTATAACGTATTCATCATCATTTTTCTTTAATAAATCTTGAACAATTTGTAATTGTGATTCTAAATATTTTTTCCTATTTTCATCTTTTTCTTTATCTTGTTCTTTATCTTTTTCTTCATCATCATCTACTATATCAAAATTATCTCGTTTCCATTCTTCATTTGCTTCATTAAATTTTTCAAACCATTCATCATCATCCGTTATTATATATCCATTTTCTATATCTTTATTAATATCACCGGTATAATCTGATATTTCAATATTACCTATATATAAACATTCTTGTGGTTTATTAGGATCACATTCTTCAAATGGTTCTATAAGAGGAATTATTAAATCATATGTAAAAATCAGTAAATTATTAGGGTTACTCATTATAAAATATGTATATATATTGTTTATAGTAAAAAATTGATTAAAAATAACTCAATATAAATAAGGAAAATAAGATGAAAATATTAATTTTTGATGTTGAGACAACAGGTTTACTGCCTAAAATAATAAAAAATGAAGATATAGACAAATATCCATATATAATTCAATTAAGTTATATATTATTTGACAAAAATAGAAATAAAATAGAAGAAAAATTTGATAATTACATAATAATAAAGAGACAAATAAAAATTCCGAAGATAGTAACAGAAATAACAGGAATAAGAAAAGAAGATTGTTTAAATGGAGTAACAATACATACAGCACTAGATAAGATATATAATGCAATGAAAAAGAGCGATATAATAGTAGCGCATAATATAGAATTTGATTCAAGGATGCTATTGGTAGAATTAGAACGGAATAATATAATGTTAACAGAGACAAACAATGAAGTATTTAAAATAGTAAAAGAGATAGAGAAAAAAAATTATTGTACAATGATGAATGGCAGACATTTATGTAATATAAAAGCCATATCA
>MDTC01242217.1_pt1 | contig 13302 bp, 4 predicted proteins | sample 811181 | NCBI WGS metagenome assembly MDTC01 (sample SAMN05326644, study PRJNA326480) | marine metagenome | isolation source: seawater | place: Pacific Ocean: North | collected 2011
GAGCGGAAAATTTTCGAGAGGCGCTGAGAATGGGGGCTGAGACGTTCCACCATCTCAAAAAGGTCCTCCAAGCCAAGGGCTTAAACACGGCTGTTGGTGACGAGGGCGGCTTTGCGCCTAATCTGCCCAGTAACCGAGCTGCTTTGGACGTCATAGCTACGGCCGTCAAATCCGCGGGCTACACACTGGGCGATGACATGCTCCTGGCCCTGGATGTCGCCAGTAGCGAGTTTTTCAAAGACGGTGTGTATGACCTTGCTGGTGAAGGTAAGCGATTGACACCAAACGAGCTTGTCTCATTCTATGCAGACCTGTGCAGGGAATTCCCGATCGCCAGCATCGAAGATGGCATGGCCGAAGACGACTGGGATGGCTGGGCCGCATTAACAAAAACTGTTGGAGATACAACACAGCTGGTTGGTGATGACCTTTTCGTAACCAACATCGAGCGATTACAACGTGGGATCGATGAAGGCACGGCGAATAGTGTTTTGATCAAGGTCAATCAAATCGGAACGCTAACGGAAACGATGGACTGCATTAAACTCGCGCAATCCAATGATTATACGACTGTCATGAGTCACCGAAGTGGAGAGACCGAAGATACCACCATAGCTGATCTGGCCGTGGCCGCATCCACTGGACAAATCAAGACAGGGTCAGCATCTCGTTCCGATCGAATCGCAAAATATAATCAACTTTTGCGAATCGAGGAAGCGCTCGGTTCCGATGCGCAATACCCAGGGCGCAACATCTTTCAACGCTAAAAACTACGGCGCTCGTTGACCCAAAACCTGACGCGCCGTTAGGCACGCGTCCGAATGCGCGAAGCCCCAGAGATCCCGCAGTAAGTAATTATCTTGAATGATTGCACGCCTATCTGCATCGGTGAGGGCTGCTCTGGGGCGGTCATCAAAGTCGAGCTGTCTTAACATATCGACGGCTGCACCAAAGTTTTCGCAATAGACTAACGCCAAGCGAGCGCTGTATAGCTCGAGCGCCCGTCGCAGCCGAGGCCAAGACGCCCCAACAATAAACTCTCGATTATCCGCTGCCAAGCGCGCGATTTGCGTCCATGTTTCGTCTGCCATCCCCTGCCGCGCATGCCTAATCAATGTTGTATAGTCCAATGGCTGGTCATCAAGACGTGGAGACAAGGGCATATCGACGGCGTCATAGAGTGAGGCAAAAAACTCTTCCAACGCATTACTGTCAAAATCACGCCCCTCGGGCGTATGAGCAAGCAAAGGCAGTCCCTTCGCGATTGGCAGGACCGAACTCGCAACCAAAAAAGAGGTTCGATGGGGGCCAACCGATGACAGAAGGTCGGTCCCACAAGTGATCACAGGTTCCCTTTTGCGAAGCACATCTACCGTATAGGGGCGAGCATCATTTTGAACGCACACGACAGTATCCAGGCCAAGACTCTGACCCAGATCTTGAGCGATCAAGACAAATGGACTGTCTCCTTCAATCGCCCAGCCTTCTGCGGCCACCTCGGCACGTTGGGCAGCGGCATGGAGCGGCATTGGCTCCAGTCCAAGGGTCAGTTCGAGTAACTGGACGACACCAAGGGGGAGACCTATGGGCAAAAGACCATCGACATAGTCTGGCGGCAAAGAACCACGGAATAGGAAGGCACTATCATCCTGCAGTTCGCCCTTTAGCCATGCGGCAAGTCCACCATACCACTCCGCCTCAACGCTATCTGCCGCACAGCCTGACTGCTTCTCTTGCCAATACGCCGGATCATTGATGACCGAGTCATCGTCCGAGACCTCCCCATCCCCGTCGAACCCATCTAATATATCCGTATGCAAGACGCTCGCCCACAAGGATGGCGGGCCACCGATGCCAGACGGGTCATGAAGACGACTGCTATCAGGGTCACGCACTTCAGACGCTTTTGCGTCCTTACCAACAAGGGCTGGCTGAGGGTCTTCGCCCACGCGATCAAGTGGGGCGTGCGACGGCGCTAGGCTCAATAACCGTTCCTCCGGCGCATCCCCTCCCTGAACTTCGAGCGCGTCAGGCCCCTGGTTTTCAGATCCATCGTGCAGTCCCTCTGAAACGGCATCAAACTCACCATCCATTACAGTCTCAAATCCCGTTGCGACGGGGGGTGCAATCACGATGGGTTCAGTATTCACGATGGCCGTCAGCCGCTCTCTGAGACCGGCCGGCATCTTCTGCCGCTGAGTGAGCATTCTCGCGGCGGCCTCGACCCCGGCCTGGTCGGGCTGACTGTCCGCATCGATCCGGGCCAGTCGACGTTCGGCTTCCGTCGGCCGACCTGCGTTCAAGAGCGCCTCAACCTGCCCCAGTTGACTCAGAAGACGCTCAGACGGAGATGCCGCGACTTGCTCCATATTCTTAAAGGTCATCTGGGCAAGTTCCGGCTCGCCCGCAACCAAATAGATCTCTCCAAGCAATCGATGAATGTCTGCACGGTCACTGAGAGCTGCGGCTCTTTGATAATCGTCGATAACAAGGCGTAAATCATCGCCTAATGCGCGCCTGCATTGAGCCAGCCCGGCGTACGCATCGGCCAGTAATGCTTCATCATCACTGTCGTCAACCAGCTTACTGAACCGTGATTTTGCGACTTCATAATTCCCCTCCGAGGCCAGCAACACCCCGAACCGCAGCTGACCATGCTCATTGTGCGGGGCGAGGTCCAGTCCTGCTGCGAGGCATTCCTTCGATGCCGACACGTCACCTCGAAGTTTCTCGTGCAATAGGGCGAGCCTAAACAAACCATCAGCCCGAACCGAATCATCGGAGATCGAGCTAATCCGCTCCTCATGCATCGCAATCACGTCATCAAAACGCCCAAGACTAATGAGTGCCTGTTCTGCCCGATCGGCGGCAAGCCTATTCAAAGGGTCAAGCCGAACGGCACGAGTCGCATCCCGAAGCGAGCCCCCCGCATCGGCCAATTTCTCAGCCCTAATCTGGGCAGCCTTCGCCAAAAGCTGGGCCGCGTATACCTTGGAGGACGACAGGTCTGCAAGTCGCCCACATAGGGCCGCATGCTCTTCGGCCGACTCGAACTCTTGACTCTCGAGCAAAAACCACAAGGGCAGCACGTCATCGGGGCACTGATCATGGGCATCACGGTATGAATCTAACGAGCGGCCAGCGTCCAGTTTAGCCATGATCAAACCACGCAACCATTTTAGGGTACTTAAGCTAGATGAATCAGTCGCAGCGCGCTCAAACCCATCCAGAAACCCAAGTCGTTCATCGGCATTGGGTTCATCGATTACATAGCTTTGCAACGCTTGCCAAGGTCGAGACGCAGAACGATCTAAATCGGCAATTCTTGACCACAAGGCTTTCTGACGGGCCGGGTCTAAATGTCCAGCACCTCGCTCGGCGGCCTCCCGAAGTAAAACGGCAATATCAAACTGACTTGTCGCTCGGCCTGCGAGGGACGTGATACTCGCTGTCAACCCTCTATCATCGCCAAGTTCGGCCCGCAGACGCATTGCACTCCACGCTGCAAAAACATTGTTTTCACCTGCCTCAGCTAAGCCTCTCCACTGATCAACAGCGCTGAGATTTTCAGCGAGCATAGCCACCTTATGCTGGTCCACCACTCCGAAGACCGACCCACTCTCAAGGAGCGCACGGTAATGGCCCGCGAGCTTCGCATGCGCACCGGCGGATGCATAATGCCATTCGAGAGCCAACACGGCGGGTGGCCAACCCGGCCGACAAGAAAGAGAACTTAAGTATCGTTCCTCGGCGCGATCTGGTTGCCCCAGCTTATGCTCTAATATGTCCCCCGACTTGAGGTAGAGTCGGGCGCGTTCTTCCTCGTCATCGACGACTTGAGCCAGATTGGCCAGCTCGTCCGCGAGGCGCTCATAAGCCCCCGTATTGTAGAGGACACGCTGTAGACCGGCAACAGCATCAGGTGCATACCCTTTAAGACTTAAGATCTCTGCATAAACATCGGCGGCGGCCTCATGCTTTTCAAGGTTAAACTCATACAGTTCAGCCAATCGACCAAGCAACCCAACGCGGCCTGCATCATCAGGGGCCATCTCCGTCAACTGAAGCTGTAAAACCTCAGCCAGATCGCCCCAACGACCTTGTGCATCTAGCAATTGCCCCAGACCAACTTGAGCCGGATACCAGGTCGGATTTAACTCAAGGGCTTTACGCCAGGCTATCTCGGCCCCCTTTGGCGACCCCAATCTAAGTTGGGTTTGGGCAATCTCATCGAAAAGAGCAAGCCGTCGCGAGGAACCCACATGGGGCAATTCGGACTCTAAACTGTGTAAGAGGGGCAACCAGTTACGCCTTCGGCGGTGGTCCAGTTGGATCATCCGATGCGCGAGCTGATTTCCATCCTCGTGTCGTAGCACCCGGTCAAAGTATGGAGCTGCGGCCTCCCCAACTCCCGCTTGGGACGCGACGGAAAGGGCGAGTCTGTCCGACAGGTCGGCTTTAAATGCCCCCGTCGAACCCAGAGCCAGCATTGCCTCCAGTTCATCCCGAAAAGCCCCGAAGCCCAAACGTCGCTCCAGTTGACGCAAATAGTCTAGGTGAAAACCTGTTGCTTCTATTTCATCTCGATTTGGACTGTCTTCGTACAGAGTGCGCACGTGGCGATACATCTCAAAAGCGCGATCACTCTCTCCGAGAACCCATTCCAGGCGACGACCGCTCTGTAAACAATAGCTCGCTTTGAGTCCAGGGTCAGGCATCGCGTCTACAAGGCGCATAGTCGACTCGACGAGAACAGACACGTTTCCTGTCAAGATCGCGCATCGCATAAGACCCATCGCAGAGAGGATGCCAAGACCGCTCTCGTTCCCGACACGACTGTAACACGCCATTGCCTCCAGTAAGTCGCCCTGTGCTTCGGTTGAAATCGCCTCAAGAAACGGACTTAAACCGTCGAACCCCTCATACAGACCACCACTAGACCCATGGTCATCGCGGGCCAAGGTGGACAACCGCCTGAGCGCGTCGGCTACAGGGCCAGAGGTATATCGTATACACTCCGCAAGCGCCCGCTCCGCCGCATCCGCATCTCCAACCCTCAGGTTTAAGCGGTAGAGACCAAAAAGAGGCTCTGTTGCCGTTGGCTTAAGGGCATTTGCTTCGCCGAAAGCGTGAAGAGCCAAATCATCGCGCTCCATAGCATTCTCATAATGCTGGGCTAGAAAAACCCATAGCTGACACTCCAGATCGTCGTCATCGGTTGCGGCAATACGGCGTCTAAGAGCCTCTGCCTTCAGGCCATCGTCCCCATCGAGCCCCAAAAGCCAAAGCTGCTTCAAGGCGCCATGGTGAGTCGGCTCGAAATCGAGTAGCAGACTTAAGTTATCTATGATCTGCTCTTTAGACCCAGTGTCTTTGGCGGCGTCGACGAGATGCTCTAACGCCTCGACGCGCTCCTGTTTCGACGCACCATGCTCGACCAAAGACCGATAGATCTCAATACGCCGCTCGTCATCGCCTACATCAGCGGGCAAGCGGGCGTACAAACGCAGGGTCTCTAGGTTAGCCTCGTCATGGGCCAACGCGCCGTCGAGCAGCTCATGGGCGCGGACCGCATCCCCAAGCTCGTCTAAATGAATGCGAGCGGCCTCCGTCAGTCTTTTACATGCGTAACCTGCTTCAACAGCACGGCCGGCTTCGGCTTGATAGACCGACGCGACTTCGAGCCACCAGGCCGCAAGAGCCGTCGGCTCACTTTGTGTAGATGGGGTCATCACATCAAGCCCTCCCAACCCTGGCCGGGCCTCAACTGTGCGTACCCTTGACCCAAGTAGAAACTGGCCAACTTCATCGCCCGAGCATTGGCGACATAAGCCGCTCGCCGAGCGTCTTCTCGCTGGACTGCTCTCAATCCATCACCGAGCAAACGAAACAAGGCCGTGTAGATGTCATCACACGTCAGCAGGCTCGCTCGGTCACACTCCTCGATCCGCGCCCGTTCTAACTGCCCGAGTTGACTTATAAGCTGCCCCTTGTCCATGCAAACGGCACCAAACTCGGCCTTCACACGCCGAGGCAGGCGCTCTACCCGTTTCGCAAAGCGCACCGAGCGCTCATCGAGACCTGCCAAGAGGGCGGAGTCCTGATTAGCTGCGGCCCAAAATGCATCGGCCAACCAATCAGCCCCCAATCGATCAAGAAGCAATCCGCCATGCCGAAGCTGCTCCAATGAGAAACCAAGCTCGCACGCTGACGTCGGGGATAGTGGAGCTTCTAGAATACTAAGCGGAACCGCGAGTGCAGCTTGTGGTAAATACGTACCCCAAACCCCGTCAAGCCCTCGCCCACCGTTCCAAACTTCGACACCGGCCATCCCCAACAATGAGCCGAGCTGGCTAAACTCTACCTGCCAATCCCGATAGCTTCGGCGAGATAATCGAGGCATGCCCGCGGGCATTTGTTGAATGGATATCTCTGCGAGAACCGGCCAAATCTTTTCAAAAACATCGGCTAAAAGCGCTGGACGTTCGTGATGAGCAAAAAGCCTGGCCTGCGCAGAGCCCGACAACTCCAACTGTTCAAACTTTGGAGCAACATCTTCACCCGATGGGCTATTATAGCCAGATAGAAAACGAGTCAGCTGCTGGCAACGCCATTGAGGAACAGCGTCGCCCGTCAACTCATATAATTCAGCGAGGTCCTCAACCAGATCAAGTCGAGCGCCCTCCGCCGCCAATCGAGTGCGACGAGCCCCGATCGCTTGATCTAAACCATCGCTGACCAACTCCAAATGAGGGCCTTCACTCCCGAGAGACAAGCTCTCATCGACGAGACGCCTCAGATAAGCCGCGTTCTCAGGGTCGAATTCAACAGCACGTCGATACCATGCTGCCGCCTTGGCTGGCTCATTAAATACCAGTGAAAACACCTCACCAATTCCAGCGGCATTTTTGGCTTTTACGCTGTCATCAGAATGCAGTGCAATAATCCGCCGCATAGCAAGGACCGCAGCCTTCCAGTCATGCATTGCGGCCGCCGTCTCAGCGCGGATTTGCAAAGCATCTGAATCATTTACGTCCTTTTCGAGCAGCCGCTGAGCGGCTTCACCGGCCCGTTCGTTAAACCCAGCTGTTAAACATGTCTGCCCTTGTCGAATGAGAATCGAACGATGCTCAGCGGGCGCAGTATTGACCAATGCTTGTTCAAAAATCCCATCTCCCTCCTCCATCAAGTCTGCCGTATATGCGAGTTCGCCGGCATAGAGCATGAGGGGGAGTTCGGGCTCATGGTTTTCAAACTCAGTCTCCAGGAGCTGAAAGGCCGAGCGGCTCTCACCGAATTGTTCTGCCAGCAAGCGGGCACGTTTCTCTGCAATCTTAAGTCGCTTAGCTCCATCCTTAATGCTTTTGAGCTGCTCTCGAAAATGGCTGTCCAGCTGATTCCAGTCGCCGGCCGCCTTCAGCGCAGCTTCCAAGCGTGCGGCGATATCCAAATTGTCCGGTTCTTCCTGCACCGCCCCTTTGAGGGCCTGTAATGCATTGGACAACCCGTCAATATCCTCGGGCGGCGCGACGCCTTGTTCGTAGAGAACCTGGGCACGACCTACTTTCGACTGCAGTCGGTCCGCAATATCCTGCTTATGCTGACTCGCCGCACTTTGGTGCCCCCTCAAGCTTTCAACCCGCCTCAAAACAAATCGGGCCGTCAAGTCCTCGGGGTCCAAGGTCAGAACGTCCTTGGCAATGGCGACCGCGAGACCCGTTCGATTCAATGCCAAGTGCCGCCCCATGAGGCGACGCAATAGGTCTAGACGCTCGAGGTCATCACATTTGGCACTTCGCGACTTCAGCGCATCGACTAACTTGCTTGATTGACCAAGCCGCTTAAACTCTTCGACTCGAGCTTCGAAGGCCCCTTTCGACTCGTGTTCCGAAGACACATTGGTCGCTACAAGTTCGGGTAAATCTGCCTCTTCATGCTGGGCCGGATAAGCGCCGAGGCGATTTAACCCGGCTTGAGCAACAGCGTCATGGTCAGCTGAGTCCAAAACACGCTCTAAATAGCCGGCTGCCCCCTCAAGGTCTCCCAAAAAACGTTCTGTAATTTCAGCCGCCTTATACAAGCACTCTCGGACTCTTTCATCGGCCTTGTAGACATGGGACAACTCATCGAGCGTATCGACCTGACCAGCCCAATCGTCTTCGAGATAAAAAGCGGCCAACTTCATAAGCAACAACGTAACCTCAGCTGGCTCTGTCAGAGTGCCAGCTCCATGGCCAACCTGTCGCTGGTGTTCGACGAGCGAACGTGCCCGATCTAGGCGACCAAATAACAACTCATTGTAGCCAGACCGCATCCCGAGAATCGGCAGCGCCAATTCCGAGCCGCTCAGGGCTGTCGAACGGGCGTCATCAAGATTCTTTAAGGACCCACTCAGGCCGCTCATTCTAAGCAGGCCATCGACAAGTATAGGACTCGCATTCCCATCGTCTAAGGCGGCTAAATACTGCGCCTCCGCCACCATAGCGGCTCCGTCTACGGTTCCACTAAGTTCGGCCAAGAGCGCGCTGGACATCCGCAGTTCGCTGCGGCGATGACCATCCACCAAATCAGCGAGACGCATCTGCACTTCGATCTGCTCAGGGACCTGCGACGATTGAGCAAAGACACGTCTAGCGCGCCGCAACGCGTAATCATGAGTCGGCGCCGTATTCAGCACCCGCGACAAAAGACGTCTCGCCGCATCAATGTCGTTTTGCTTTGTCAACGCAACATCCGCCGCATGGAGAACAGCCTCAGTCGTCGCCTCATCACCGACCCGGCCCCTCAGCGCCCAACCGAGCAAGAGCGCGACAAGACCGTCCCAATCGCCTTCCTCGCTCAAATCGATTGACAATGCGCTCAGCGCAGGTGCCCAGTCCGAATCCAACGCCAAGGCACGTTTGTGCAGGTCGGTGGCGCGTTCATATCGTCCGCTTCGATGCAGGTTACTCGCCAGTCGATAGTATCGACGGACGAGCCCGCCAACAGATCGGTCTCGAGTCTCAGCCGCAACGCCTTGCTGCAAAACTGTTTCTAATTGATGGATCTCGTCTATGAAACGCTGATTAATCTCTTCGAAACGACCTTGTAAAATAGAGTAACGACTCAGTCTACTCAGCGCAGGCGTGAAGGTCGGCATCGCCTCTAAGGCGCGCTGGAAGGCCGCAATAGCCCCCGCTTCATCGCTTTGTTGCCGCTGTAAAAAAAGACCCATCTCATAATGACGTTGAGCTCGAGCCGCCGGCGCATCGACCACTTCTGAGAGCGCATCTAAATACTGGCGATAGTCATCGAAGCGACCGCTCTGAAGCGAAAGTTCACTGGCCTTCTCCAACGCATAACGAACGTCACCGCCCGGTGCATTCAAATAGGCAGAATAGGTGTGCAGCGCCTCATTAATTAAACCGCCTTGCTCAAACGCCCTGGCCAGTTTTAACAATACACTAAGAACGCCATGGCTCTTTTCGCCCGCCTCAACATCAGACGCATATTGACGCTGCAAAGTACGAATGAGTCCCTCGCTGTGACCATTCTCGAGGGAGACCAATTCAGCGACCGCACATGCGGCAGCAACATCTGGGTTCTCCGTCAATCCAGCCAGGCACCAGTCAACCAATGGGACCGCATGATCTAATTCGGCTGCGAGCCGTATCTTTTCGATGTTCATGGCGCCGCGTAACCCGGCATCCCTGGTATTAGACAGGACGACATCCAATGCACTCGCCGCCGTCTCCCAGTCGAATCGTGCTATGGCGTCGAGGTAAGTTGCGAGCGCAACGTCGACACCAACACGGCTCAGACTGGACCCGACGTTTGGCGCAAAAGCTGGGTCTAATCTTTTCAAATGATACAACTGGTGAGCATATCCTGCACGTGGATCGTGGTCCGTATCCAAATGCTCGATTAAACCCTGCTCATCGCCATCGGAGACAAATAGACACTGCAAAAGGGCGTCATTTGCCTGAAACTCAGGTGCGTTCCGATAGGCCTGCAGCAAAAGTTCCTTTGCTTGCCCTTGCACTAGATGCCCTCGTTCCAGTGCCAGCCGTCCAAAGGCATGAAGCGCTCTAGCCAAGTGCTGCGGGCGTTCCTCAACTTCGATTTCACCAATCAAGAAGGCCAACAATGGGTCGGCGCTCTTATGGGCGATCTGGCGCAAGAGACTCAGGTCGATATCACCCAACCTTGAACCAGGGAGGTGAGCATCCGTCTCAAGACTCGGCGCGAGTCCAGCCTCATCTTTTTTTGACAGTATGGCCTGACTCAGAGTCTCTGCACTGGGATGAGCCAGGTCCCCGAAGGGCCCCAAAAGTGGATTCTCTAAAACCTCAAACTCAACCTGTGAATCCTGCACCGGAACGACCTGAAAATCCCGTTGAGGATCAACATCGGATACAGGCTCTAGGCCCTCCGCAAAAAGGAAGGTTACATCGTCATCGTCTAACTCGAGATCTATAGCGATGAGATCATCAGCTACATCTTCTGGGACTTCAACGATATCCAACTCCTTAGGCAGTGCTGGCGGAAGACTCGGAGTCGCTCTTCGCCCCGCCCTTTCAGCCAAGCCGATCGAAACAGTTGCCGCCTGTTCAGCCGCGCTAAACAAGTCGTCGACCGACCTAATCTCAAAGGTGTCGTCCATCGGAGACACGTTGGCCACCTGTTGCTGTATCAAGGGGCTCTCATCTCCCAATGAACCCTCGTCCTGCGGCTCTGCTGAATCCTCTGTGCCCTCACTGAGACTGCGGTCCACCAACTGCGCTTCGAATGATGCGGTCCCTCCGTAAATCGGCGCAAGCGGCACCTCATACTCCTCGACACCAACACCATGCTCGAGCAATTCGTCACGCACTGTCTGACGTAACGGTTCCAAAGGTCGACCACCCGCTTTCCAGCCGCCATCCAAGCTTGCCGACCACAGGTCAAATTCGTCTGACGGTGGACTGGGTCCGCTAATGGCATCGACAAGCGACCCATCGTCGAGGGAGTCGTCATCCATGTCAATGGACAGATCATCAGGCAAAGCGCCAGCTAGCTCGTCGTCTTGATCAGAGTCTAGTCCACCGGCATCAACCTCAGGCTGGCGACGTGATGTGCCAATAGAATCCTCATCGAAGACTAATCCATCCAGAAAGTCAGACTCTTCGACGTCAAGCTTCTCGCCAAAGTCAAATGAAGCACCGTCCGCATCCTCATCGGACGGATTTCCAACGGCCTCAGACCCCAACAGCTCGATATCTAGGTCACTCGGAAGTGCGCCTTCGCTCAGTGCCTCCGTCCGCACATCAGCCCCGGCCGCCTCGGTAGTCGCATCGCCATCCGGCGACTCGTCTAATTCATCGGTTAGATCGCCCCAGCCATCTGGAACTAAAACCTCGCCTTCGACCAGGTCGCCATCGACAATCTCACCGTCGACGACATCCTCAGAGCCACCCTCGTCCTCGATAACAGTCTCGGTAGAGTCTGCTGCCTCGACAGGGTCCTCCTTCAGGACGTTATCGGATTCCTCGGCCAAAACTGATATATTCCCCTAATTTGCACCAATAAACGATCTGATTTTGCCCAACATAGCAGGGTCGACCTACATCTACCACCCCAGGTCGACCCGCCATAAAATTTTGCTTATGGGAGACCCATCTGTCTCTGGCGTCAAGGCTGGACCCGGGACCAAAACACCTAGGTCTAAGCCCATACTCATGGCTGTCACTGACCGAACCACCGGCTCATACCTCAAGGTGACCGTTGCTTCAGTCCCATAGAACTCAGAGTCCACAATCCCAAAATAATCTCTTGGAATTTGATTAATCGTCGTATTCTGAACACTGAATACAGGTTCGTCGGTCCAAGCCACCAGAAAGTTAAGACCCATAAAGAAAGCGCCGGGGCGCCAGCTTACACCTGGACGGACGTAGCGTGCATTCCTCACACCTCCGTGAGTTGGGGTTTCATATGCACCATCAAGGCCATCGGCTGAGGCCCGAGACGCCTCTCGCACGGTCAACTGCCTGAGCACACTATCAAAAATAATGAAGCCTGCCCGAAACCCCGGGTCCGTTGTGAAGCTTTCATCAGTCGCCGTGTCAGCACGGTCCCCAGACACGTACCCTAAGTCGAGCCCAACAGCCAATCGCGGACAGTGCCATCGGTATTCTATGCGGCCCAAGCCCGCGTACCCAATCTGCTCACTCACGCCAGAGGGACGGGTCCGCTCGGCCATGCTCACGACGGCGTGTGCAGCGACGCGGACCTCGGAGTTGGACAAGTAGAGCGGCACGATTGAATGTCCGTATGCATCCACGGTTTGTTTCACAATCTGATCACCCTCTGAACGCGCCTCCTCACGGTGGGTATAGCGAAAACCAAGCTCATTCGTCTCTCCCCTGTAGAGAAGGCCGGTATAGAGTTCTGATACAGATCCACCGTCCAACAGATGAACCCGCTCGTCCTGGAAAACCGTGCCAGCACCCGCAAGGAGAGATAGGTTTTTAAAATGACTCTCCAAAAGGCCCGCGAACGGGCTGATACTGAGTTCAATCCGATCGACAAGGTCCCCGTTCCAAAGCCCGCCCGGCCTGACGATCCAGCTGCGTTCCAAGGCCTCGTCACCGGCATTCGCAACCAGTCCGAGTCCCCATTGGTCCGCATATTGCCCGAGTTTCAGGGTCAGCCATTCTGTTGTCACCGCAAACCAAGCCTGCCTTGGGATGACTGTCACCCAGCCGTCATAGGCGCGAGCTGGGTCTTGATCTTGACGCAGCCGCTGATTCGAACCAATGGTCGTCGTCGTTCCAAAAATCTGGCCGGTGAGTACATCAAATTCCAGATGCACTTGAACCATGCCGACTTCCACCTTTGGCTTCAGCCTCAGGCGGTGCAAGCCATACGCCGCTTGCGGATACGTCTTACCCGTTTCATCGAGCTGAAACTCATTGAGCTCCAAAAGCCATAATCGATATGTCCCCGGCGTGGACCAAGACACACGAGCGTGCCCCTCCGGCGGGCTTAAAAAAACAGCCAGTAACCCAATGCACATCGGGCAACTAAACCTCTGAATGCTCCTGAAAACCATACGCGTACGGACGCCTTAATTATTGCTCTATCTGACCGTAAAAAGCTTAACCTGAAAATGCCTATAAACGAAGCATTCAACGTCAAAAGCTGTTTGCGCCACCGATCCTTTACCTTGACTGGACCGCCCTGCCCACCTATAGATATCATCCCAACCATGCGAAAGTGGCGGAATTGGTAGACGCGCAGGATTCAGATTCCTGTGCCCATTAGGGTGTGGGGGTTCGACTCCCC
>MDTC01043098.1_pt1 | contig 13299 bp, 12 predicted proteins | sample 811181 | NCBI WGS metagenome assembly MDTC01 (sample SAMN05326644, study PRJNA326480) | marine metagenome | isolation source: seawater | place: Pacific Ocean: North | collected 2011
CAAAAATGCTAGATTAATACTAATAAGTGCCATGAATGACAGTAGTGTAGGGATTCCAGCTTCTGCCGTTTTTCCTGCTAATTGGGCAATCATTATAGGCCCCCCTAATTCCTTCAAAGATGCTTCACCGGTGATCAGCATTTTAATCGACAAAACAATTATACGAAAACCTTCCACTGTTCCATTGAATCCTGATACTCCGGCCTGTAAAAGATTAACATCAATATAATGCATCTTCGGATAAATCCCAATTGAGCCCACTGTGTCCACACCTGCTCTGTCTAATCTGAATGAAGTTGTGAATTGTTTAGTGAGGTGTTTCCCATCACGGTCAATCTCCAATATAATCTTTTTTACAGGAATACTTTGTATTTTTAGTGCCATGTCATTCCAATTATCAACCGGTTCCCCATTGATAGAAATTATTTTGTCACCAGAAAGAATTCCTGCCTCTTTTGCAGGCATTTTATCTACAAGTTGAGAGATAATTGTAGGAGGATTTTCAACCGGTTTGCCAAAATGATATGAGAGAGCTGTATAAACGAAAAATGCAAAAAGAACATTCATGATCACACCTGCGCTCATGACAAATATCTGTGACAAAATAGATTTACTCATAAATTCATCAGGTGCACTGGTAATGCTTGTATCCATGCTTTCATCGATTATCCCAGCCATTTTTACATAGCCACCTAACGGAAATAATGCTAAACAATATTCAGTGCCGGTCCCTGTTTTTCCCGATACCAATACTTTTTTCTCCCAAACAGACTGCCACTCCCACTTCCCTACCGATGATCGAGAAAAGAAATACATTTGAATTAACCAACCTTCATCTTCCGAAGTAAACGTAAAAAATCTTGGTGGGAATCCAACTGAAAACTTTTCAACTCTAATTCCGACAGAGCGTGCTGCAAGGTAATGCCCTAATTCATGAACAAAGACTAACACCCCAATTACAAATATGAAAGCCAAAAGTGTCGTCATATTATTTATTAATTATAATCATGATTGGAATGAATTTACAAATTTGATAGACCAAGTTTCCAGCTCAAGCAAAGTCTCAAAATCAAGGTGCTCTATCCAATTGTGACTTTCGCAAGCTTTCTCAATCATTTTGGGAATATCCGTAAAGCTAATCTCATTATTTAAAAATTTATACACAGCATATTCATTTACCACATTTAACACAGCAGGGGTTGAGCCACCAGTTTTTAAAGCATCATACGCGAGCCTAATACAGGGGAATTTGTCAAAATCTGGATATTCAAAGGTAAGAGAACCTATGGAAGCAAGATCGAGGGATTCCCACTCTGAATCAATATGCTTTGGATAGGTCAATGCATACTGGATAGGAATTTTCATATCCGGAATTCCCAATTGTGCTTTTACTGATCGGTCTTTGAATTCAACCATTGAGTGAATGATAGATTGAGGATGTACTACGATGTCAATCTCATTTGGTTCCATATCAAAAAGCCAATGGGCCTCAATAATTTCCAGTCCCTTGTTCATCATTGTAGCTGAATCTATTGTGATTTTATTCCCCATCTCCCAATTGGGATGATTTAGGGCTTCCTCAGGAGTAATTTTACCGAAATAATTTTTATTTTTATTTCGGAATGGTCCGCCACTCCCCGTAAGAATTAATCGGCTTACATCGTTTATAGATTCACCTGTTAGGCACTGCCAAATAGCAGAATGCTCACTGTCAACCGGAATAATTTTTGAGCCAGAAACTCCTTTTTCATGATTAATTAATTCACCAGCCATTACCAGGCTCTCTTTATTACTTAATGCAACATCCACTCCAGATTTTACGGCCTGAAACGTGGGTTCCATACCGGCTGAACCCACCAACCCATTCAACAGAATATCCACATCTGAATCTTTAGCACATTCTATAAGGCCTTCTCGCCCAACCATAACATCTATTCCAAATCTTTCTACAGATTCTTTTACTATATTGGCTTTTCCTTTATTCACTATTACGACAGTTTCAGGACGAAATTCTATTGCCTGTTTGATTAACAATTCACTATTCGAATTCGCCGTAAGATATTTAATAAAAATTTTCTCTTCTAGGTTTCGTACTACATTTAACGTGTTAACACCAATTGATCCAGTTGAGCCCAAAATGGAGAGTCTCTTCATATTTTCAGCCTATCCCCCAAGTCATTCTAATAGATGTTTTTATCAATCTAGGGTTAAATCGAATCTGAGGAGTAATCCTGATTGATTTTCTATTTAAATGCATCCCCAGCAATATATAATTTATTTCACCTTTCATCCCATTGGGGAAGAGTATGTTTGCATCTTCAAAAAAAAACCTAGCAGAATACATTTCTTTCCCCACTCCAACCTGAATCTGATGGTCAGCTACTTGTACTAGTGTTGCCATGGATAAAGAAATGTCTCTCAATGCAAATTTTTGGGGGCCCTTTAAGCTACAAAACACAATGGAGGTTTGCCATGGGTAGGTTGCATCTTCTCCAGATACCAATGCAATTCCATAATTGTTAGATTGGACAATATTTTTACCAGAATAAAACTGACTGAGACGGCCCATGAAATAAAGATTGTTTGTGATAAAAATATCTGCTGAGAATTTTGGTACCCAGCCAGAAAGTTTATTTTGATAAATACTGGGATTAAGGAGTATGTTGTTTGATAGCCCTACCCCAACATAAACTCTCTTTTTAGAAAAGGAAATTAATGAAGGATTTGGTGATAATCCAAAAGTTGTGCTTTCAACAAATGTTTTTATATCAGTAGACGTAAATGAATCACTGACATCAACGTCAGCCCATTGAGAAAAGCCAAAAGTGAAAAATACAAGTAATAAACCCCACCTACCTGTTGTGCTAAGTTTTTTTTGACTGAATTGGTTTGATTCATTGGATATTAAATATAAAAAAGGAGAGTTGTGAATCATGAGAAAAAAGGGGATTCTAAAGTAAATTTTTATTAATAAACCCTATTTTTTATTTGAGAAAATTTTGTTATCAATTAGGACACAATAATAATACTTGCTTATATAATTCCCCGGTTACTTTTTTCAATAAAATCTACAATTGTTTTTCCCAAAGGAGTTTTTGAAAATTGAATTTTAATCTCATTCAGGGCTTTCACTCTGGGAAGTTTTGAGCGGAAATACAACATGTAAATCTGCTTTATTAATCGCCTTTCTTCAGACGAAAATCCTCTTCTTTTTAAACCCACATTATTTATACCACTGTATTTAATCGGTTCACCTGAGGCCCATATAAAAGGAGGAACGTCCTGTACTGCCCTGAATCCGGCAGCGATTAAAGAATGTTCCCCAACTTTACAAAATTGATGTACCAAAACACCACCCCCTAAAAATGCCCAATTGCCAAGCTCAACATGACCTCCCAACGTTGCCATATTCGCCATGATAACATTATTCCCTACTATACAATCATGGGCAATGTGGCAATAGGCCATCAATAAAACATTTTTCCCAACTTCAGTATATCCTAAAGCTGAGGTCCCTCTGTTTATGGTCACGAATTCCCTAATGGTGGTATTATCGCCAACCCTTGTTTCTGTCTTTTCACCGGCAAACTTTAAATCTTGTGGAATTTCCCCAATGACAGATCCTTGAAATATTCTACAATTTTCTCCGATAAATGTATTGGATTTAATAACTGCAAAATTTTCAACCTTGGTTCCTGAACCAATTGTTACACCATTTTCAATATATACAAAAGGACCAATGCTTACGTTTTCGCCTAAATCAGCTCCTTTGTGTACTATGGCTGTAGGATGAATGGAGGTAGAAATTAATTTCTCCCTTACGCTCTATTAACAATATTGGCCATAATGAGCGCCTGGGCAACTAGTTTATCTTCCACATAGGCTTCTCCCTGCAACCGCACCGCAGTTAGCTTAATTTTAATTAATTTTATTTCCAAACGTAATTGATCCCCTGGAGTTACAGGTGCTCTAAATTTTGAATTAGAAATACCTGTAAAAAACATATTCTTTTCCAATGGATTATCAACTGTATTTAGAACCAAAAATGCTCCTGCCTGTGCCATGGCTTCCAAAATTAGTACTCCTGGCATTACGGGTTGATTAGGAAAATGACCTTGAAAAAAATTCTCGTTTATGGTTACATTTTTAATTGCCGTTAATTTATCCCCAGGATTATAATTTACAATACGATCAATAAGTATGAACGGATAACGATGTGGGACAATCTTTAATATGTCCTCGATTAAAAAGGAAGGCTTTGGCATGGGTAACTTCTAAAAAAATTCTGAATAAGTACTGCGAATCATTTTAACAAATTCCACATTGCTAGCGTGCCCACTTCTTGCAGCAGTAACATGGCCTTTAATTGGGCATCCAAGCAAGGCCATATCTCCAATTAGATCCAGAGTTTTATGGCGAACCGGCTCATTTTTATACCTTAACCTCTTTCCATTCAAAATACCATTAGCGCCCATTATAATTTCTTCCTCTATCCCAAAAAGCGATTTGAGCTTGTTCACCTCAGAATAGTTAATTTCTTTATCAACAATAACTACGGCGTTATCTAAACCTCCCCCTTTAATTAGCCCAGCTTCTTTGAGTTCTTCAATCTCACTTAAGAAACAGAATGTCCTTGCAGGTGCAACCTCTCGTGCAAAATCCTCCTGCATATTGTAAACAGCAGTATATTGAGAACCTAGGGATGGAAGTTTATAATCAATCATAAAGGTGACTCTAAATTGGTCAGAAGGGACAACGTGAATGTCTACGCCTCTTTTTGGGTCTGAATAGGAAACTGGTTCAGATATTTCCAACACTCTTCGAGGTTTTTTCTGTTCCAAAATATTTGCATTTTGCAGCACCTCAACAAAGGCCTTTGAACTACCATCCATAACAGGAGGTTCTTTTGCACTCAATTCAATTAACACATTGTCAATTCGCAAGCCCGAAACCGCCGCAAGTGCATGTTCAACAGTAAAAATTTTGACCCCGTTTTGTTCGATAGTGGTCCCTCTTGAAATATCCACAACATGGTCTATGTCTGCCATAATTTCGGGACAATTTTTTATGTCCTGCCGTATAAAATGTATACCAAAATCTTCAGGAGCAGGCCTGAATGTAATTGTGCTTTCAAGTCCCGTATGTAGTCCAACTCCTGTACAGGAAACTGGCTTTGAAATAGTGCGCTGGAACCTATGTTGAAGTGTCATTTTTTAAAGTGATTTTTTCTAATTTTTCTATTCGGTTTTTCAACAGGGAAACCGATGATAATATGGCATCCTTTTTATTCTGTTCACGAATTTTTCTCGCTGGCATCCCTGAATATATCTCTCCACCCTTTAGAGATTTTGTTACTCCTGATTTGACTGCAATAATGGATTTAGATCCAACAGTAACATGAGGAACAACACCCGATTGTCCAGCTAATATACAATAATCTTCGATGGTCACACTTCCTGCAATACCTACGCCTGCAGCAAGGAGACATCCCACCCCTATCTTAACATTATGAGCAATATGAATGAGATTGTCTAATTTGGTCATCTTCCCTATGATTGTTTCTCCTATAGTAGCTCGGTCAATTGTGCAATTTGCACCTATTTCCACATCACTTCCAATAATCACTTTACCAAGTTGAGGAATCTTATAGTGGGTATTCTGTTCCGTTACAAATCCGAAACCATCGCATCCTATCACAGTTCCGCTGAAAATAACAACACGATCTCCAATGGTACAATCATGATAAATTGTGACACGAGGATGGATTCTACATTCTTTTCCAATGACAGTATTACAACCTATCACTGAGTTGGCCTCAACCCTGGTTCCTTCTCCAATGGTTACATTTTCTTGGATTACAGCATTGGCTCCTACAGAAACAACATCCCCTAAATGAACAGACGGATCAACAACAGCAGTGGGATGAATACCTTTTTGTGTTGTATGTCTTGGGCTGAATTCACCTAGAATTTTTGAGAATGCAAGCTGAGGGTTTCGAACTACAATTCCGTTTTGGCCATTTAACAGTGAAGAATCTGAAACAACTACTGCCGAAGCTTTCGTGGACTCTATATATTTTTTATACATAGGATTTGCTAAAAAAGATATTGTCCCCTGTTTCCCTTCTTGTATCTCAGATACACCAGAAACAATCAAGTCAGATTGACCAACTGGTTCCCCTCCTACTAATTCTGCCAATTGCTCCAATGTTGGCAAATAAATACCTATTTAGGTGTATTACTGCTGACTTTTCTCAATTCATGCAACACATCATCGGTTAAATCATGAGTGGGTTTTCCATATAGCAAAGATATAGATCCATCAAAAATAAAATCATACCCTTTTTCTATAGCAACATTATCAACTGCCTTTTTTACCTTGGAGAGTAATTCATATTCCATTTGAGATTGTTTTTTTACTAACTCACCTTCAGGCCCAACTTTTTTTGCCTGAAAGTTCTGAATTGCCATCTCTTTATCTTTAATATTCTGTTCTTTTTCCCGCCGCCATTCAGGAGAACTCATCAATCGCTGAGTGTCAAATGCCTGTTTTAAACTATCTAATTCTTTCAACATCTCCTGATATTCGAATTGAATCTTTTGAAAATCCAATTGCAATTGAGACTCTGATTCTTTGAACTCTTCATATTCCAATCGAATTCTGTCTGAAGCAACATATCCCACTTTTAACTGACCAAAAAGTAACATCGGAAAGAAAACTATGCTTATAAGTGTAAATATATATTTTGTGTTTTTATTCACCTTTTTTCTCCTAATATATTAATTAAAATGGTTGTCCAAATATTATGGTTGTCGTCCATCCTTGTGGAGTGCCTGATCCGGTTATATCATCAAATCCATAACCTAAATCAAATCCCAGCATGCCTATCATCGGCATAAAAAACCGAATGCCGACCCCTGCTGATTTTCTTAATGTCAATGCACCGCCTCGAGATATATTAAATGGTTCATTCATGTGATGTGAATTCCAGACATTCCCCATCTCACCAAAAATCAGACCATAAACAACTGGATTTTCTGAAAAGGGGAACCTGAATTCTGTATTAAATTTTATCATTGCATTTCCTCCAATTGGGCTACCGCCTGAAGTAACAGGTCCAATGGAGTTGTCCGGATATCCTCTAAGCATATTCCCATAGGGGATTCCATTCCCACCCATAATGAATCGTTCATCAAATGGAATAATAGAAAGTTCGTCTTTCTCAGAAGGAAGAGACTCTATCATCCCCAAATTAAAAGAACTTTTCAAAACAAATTTCCAGAATGTAGGTGTATACCACTCTAACTTCAAAACATGTTTGTGAAAGTCTTCATTCCCTCCCAAAGGGCCTCCAGATAGTGTGGTTTCCAAGGAGAATAGGGACCCCAAAGTGGGAAACTCAGGCCGATTTCTGCTGTCTCTGCTGATTATTTGCGTCAGATTTATTCCTCTGGAAACACTTAATCCTTTCACATATCGATCAAGATCAGCCTGATTTCCACTATATTCTTTTTCAACGCCTCGCAAGGCCCAGTTCCCCCTAAAATAATCATCAGGCCAGCGAAAACGTCTTCCCCATGTAACAGATCCACCTTTTGCAGTAAAGTCTAGAGGAAAATAATAATTTGTTGATGCACCTCTGAATGAATAATAGATTGAAAATCCTATTAAATTTGGTGTGTCGTACACCATGGGATCAGTAAAACTGAGACTTATTGATTGGTATTTTGAGGGAGTACTGGTAGTGTAAATTGAATAATTGGTCCCTGTATTAAAACTGAACATTAATCGCTGACCCATACCCCTGAAATTATTAAACTCAAGCCCCCCACCACCGGTCATCCCATATTCGCCTGTAAACCCGATATTAGCATTGGCCCGGTCAGCAGATTTTTCTTCAACCACTATATCTAAATCCACCTGATCTTCATCTACGGGTACTACATCTGGGACTACATTAGAAAAATAATTTAGCATCCAGGCAGCCTGTTGGCTACGAATTAATTTTTCCCTGCTAAACACATCTCCAGGGAAAATCCTTAATTCACGTCGGATCACATTTTCCCTTGTTTTGGTATTACCTCCAATCATAATGTTTCTTACGAAGACTTTGTGGTTTTCCAATATTCGAAAATGAACATCCAGAGAGTCTGTTCCAACGGGGGTTACCAAAGGTTCAATTCGGCTATAAATATATCCTCTATCCATGTAAAGACTTTGCATACGTTCATAAATCGCTTTGTTAAAATCTTCTTCATTAAATGTATCACCACTTTTTAGTCCCAATGCGCGGCCCAGAATTTCTCCATCATATAAAGTATTACCTTCCCAAGTGAAATTTCTGAATTTATATTTTTCTCCCTCTGTAATTTTTATATAAACGTTCATTTTTTTATTATCACTACTGTACTCCATTGAATCTGAAAGAAACATAAAGTCCCGGTATCCCTTATTTTTGTAAAATGCGGTAAGCGATTCAATATCTTCTTCAAATTTCTCCACATCAAAATGAGATCGCCAAAACAGATACCACCTTTGTTGTTTTGTGTTTTTTATTACTCTCCTGAGCCGCCAATCAGAGAAAGATTTGTTCCCGTCAAATTTAATGGCACCAATTCTAACTTTCCGGTTCTCTTTTATATTAAATGTTAAATCTTTTGTGATTTTCAGGATTTTTGGGTCATTTGACCGAACATTTTTTGCCTGAGACAGCTCACCTTCTATATCTACTAACAAAAACCCTTCTTCTGCATATATTGTTTTTAATTCCTGGATTTTTTCATGAACAGTATTCAGTTTAAGCCGCTGCCCAGAGACAAGTATCAATTTTTCTTCCAATTGAGAATCTTTAATTTTCTTATTACCCTCAAAAAATATTTTTCCAAGAATGGGGGTTTCTTCGACAATAATAGTAATTTTAATTCCCTCACCCGTTTCCTCGTCAAGCCGAATTTGAATATCCGAAAACATCCCTAATCTCCATAATCGCTTCACCGCCTTTGAGAAATCTCCTGGGTTGACTTCATTCCCAATTTTTAATGAAGCTGTATATCGAATCATCCTATCTGTTGTAACAACATTCCCCTCAATCCCCACATCAAGAATCTTTATTTTAGATTGAGCCTGTGTAAATACACAGAAAAAACAAAATAGTAAAAAAAGATTATAAAATATATTCTTCATGAAGGTTTTACCTGCTTACTTGTTTTTCCAAATCGTCGCTCTCTCTTTTGAAAATCCTGAACAGCTGTTAAAAGCTGTTCTTCCCTGAATGCTGGCCAATGGATATCGGTCATATATAATTCTGAATATGCCAATTGCCATAATAGAAAATTACTAATTCGTCTTTCTCCTCCAGTTCTAATAAGCAAATCCGGATCCTTAATCATATTTGTATATAAATTTTCAGAAATGTTTTGTTCAGTAATGGCTTCTGGCACAGTTTTCCCTGACATAATTTGATCTATCAGTTTCTTCACTGATCGTGTTATCTCCTGTCTAGCTCCATAGTTTAATGCTAATATAAGATTCAGTCCATTGTTATTTTTAGTTGTTTTTATTCCTTCCTGAATATTCTCTCGTGCTGATTTTGGCAGTGCACTTAAATCTCCTATTGTTGTCAATTTCACCTTGTTTTCATGAAGGTTTTTAATCTCATCCCGGATAGTGTGAAGTAATAACGTCATTAGGGCGGACACCTCTCTTTTTGGCCTTCCCCAGTTTTCAGTAGAAAATGTATACAAAGTTAAATGATCTACTCCAATTTCGCCGCAGACTCGAGTAATCTCCCGAACTGAATTTATCCCCTCATGGTGACCTGATAGCCGAGACATTGAACGTTCCTTTGCCCAGCGACCATTCCCATCCATGATGATTGCAATATGCTTAGGTATATTTTTTTGCTTTAGAATATTGTTTTTTAAACTGATTGGACACATCTCATATAAAATTGGAGGATATAAGTTGATATTTTATCTCTTCTATGTAGTTTAGGAAGTTCTGTTCCCTTTAAAATATTAAAGTCAGTTATATTATTCAATAAATATTACAGTTAAGACACAAGTCTATTTTCAATTTGTGATACAATGTCTGAAAATATTTTTGAATCAGAAGTGTCAGGCAAACTGAATGTAATTGGGATGCCTGCATCTGTTGAGTCCATGATATTCTGTGACAAAGGAATTTTCCCCAACAAGGGGACTCCAAGACGCTGGCTTTCTTTTTCCCCCCCTCCTTTTTTAAACAAGTCAATAGTTAAGGTAAATGCTCCTTTATTATCTATATTGGCACTTTCTTTATTTTCCAATTTAACTGTACCGTTTTTCAGGGGATTGTTTTCTGAATCAAATACAGTCCCATGTAAGGTTAATCCAGACATGTTTTCAATCACACCCAAAACTGGAGTATTCACTTTCCGAAACATATCCGCGCCTTTTCGAACATCGGACAGTACAATATCCTGTGGTGTCGTAACAATAACAGCTCCGCTGATTTGAATTTTTTGTGTTAGTGTTAACTGAACATCTCCAGTACCTGGAGGCAGATCTAAAATGAGATAATCTAATTCTCCCCATAAAACGTCCCGAAAAAACTGTTCCGTCATCCTTGCAACAAGGGGCCCTCGCCAGATTGTTGGAGAATCGTTACCACTGATAAATCCAAAACTAAGAACTTTTAGCCCCTTCCAATTCAAAGGAATTAATTTTCTTTCTTCAGTGATTTGAGGAGACTCATTTATTCCCAAAATAATTGGAAGCGATGGACCATAAATATCCAAGTCTAAAAGTCCAACTTTATATCCTTTCTTTGAAAATGAACAGGCAATATTGGCTGCCACCGTAGACTTTCCCACACCGCCTTTTCCGCTTGCAACTGCAATGATATTCTTCACTTTTTCCATTTTTATAGACTGAGCAGTGTTATCCTTTGGCTGTTTTGCATCAGTTATCACAACATTTACATTCTTAAAATTTTCAAGTGATTCTAATTTATCACGAACCTTCCTCTGTATTCCCTCCTGCTTGGATTTTTCTATGGGAAGTTTCAATACAACCTGAACATCATCATCTTTTATTGAAATGTTTTCAACCAGCCCAAATGAAACAATATCCCTACTAAATCCCGGATATTTAATTTGAGATAAAACCCTTAAAACATTTTCTTTTGTCATGGCAAAATTGGGGAGGGATAAAAAACGGCTTTTCTAAAAAAGCCGTCAATAAAAAATAATGAATATATTTTATCCAGTATACTCTTGGCCAAACCACTCGTAATTGATTTTAATGTATTTGTTCCATTCATCAGGAACTTCGCTTTCTTCAAATATTGCTTCAACAGGACATTCCGGTTCACAGGCACCACAATCTATACATTCCTCTGGATCAATATATAATTGTTTCCCCTCTGGGTCAAAACCTGCTGCCTTTGCTTCTTCTCCAGCTCCAGTTTTGTCTTCTGGACCATGGATACAATCTACTGGGCATACTTCAACACAAGCGGTGTCACAGGTCCCAACACATGGTTCAGCTACTATATATGTCATTTTTCACTCCTAAATTATCGTAAAAATTAATGATGATTTCCACATTGGGAAAAGTCTTTTAGGTAATAAATTCGCTCTTTATATATTACAGGATTAAAACCAACATTCTGATTGATAAATTTATATAAAAATAAAAAATCAAAGAAGATATATCTTTTTGATAAAGTGAAGCTCCTTATAAACAATATTTGACTTTCATTCATTATTATTTGTTCCCAAATCAAACATAACACATTAAAACTCTGGTCAGCTCAAACCATTTCAGCAACCGGCGATGCTGTATATCAGTTAGCTCTAGTATGGATAATTCTGGATATAACCGAATCAACCTTTGCAACTGGTCTAATCGCTATGAGTGCATATTTGCCAGCGATTGTGTTTGGTGTCTTCGCCGGGGTATTGGTTGACCACTATAGTAGAATAAAGTTAATGCTTATATCAAATTTTTCTCAGGCAGTTGTAGTTGCAATTATTCCAGTGCTTTTATTCATAGATATTAAAATAGGATTAATTATTGGAGTTCTGGCTTTTCTTCGTGCTTCTTTTGGTTCTTTATTCCCACCAGCATTAAACGCCTTCTTGCCTGAGATCTTTCCCAAAGATAAATTAATAAAAATAAATTCACTAATAGCCACTAGTGGGCAATTTGCTTATTTCACTGGTCCAGTAATAGCAGGCATTCTGTTAAACATAATGTCAATTGAAATCCTTTTTGCGTGGGATGCATTATCTTTCTTACTTGCTGCAATAGTACTGATGACAATCCATTATCCTGATAAATTAAAGGAATCAACTATTGGCTCCCGATTACAGGAACTGAGATCAGGTTTCACTTACCTCAAAGCGAATAGGTCAATTAGACTTCTCATTATTCTAACTATAATAAACAATATTTTTATTATGGGCCCCGCCATTGTAGGTATACCTATCATGATCAAATATCACTTATTGGGCTCTGCATCGGACTTTGCATTTGTTGAAGCAGGTATGGCTTTGGGAATGTTAATAGGAACCTTTTTTATGTACCATTTTTCCAACCAATTCAAAAATGGATATCTTCTTTTATTGGGAATACTTTGGGATGGGTTGACATATGCTCTTTTCTTCTGGGTTAAATCGGTCCCAATGGCACTTTGCATTATCATGTTTCATGGAATGGGGATTCCTATAATTACAGTTTCCAGGACGACCATCCTACAAAAATATGCTCCCAATAGATATCATGGTAGGCTATTTGCAATGGTTCACTTAGCTGTTTCTGGTATGACAGCAATTTCAACGGCTCTGGTAGGAATGATTTCAGAAGTTATTTCTATTCATATTGTGTTTCTTCTGTTTGGAATTGGAGGAACATTCACTGGGTTGATTGGAATTCTTTACAGTGATATTCAGAAATTTGAGTAAATGAAAAAGCGTTATTTTCTAATTATTGATCAGGGGACAAGCGGGACTAAGTCTTTTATTTTCAATGAAGAAGGCGAGGTGTGTTTCAGTGAAAAATTTAAGCATTTTCTGAATCGACCTAAACCACTTTATGTTGAGTGTGACGCTCAAAAAATTGCTGACGTGGTGAATTTATTAATCACTTCCGCAATAAATTGGGCGAATGAAAAAAAAGGTATAATTCTCTCTTTAGGACTAGCAGTGCAGAGGTCAACCTTTTTGTTCTGGGATAAAAAATCTATTCAACCTTTAACTCCGGCCTTGAGTTGGCAGGATAATAGAGCGCATCACCTCATCGATAAATTTAATGAGCA